>SXGT01732434.1_pt1 | contig 42591 bp, 36 predicted proteins | sample 3176221 | NCBI WGS metagenome assembly SXGT01 (sample SAMN11356862, study PRJNA531348) | freshwater metagenome | isolation source: freshwater sample F1-120 | place: China: Fuxian Lake, Yuxi | collected 2017-12-25
GTATGTGGCCCACTATCACGCGGAACGAAACCACCAAGGGAAGGGTAACGACATCCTCTTTCCACAGTCTACCGGCGAACAACCCCGTGACGGGCCAATACGCTGCCGGGAAAGGCTCGTCGGTGGAATGCTCAGGTTTTACCATCGAGGTGTCGCATGATTATTTTGACCATACGACGTCGTAACCAACGTTCACCCCGTCGGCAACGGCATCGTTGTGCCCGTACTCCATGACGAGATTGTTCTCGAAGAAGCCAATGGTCTGTTTGGTCGGCGTGGCCGTCAATCCGATGAGGAAAGCGTCGAAGTATTCGAGCACCTGACGCCAGAGGTTATAGATGGACCGGTGACACTCGTCGGCGGCGATGAAGTCAAAGGTCTCAATGGGGATTCTGGAATTGTAGGAAACGGGGATGGGCTGCTTGAAGAGCGGCGACCCTCTGTGCCTATGATCGTGAGACATCCAGCCACCTTCTCTTCACTGACCAGCAACCCATCCCGCCACTGGATTGCTTCTGGCGATGAAGGTACTCCAGGCTTGCCAAAGGTGAATAGGAAAAGAAGCCGGCCGAACGGTTAGGAACGACTGACCTCCAGGGCAGTTCGTGGGCTCGTGTTAGCAGGAAATCAGACTACGGCTCTGGCCCACGCCGCGTCAAGTCGTCTTTTGGAGTAGTCCATCCTGACGACAGAGCGTTCCCGTGACCTTCTCCCGCCACTTATCCGGCGACATGAGGTAGGGCTGGAGCAATTTGAGGATACGCTTTCCCGGTTTAGTCGTCCCGTAGCCCCCTTTCTCCTGCCACGAAGGCGTTTGATCCCACCCCATCTCCTCAACGACCGCAAGCGCTTCCACGTAAGTGAGCGCGTACGTGGCCGGAGTTTGCCCCTTCTCCAGATTCCAGATGTAGGCAAGAATCAGGTTCGGGAACTCCGCGTATTTCTTGCTCAGACTGAACGATTTCTTGCTTGCTGCCTTCATCTGAATCGGGACGGCCACGAACTTGGGCTTCTCGGCGTAGACGATGAGGTCAATGCCGTGGTCACGCTCGGGGCGAGCAACTTCGAGCTTCGCTTCCAGGAGTTCGCTCACGAGGCGATTGCGGCCGATGAGTTCGATTTGCTGAGAGTCCATCATCTGCTTCCTCCTTCACAACAACCTCGGCATCCGGTCTACAGCGGCCAGCACATCCTGCCACGTCCAGTGCGTGTACTTCGCTGCCATGTCCCCGGCCTTGTTCTCGTGAGCAAGGATTCGGTCGCGGAGGGTCCGCTCCACCCCGGCCTGCGCAAGCCACGTCTCCATGGTATGCCTCATATCGTGGATGCGTCGTCCTTCGAGTCCCACCCTCTTGCAAGCCGCGTTGAATACCGCGTTGACGGACTTGATTCCCTTGCCGATTACGGGGTCACTGGGAGCGGGGCCCAGATTGTCCTTCCGCTCCTTGAGGAACGCGAGAAGCTCCTCGTGGATCGGCACCTCGTGCCTCCTCCGCATTTTCATCTCACCCGCGACGAACGATAGCTTCCGCTGTTCCAAGTCCACTTGCCCCCACTTGAGGGAACGGAGGTTACTCCTCCGTAGACCTGTCCTCAGTCCCAGGAAGACAAACGAGAAGAGCCACTCCGGCGGTTTCTTTGTTGTCTTTCCCTTGCCGCTTGAGTGCGGAGCCTCGTACCTGTCGCGGCAAGCGTTGAGGAGCTTGACTGTTTCCTCGTGAATGAAGAAGACACCTTCCCTTGATTCGCCCTTCGGCGGCTTGATGCCCGTCGCCGGATTCTCCTGGATGGTTTTGTGCGTCACACACCACCCGAAGAACTGACGGAGGTCCGTCTTGAGCTTCTCCACGTCAGCCGGGGTGATAGCGTCAACCGCCTTCTCCCCGAGGTACTCCCCGTAGACCTTCTCGGCGTAGCCGAGATCCTTCTTCCGCTTCTCCGAGCACGTGAGGCTCCCCCTCCACTCCTCGAAGGTCTTGTTCCACGGAGGCGGGGTCCGCTTGGGAGGGGGTGCGGGCTGGGCGGAGGATTGGGCGGCCATAGATGTCGCCGACCACCCAGCTACCCTCGGAATCCACCGGATGCTGCCGTCGGGCATCTCCTGAAGGTCGTAGAGGGGCTGGGTCAGGAGCTGGTGGAGTGCCCTCGCTGCAAGTTCCTTCTCCTTCTCCCCCGTGCTCATGCGCCACTTCCTCCTCGTGGCCAAATCCTCGATCCGGACAGACCAGTAACCCGCCTGGTTCAGGTAAGGATTCCCGACAAGGAAGTGTCCGATGAGGCTCTGCGTCGGGCGAGTTCTGCGGAGGGTGCGGCCATTACCGCCTCCAAAGCATCGTGACACATCGTGGCATTTCGAGCCACTTTTCGCCCAATCTTTGGACTGAGGAGTCCCGTTCGGAAACTCGGGAGAGTCGGCCATAACCTTCTTACTTTCGTGCGGTTATGCCGACGCAGAGGACTGAATAAAACTGGAGGCGGCACCCGGATTTGAACCGGGGATGACGGTTTTGCAAACTGCCCTGCGCGATCATGCCGGATCAGCCTTCTGCAACATTCACCGGAGCGAGTATAGCCCGCTTGATCGGCCCAGAGAGCGCCGACCAACTCGCAATTAGTTGAGCGAGATCCTCGGGGACTGCTAGGGGCAATAGTGGGGCGGACTTTTCTCCGCCGTCTATCAGCGAGTGACCGCTATTTGGCGCGTTACAAGAGTTTGACGTAGTCGCAACCCCTGGCTGCTGTCCGCTTTCCGCCTGGCTCTGTCCTCTTAACGCGTCTGTCGGTCCTGTTCTTGTAAGTCCTTCTGATTTTGTGCGTTGAGGGTTCGAATCCCCCCCTCTCCGCCATTTTTGCTTTCAGGGAACAAAAGGCGGTCTTCGAGTGTCCTGCTCACATGCCCAGCGCGTCCCTTACGGCCACGAGCTCCACGCCGAGAATTTGTCTTGCGATTGTGGTTAACTTCGTGAGCTGGCCCTGAAAGTGGTAGGTGGTGTGCCAGTGGGTGATTGCTTCTCCGGGCTGGAGCGGGCGGACGGGCGAGGTGCTCGAAAGTTCGAAGAATGGAGCTTCAGCGATCGCGTTCGAGCGCGTTTCGGAAGGCCCGTGGTTGTAACTCTGAAAGGCATCCCCTCTGAAGGGCTCTGGCTGATCCTTCACCCAGGTTGAGTTGCCGTAGCGTTCCGGAACGGGCGGGACGGTGAACTTGACGATGGTGAGCAGGCTCCTGCCAAAATCGATGGCGCCGGCGAGGCCTGTCGTGCGCTGCTGGCTGATTCCGAATTTGCTTACGTGTCGAGCATCGGCCTTCATCACGACTGCGTTCTTGACCACCTTCAGTCGCTCGGGGGCCTCCACGCTGACCTTGCCGAAGTACTCGTCGTTGAAGGCATGGCCGAGGTCCTTCTCGGTACCGGGACGGAAAGGCGCGATAATGGCCGTTGAGTCCGACGCTTTGAACGTGCCGACGATCCAGATTCCAATGAGGCCTCCGTCCAGCGTCCAGGCCCTGGATCCAACATTCAACAGCACATTTCTTGTGGCTGCGCCCGCGAAGGCCACGCCTTCCGGAAGTTTCACGCCAAGTTCGGAGGGCAAGCTCGAGGCCTGAATCACGAACACCGCTCGCTCCGCCTGTACGTTGAACTGGGTCTCCATGTAGTTCCGTACTTCCAGATCACGGGTCATGGCCAGGTGGCTTGCGTCCCCTGAAGTGGTTGTCCAGCTACCCTTGTTGAGGTTCAGGGGTACTCTCCATGCCTTGCGGTCCAGCTCGGTCCCGGGATCAAAATAAAGCCCAAACTGGCCAGCCTCGGGGTAGATCCAGAAACGATCGGCGCCACCGAAGTTATTGAACCGGGGATCGGACTCCCCCTTCACAATGGTGGCAATATCCAGGAAGCTGGTCGACTCAACGGATCCGACCTTGCAGGTCAACAGACGGCCCTGGAGCCGAGGGCTAACGAGTACCTTCGAGCCCGGGTCGCCTTCGAGGACGACCGCCCCGGCCGATTTCCCGAGAAATGCCGCCAGAACTTCAAAGTTGGCGTCCGGAGTGGGTATCTCGAGTTCGGGCCTGGAAGTCGGAGCCGCTGGCGGTCTGTTCCAGGGTAGCTTGCAACCGGCAGTACAGAGGAAACTTGTCAAACAAAGAAGCGTTCCCGGCAGAGTGTTCTGCATTCGAATCCCCTTGTGTTGGCGTTGACGGTTGAGGCGCGGTTCTTGAGGGGCACGATCTTGTCGAGTCGCTGCGCTAGTGTCAACCGCTGTGAATGCTCGAAGCATCCGGGCTCTGCCAATCGCCGGTTGAAAAAAGTCCACGCGGCGGGAAGGAGGCGTGGGCCCCACGTTTACAATGTCTCAAGGACCCGTATCATGGGGCTTGCTGGATCTGGCGCGCCCACGAGAAGCCCCCCCGTCCACCCCGTAAGAAATAGAACGCAGGTGCTTTGAAATGCCGAAACCGTCGGATGTCCTGTTTGGCAAGATAGCGATCAAAAATAGCTTTGTTGACGCGGAGAAGGTCCGCGAATGCTTGGCGACTGTCGAGAAGGCGGGCAATGGGAGCGTGACACTCGGAAAAGTCCTTCTTCAGAAAGGCTACCTGAGCACGAACCAGTACCAGGCCATCGCGCAACACGTTCAGAAGGTCGAAAGCTCCTCGGCCTTGAATCAGGCGACGGGCGCTCCCGGGACAGCACCCCCGGGCGTTGGTCTTGCCGGGCGAAAGGCTTCAGGTGCCCCCGAGCGACCTGTCCCGGCCCGGGAGGTAGCCCAGCGGGACTTTTCCAGGATGGCGGGCGCTCCGCTCGAAGTCTACCTCGAAGAGGCCCGGCGTCTTGGCGCTTCCGACTTCCATTTTCAGGTGGATTCTCCGCCCTTCCTCAGGCTTCACGGTGAGCTCGTGTACCTGAAGCATCCAGCCTTGACGGCCGAGGTTACGGAGCCCCGAATCCTCGAGATCCTGAGCGATTACCAGCGGGAAATCTTCAAGAAACACAACGATCTCGACTTCAGCTACGAATCCCCGCACGGCCGCTACCGGGCCGCCGTGGTGAAGCAGCGCAAGGGGGTTGATGCCGTCTTCCGCGTTATTCCAGAGAAAATCCCCACTCTGGAGAGCCTGCACCTCCCGCAGGTGCTCAAGAAATTTACGGAATATCGGCAGGGAATCGTCCTGATCACTGGGCCCGCCGGTTCCGGCAAGACCGCGACGATGGCGGCCATGCTCGATTTGATCAACGAGAAGCAGCACGATCACATCGTCACGGTGGAAGAGCCCATCGAGTATATTATCGATAGCAAGAACTGTAACGTCTCACAGCGGAACGTTCGTGTGCACACCGAGTCGTTCGCGTCAGCCCTTCGCTCGGCCATGCGGGCTGACCCCGATTACATTGCCGTGGGGGAGATGCGGGATCTCGAGACGATGTCGATGGCCATCACGGCCGCCGAGACCGGTCACCTTGTCTTCGGCACGCTCCACACGACGAATGCAGTGCGGTCCATCGACCGTTTGATCGACGTCTTCCCGCCCAAGGAACAGGACCAGATCCGGGCGATGGTCTCCGAGTCCATCCGCGGAGTCGTGTCACAGCAGCTCCTACAGCGAGCCGATGGCCTCGGCAGGGAGCCGGCCTGCGAGATCATGTTCGCGACGTCGGCTGTGGGCAACATGATCAGGGAAAAAAAGACTTTCCAGCTTCCATCGGTGCTTCAAACAGGGACGAAACTGGGCATGACCACAATGGACGATGCGATCGCCGAGCTGCTCAAGCAGCGAGTGATCACGAAAGAGGCCGCGGCCTATCACTCCGAAAGCCCCGACCGCTTCAAGTAAGGACTTTACCCAGCCATGCCACAACTCGACGCGTATCTCAAGAAAGTCCGCGAGCTGAACGGCTCGGACCTCCACATCAGTTCTGGTGAAGTGCCCAAGATCCGAATCCACGGCAAGCTGACGCCACTCAAGGAACCGCCCGTGCCTCCGGAGCGCATGCGGGAGTTGATATTCGAGCTCTTCGACGAGCGTCGCAAGGGGATCTACACGCAGCGAAATGACCTCGACATGGCCTACGAGCTGCCGGGGACGGCCCGATTCAGGGTCAACGCATTCCGGACGCGGAAAGGACCAGCTGCCGTCTTCCGAATGATCCCGGAGGAGGTCACGCCCCTCGAGAAGTTGGGGGTGCCCATGATCGTCCTGAGGTACGCACAGTTCAAGAGCGGCCTCGTCTTGGTTACGGGGCCGACCGGCAGCGGCAAGTCGACAACGCTTGCCGCGATCCTCGATCATGTCAACACGAACATGAAGAAGCACATCGTGACGATCGAGGAGCCGATTGAGTTCGTCCACAAGAACAAGAAGAGCTTCTTCACACAGCGCGAGGTTGGTGTCGACACAGAGACCTTCGCAAGCGCCTTGCGAGCCTGCTCACGCCTGGATCCCGACGTGATCCTCGTGGGCGAGCTGCGTGACCCGGAGACGATCGGTCTTGCCATCACGGCGGCCGAGATGGGCTACCTCGTCTTCGCCACCCTCCATACCAACAGCGCTGCAAAGACAGTGGACCGAATCATCGACGTCTTCCCGGAGGAGCAACAGAATCAGATCCGCCTCATGCTTTCTGTGACTCTCAAGGGCGTCTGTGCTCAGCAGCTCCTTCCCAAGAAGGATGGCAAGGGCCGCGTGCCGGTCAACGAGATTTTGATGGGATCGACCGGCCTTGGGAACAACATCCGCGAAGGCAGCATCGCGAAGATTGTGAGCTTGATCGAGACTGGACGGGGTGAGGGTATGCAGCTCATGGATGACTCCATCCTCCAGCGATACAACGAGGGCCATGTCTCTGCCGAAACCGCCTACCTCTTCGGTCACCAAAAGCAGCGGTTTCAACACCTGGCGCCAAAGAACACAACCGTGTGAGCGAGCCTCGCAAGATCCTCATCCGCGCCCCCAACTGGGTCGGCGACATCGTCATGGCCACGGCGAACTTCGCCGATGCGAGGCGAGCGTTTCCCGACGCCGAAATCACCATTCTCCTGAAGCCGGGGCTGGAAAAGATTCTGGAAGGCTCGCCCGACTTTGACCGGCTTATCCGCGATCGTGCCGGCAACTCGGTCACGGGAATCTGGGCCCTGGCCCGTGAGCTGCGGCGCGAGTGTTTCGATCTGGCGATTCTTTTTCCCAACAGCTTCCGCGCAGCCTGGGTTGCCTGGCTTGCTCGCGTACCCAGACGCGCTGGCTACAGGTGCAACCTTCGCAGTCTGCTCCTGACCGATGGCCTCGATTGTGAGATGGATGGCAAGAAACGTCGCCCCGTCCCGATGCCCATCGCCTACGCGAGAATTTTGGAGGCCGTCGGTGTACCGCGGGGAGACCTGCGTCCTCGCCTTTTCGTCACGCCCGAGTGCGAGCAGCGGGCGTTGACTCTACGCAAAATCCTTGGCATTGCGGCAGGGGAGCGACTGATAGGGCTGAATCCTGGCGCTTCTTTCGGGGCCAGCAAACTCTGGCCGTCGGAGCACTTTGCGGCTGTGGGGGACGCCCTCGCCGAGCGTCATGGCTACCGCACAATTATTTTCGTTGGGCCAGGCGAGGAGCGCATCGCGGAGGCGATAGCAGCCCAGATGCGTCACAAGCCAATTTACGACCGCAGTAACTTCGTGCCGCTGGACCTCCTGAAGCCCTTTGTCCGTGACTTGCGACTCCTCGTCACGACGGATACGGGCCCACGCCACTACGCAGTGGCCTTCGGTGTGCCGGTGGTCGTGGTGATGGGACCGACGCACCCGGACTACACGTCGATCCACCTCGAGCGCCAGGAGGTTGTGCGACACGATGTCCCCTGTGGGCCCTGCCACCTGAAGGTCTGTCCCATCGATCACAAATGCATGGCCGGCATTGGACCGGAAGAAGTGCTGGCGCGAATCGAACAGCTCGATCGTCGCGTCGGTTGGCGCTAAAGAGTGCGCAGCCATGATGGGAACATCCTGGCCAACGCTCCGTCACCATCGGCGCTGGAGGCGCCCGGCGCTTATCGAGCGCCGAGGAGGGGGAGGGCGCCGCGAGGCGGCCGGTGCGGGGGAGGTCTTCGTCCCCCGCGAGGAGTATACAAGGTGCGCAGCTATCTCCCTTCCCTCGGCCTCTGCCGGCGGGCCCGGGCGAGGCAACAAGGACTTGTTCGAGAAACCGGTAATCTCGAGACCTTGTGAGGCCCGGTGGGGGGGAATCGGAGCTGCCATGGTTGAAGCTGTGATTTCAAACATCGTTTCCGGCCCTGTACGCTTTCCCGCGAGGGCGATGTTACTCTGAAGTGCTGTCCGCACCGATCCCCGTGGCGAATCTCACACCGCGAACCAAAGTCATGTCAGTAGAAAATCACCCTGTTGCTCCTCACGGCCGGCCCGTTGTGATATTGGGCGGGCTCCGAACTCCCTGGGCAAAGTCTGGCACGGCGCTCTCCCGCGTCCATGCGGCCGAGCTTGCCCGCATCCCGGCAGAGGAGCTGATGCTCAGGCTTCAAATTCCACCTGAACAGATCGACGAGGTCATTCTCGGCAATGTCGCGCAGCCGGCCGATGCGGCGAACATCGCCCGCGTTGTCGCCCTGAGACTTGGTCTTCCGAGCGCAGTTCCTGCCTTCACCGTGCACCGCAACTGCGCCTCGGGTTTGGAGGCGATATCGCAGGCATTCGACAAGATTCGTTTTGGTCTCGCCGACCTGGTGCTCGTGGGCGGTACAGAGTCGATGTCGCAGATCCCCGTCCTCTTTCCCGATAGCTACCAGCGCAAGCTCTTGCGCCTCGCTCGCTCGAAAAACATGCTGCAGAAGGTGGGCGCTGTCTCGGGCTTTCGCCCTGGAGACTTCAAGCCCGTCTTTGGAATTGAGGAAGGCCTCATGGACCCCGTGTGCAACCAAAGCATGGGGGATACGGCAGAGAACCTGGCGAGAGAATTCGGGATCTCAAGGGATCACCAGGACGCCTTCGCGCTCGAAAGCCACAGGCGAACGACGAAGGCCGCCGATGAAGGCTTCTTCAAGGGCGAGATCGTACCCGTCCACGCTGCTCCCGACTACGCCGGGGTGGAGGAGGATATTGGCCCTCGCAGGAACCAGAGCCTGGAGGCTCTGGCCAGGCTTCGCCCCTTCTTCGACAAGCACCTTGGCACAGTAACCCCGGGAAATTCCTGTCCCGTGACGGACGGGGCTTGCCTGTTGATCGTTGCGAGCGAGGAGAAGGCTCGTGAGCTCAGGAAGGATCCACTGGGCTGGATACTCTCCTACTCGTACCGTGGGTGCTCGCCCGACCGCATGGGCCTGGGGCCAGCATTTGCTGCGCCGGAGGCACTTGATCACGCGGGCCTTGGGCTCGAAGAGATGGACCGTATCGAGCTCAACGAGGCTTTCGCTGTGCAGGTCATCGCGAACCAGATTGCTTTCGAGTCGGACGAGTTTGCTCGCACCGAACTGGGCCGCCCCAGGGCCACGGGCCACCTGGATCTCAACCGTCTGAACGTGAACGGGGGCGCGATCGCCCTTGGACATCCCGTTGGTGCCACCGGCGCGAGGCTCGTTCTCACGCTGCTGCGGGAGCTTGAAAGAAGTGGCCTTCGCAGAGGCCTTGCGACCCTGTGCGTCGGCGGTGGTCAAGGCGCAGCCATGGTAGTGGAGAGACGATGAACCTGACCGAGCTCAACACAATTTCGCGGACCGGGGCCTTCCGGATTGAGGATGAAGGTGACGGCATTGCACGACTTGTTTTCGACTTGCCCGAGGAGAAAGTCAACAAGCTCACGGCCGCGGTGCTCGAGGATCTCGAAAGGATCCTCGAGGCGATCGCCAGGGACTCCACGATCAAGGCGGTGATCATCTGGGGCGGCAAGGAAGCCTCGGGCACCTTCATCGCGGGGGCTGACCTGGGTGAAATCCGGTCTGTCACAAGCGCTGCGGACGGCTCGGAGAAGGCCCGACGAGGCCAGCAGATTCTGGGCAAACTCGCCGCCATGCCGCAAGTGACAATCGCCGCGATCCATGGCAACTGCCTGGGCGGCGGGACGGAGCTTGCGCTGGCGTGCGACCTGCGCGTGGCGTCGCACTCGCCGAAGACGAGGATCGGCCTGCCCGAGGTACAGCTTGGCATACTGCCTGGATTCGGCGGCACTCAAAGGCTGCCGAGACTCGTGGGTATTCAGCGGGCGCTGCCCCTGATCCTGAGCGGAAAGCCGCAGACGGTCGCCCAGGCGGCGAGGATCGGACTCGTCGACCGTGTCGTTTACCCGGATCTGCTGCGAAGAGAAGCCAGGGCGCTCGCCAATCAAGCCCTCTCCAATGGAGGGAAGAGGTACCGTCCAGCGCGAAAGAGGCTGGGCCTTCTCACGCGCCTGCTCGAGCGTTTCCAGTGGGGGCGATCGATTATCCGCAAGATCTCCCGGAGAAGTATCCGGAAGCTCACGGGCACGCACTACCCGGCTCCCTACAAGGCGCTCGATTCGGTCATTGACGGATTTGGCATGAGCCTGGGAGATGGACTCGCCAACGAAGCTTCGCTTGTGGGCGACCTGATCGTGTCCCCGATTGCAAAGAACCTGATGGATCTCTTCCTGGCGAGCGAGGAGGCGCGGCGTGGCAGGCGGGACGAATCCCAACGGGACTCGTGCGTCATTTCCATGCAAGGTTCTGCGCCAAAGGCGCGCTCGGCCTGCGGCGGAAAGGGCCGAGTTGCTCTCCTGGGCGCCGGAGTCATGGGCGGAGGCATCGCGGCCCTCCTCGTACAGAAGGGCTATCGCGTCCGCATGAAGGACATTACGTCAGAGGCTCTCCAGCTCGGCCTCAAGAAAATTCACGAGCTCCTCGGCGAGCTCCAGCGCAAGAAACGGATCTCGCGCCGGGAAGCCTCGAACCACGTGGCAGCCATCTCCGTCACGACGGACACCTGCGGGCTCGAAGCCTGCGACTTCGTGATCGAGGCGGTTGTGGAGAGCATGGAGGTGAAGAAAAAAGTGCTTCGTGAGGTGGAGGAAAGGGTCTCGTCGAGCACCGTCATTGCCACCAACACCTCGGCGCTGTCGGTCACAGAGATGCAATCAGCGCTGGCGAATCCAGCACGATTGGTGGGGCTGCACTTCTTCAACCCCGTCGGCAGGATGCCCCTCGTCGAGATCGTGAGAGGCCGAATGAGCTCGGAGGGTGCGCTCCGCGCCGCCGAGGCGCTGGCCCGGGATCTTGGCAAGGTGCCCGTCCGGGTCGAAGATGGTCCCGGCTTCCTCGTAAACCGCCTCCTGGCACCCTACTTGAACGAGGCCGTGAGGCTTTTCGAGGAAAGCTATTCTCCTGTGGCCATCGACCGGGCCGCGCGATCCTTCGGAATGCCGATGGGGCCCTTCGAGCTTCTGGATGAGATCGGACTCGACGTCGCAGCGAAGGTTGCACACACGCTCCACCAGTCGTTTGGAGTCCGGGCCAAGCCGCCAGAAAGCATGGATCGCCTTGTCGCCGCCCAGCTGCTGGGAAAGAAGAGCGGAAAGGGGTTTTACCACCACCGGCGGAGCGTGCTTGCGTGGCGCAGCAAACTCACGCTGAACCGTGAAGTCCTTGGAATTGTCGGCAATGGGGGGAAGGGGTTCCTTCCCGACGTCGAGGCGCTCTGGATGCGGCGGCTTGTTTTTCCGATCATCAACGAAGCTGCAAGGGCCCTCGACGAGAGGATTGTCGAGAAAGCGTCAAGGGTTGATCTCGCCATGGTCCTGGGGACCGGCTTTGCGCCATTTCGAGGAGGACCACTCCACCATGCTGACGCTGTCGGACTGAAAGAGGTGGTGGCCTTTCTTGAAGGCACGGGTGAGGAGCGCCACAAACCTTGTGAGCTCCTGGCACGGCTTGCACGCGAGGACGTCAGGTTCCTCAGCCCGGAGCGTGCGGCAGTGGCAGTGGCGCATGGCTGAGCCAGACCCATCAGAGGCATTGCGCGCCTGCGATGCCTCTGGTCAGCTGAACAGCTCCGGGGCTGCCCTTTGCTCCGCCTGTTCGAAGGCAACAGGAGTCCCCCAGACGCCGACTCTACCCTTCGAGGATCCGAGGCAGCTTCTCGGAAGAATCGTCAACGGGAAGTATGAGGTTCTCTCGATCCTGGGCGAAGGCGGTATGGGCGTAGTGTACAAGGTGCGCCACCTGATCCTTCAACACAAGAACACCTTTGCTCTGAAGATTCTCCATCCCCGCCTTTGTGCCCAGGTTGATTTCCAGACCCGGTTCTTGCGGGAAGTGGAAATCGCCATGGAGCTTACCCACGAGAACATCATCCAGATACGTGATTTCGGGCTCACGGAGCAAAACCTGCTCTTCTACACCATGGATTTTTTCTCGGGGGAGAGCCTCAAGAGCTTGCTCGAACGCGAGAGGGTGATCGCACCGACTCGGGTCATCCGTATAGCGAAGCAAATCCTCCTCGCTCTCTCGGAGGCGCACAAGTCCGGGATTATCCACCGGGACTTGAAACCCGACAATGTGCTCATTGAGAGGATCGACGAGCAGAATGACAGTGTCCGTATCCTTGATTTTGGAATCGCCAAGGTGCTGGTGGGGGACTCGGAGATGGAGGAGAAGAGTCTGACTCAAGGCAGTGTCATCGGTACGCCCAGGTACATGTCGCCGGAGCAAGCCTCGGGCGAAAGCATCGACGCTCGCTCTGACCTCTACGCGTTCGGTTGCATGCTCTACGAGATGCTCACGGGGCACCCTCCGTTTACGGGGTTGACTTCAAGGTCCATCCTCGTGGCGCACCTGACCGTTCCGCCGCCTCCGTTCGAAAAGCTGAAAACCGGGCTCAATATCCCGCTCGCTCTAGAAAAACTGGTCTTCTTCCTGCTTTCAAAGAGCCAGGAGAATCGGCCCGATTCGGCAGAGGCGGTGATAGATCTTCTCGAAGGCAGGAAGGTCTCGACGCCCAGGGCGGTGGAGACGAAACCGACCCAGCAGAAGAAGCCCAGGTGGTTCCTGCCGGCCGGGGCCCTGGCATTCACCCTTCTTGCCTTCGGAATTTTCACCTGGCCCACCTCTCGTCGGCATGGGCAGGCGGAGGCTACCACCGAGTGCAAGTTGAGGTGCAACGTGTGTGGAGCCGTTTACTTAAAAGGGGCCAAGGTGGGTGGCATGTGCCACGGCGAGCCACTCCTGGAGCAGGAATGACAGGGCGTCGGAGCGAGGCTACTGTGGGGGGCTCAGGGCTTCGCGGATCACGTTTGCCGCCAGTTCGTGTCCCAGCGGCGTCCAGTGGTTGTCGAGTGCCCAGTAAAGCTGGGCACCCTCGCTGGCGGCGATCTGGAGCGCGGGCGTGAGGTCGACGCTGGCAATCCCGCGCTTGCCAAGCGCTTCGAGAATGCTTTGTCGCTGGCAGTCGATGTTCTGGAGCAGATTCTCCGCCCGGAGCGGCCGTGTGTGGGATCGGGTCAGAAGGAACTCCCCTTGCCTGGAAAGCTCGGGCTCGAAAGCCTTGCCCAGCTTGCTTGCCACGAGCTTGGGGTCCAGGAGCGGGATGTAACAGTGTTCCTTGGTTGGGAAATAGGCGACGAGAAGTCGTATGCCGTCTTCTTGGCATGCAGCCTGAAGTCTCTCAACCGCCTTGAGGAACAACTCAAAGCCGTGCAGGCCTTCCACGCCCTCACGCGAGAGCGAAAGGAGTGAGAGGTAGGTATCCGAGAACCCGAGCTGGACCACTTGATTGGCAAGCTCGGCCGCGAATGGATAGGGAAATTCGGCTTCACCGCCGTCAGGGGCCGCTGGGTGACTGGCGTTCAAGAAGTTCGCGAGTACGTGACGCGTCAGGTGCGTTGAAACGTGCCGATCGACGATCGGAAGCTTCAACCTCGCGCCTTCCCTCCAGCCAAGTCCAATCTGTTTCCGGCGTGCGTAGCCCTCGGCATCGAGGAGGTCATTGCCCTCGTAGTAGCCCAGCACGATTTGGCGGGGACGTCTTGGCCTGCCGAAGCGAAGGATTGCCTCGACCTCGTTCTGGGGGCCATAGCCTTGAAGGCCCAGGTTGAGCACCGGGGTGCCCAGACGCGCTGAAAGGCGCGAGGGCCATGGACTTGGCTCGACCGAGTGCGATGTGAAGGAGTCTCCGGAAACGACGATGTCGTAGTGATCGAGGAGCGGTTCGGCGTTTCGGTAGCCCAACGAGTCTGCACGAAAGCTCGCCTGGCTCAAGATCCGATGGCTCTCGGGGGGCGGGGAAGGCACAAGTCCCCTGAAGGTGTCGTACTGGTAGGTCGCCGATTCCCTGAGCACCTGCGAGAACTGCGTCCGTGGTCTGTACCGATAGCCCACCGTGATCTCGTCGTCGAACTCGAAGAAGTTAAAGAATACATCGCCCTTCTCGGGCAGGCGTTCGATCACGGCCTCCGGGAGCAGGCCTGGGTTCGCTCGAAGAGCCAGCTCGAGAGCTACAACAAGTCCACACGTTGTGACCAGGCAGAGAATGAACTTTGCAATGGCGCCAGCTCGTGGACGTGCACGGGGTCGAGCTGTGAAGAGTAGCCAAAACGACCCGCAGATAACGGCGAGCAGCCCGCCCACGTGCAAGCTCCAGGAGTGTCCGAAATATCCTTTGCTGATCATCAGAAGCGACAGCCCGAAGCTGACCCACAGGGTTGCCAGCGCCCCCACAAGCAAGGCCCGCTGGCGCAGCAATCGCCCCATGGATTTCTCGAAACGTTCGAGCCACATCCGCGGCAGGAGACGCGGGCTCATCGCGAGTGCGATCGCTGTGATGGTCAAGCCCGCATGGGCTACAAGAAAGCCTGCATAAGAGAGGGAGTACAACCCCAGCACAACGGGAGATCTGCTCTCATAAGCCCAGAGGCAGGGAGTGAGTGCTGTGCAGATGAGTGCTGCAATGCACAAGAAAACGTGGACGCCGTCCCTCGCAAGGTCTCCGGGTGTGTCGCAGTCCCTGGAGCGAGCGTCATGCCCTGTGGTGGATTTGGGTCGTGATTGGCTTTCCAAGTGATTTGGGTCGTGGAGTCCGAGCAAGGAGCGCGTAAGGTGAGAATCACAACGTGCGTCTGCCCAAGCTACGAATGGAGTCGAAGCTTACTGGCTTGACGGACCCAATTTCCACTCGAAACTTCCACGGGCCTGATAATGTTTTGGCCTTTTGTGAGGGGGCGGGCTGATTAACGAATCCAGCCGATTTCCCGGGCTGTTTTTTTTCCCACAACACAATCTGTCAGAGTTTCGACATGCCTCTCGGAGGACTCGCTGAGCGGAATTGCGAGCGACATGATCTCGCAGAGGGTTTGAGGGAATCGTGGGTTCTTCTCGGGCTCCGCGAATCCGTCAGGGAAGATGCTGCGCTCACCCTCGTACTTGTCGGTGGCGCCGAGAGTGTGGCAGAGCTCGTGCGCGACCAGGGCCGCGCACCTTCTGAAGTAGTTCGGGCCCACGGCCGAGAAGACGACACCGAGTCGGTCTCGCCGGGACGCAATCGAGTGCTGGCCCGCATACTTACCCACGTCGTCCTCCCCGTAGAAGTAAACGAAGATGACGGCGTCATAGTTCTCGGTCACCAGGTTGGCTCGCTGGCCGAGGTCCCGGAAATAGTCCAGGAATTTTCGCGTGCCTCGCCACCGATCGAGGAAAGGCGCGTCAGCCGTGGGCGGAAGTGGCGGGGCCGCTGTAGCCTGGATGGGGCCTCGAGCGGAAAACTGAATGGGCTGCATGGGATGGCCCCTGTGAGTCTCGAACTCCCTTGCGAACCACTTCGCAATGCCCGAGAGGTTGGATTCGAACGCCGGGCCCGTCGAGAGAAATCGGGCAAAGAATCCACGCAGCACGTCCTCGGCAGGATCAGCACTGGGATCTGAAACGCAGACAATGAGCACGCTCACGGGGCGCTCCCACGCGAAGACGTGGTTGTCGGCCTGCCACTGGAGCAGCCCCCAGAAGCCGACTCCACCGAGCAGGATCAACAGGGCTGATATGCGGATACTGCGAGCGCGCTGGATCATGTTGGTGAACTCCTTCGTCCTTTTTCGTCGTTTTGGCCTCCTTGTTTGACTAACTTCTCCAGGCGCCTATAATCGAGGCTTTTCTCATAGCCCAGCCCTGGATGGCCCTCATGCAGCTCCTACCGCCCACCTTTCCCCCACTTGCCGCGGCCGTTCGTATCCATCCGATAAGCTCGCTCGCAGGTACGGTGCGGCTTCCAGGCTCGAAGTCGATCACCAACCGGGCGCTTCTCATGGCAGCGCTCGCCGAGGGCTCGAGCACGCTCAGGAACGTACTCGACTGCGATGATTCGCGGTACATGATGCAGGCTCTGGAAGCGCTCGGGATCACTTTGCGCCGCAGTGACGCGGACGGCTCGGTCTCCGTGGTTGGCGCCAGCGGACCTCTACCCATCAAGGAGGCGGAGCTCTTTCTCGGCAACGCAGGAACAGCGCTTCGATTCTTGACCGCAGTCCTTTCGGCATCAGCGATGGGCGGTAAGTACGTTGTCGACGGGGACAAGAGGATGCGCGAACGGCCCATTGCGCACCTTGTCAAGGCCATCAGTATGCTCGGGGGCGACGCTGTGGCTCCCACCGGGTGCCCTCCGGTCATCCTGGGTCCTCGCCCCCTCATGGGGGGCCGGGTGGACATCCCCGGTAGTGTTTCAAGCCAGTTCATCTCGGCGCTACTCATTGCCGCGCCGCTGGCTTCGCGTCGCGTGGAGGTTCGAGTGACGGGCGAGCTTGTGTCGCGGCCCTATATCGACCTCACGATCGAAGGCATGCGGGAGTTTGGTGCCAAGGCGTTTGTGGACGACCGGCGCCATGACGGTGAGCCGGTCTTCGAGGTGCCACCTGGCCGAACCTACAAGGGTAGAGACTATTTTGTCGAGGGTGATGCCTCGGCGGCGAGCTATTTCTACGCCGTGGCGGCGATCACGGGCGGTACGCTCAGGGTCGAGGGCGTCGGCAAGGAGTCGCACCAGGGTGATGCTCGCTGCGCCGATGTGCTGGCCGCCATGGGTTGCCGAGTCACGAAGGAGCCTGACGCGATCACCGTGACGGGGGGGCTGCTCAAGAAGGTCGACTGGAATTGCTCCGACATTCCGGATGTCGTGCCGACGCTCGCCGTCGTCGCGCTTTTCGCGCATGGGAAAACGCGCCTGCGTGGCATTGCGCACCTGCGACACAAGGAGAGCGACCGTATCGCCGCGATCGCAACGGAGCTTCGCAAGCTTGGCGGCAATGTGAAGGAGCTTCCCGACGGGCTCGATATCGAAGGCACCCTGGGAGCCGCGCCGAGCAGCCTTCACGAGGCCGTCATCAACTCCTGGGACGACCACCGGATCGTGATGGCACTGTCCGTGGCGGCTCTCGCGGTGCCAGGAATCGTCATCGAAAAGCCACAGGTGGTGACCAAGTCCTTCCCGACTTTTTTCGAGGTCCTGGGGTCGCTTGGGGCTCGCGTCGAGTTCATCGATCAGCAAGGCCGCGAGGTGGCATCTTGAGCGAATGCGCTTTTGACGTCCTGGTGGTTGGTGGCGGGCACGCCGGCATCGAGGCAGCGCTGGCCGCGGCCCGCATGGGCATGGCCACCGCGCTTGTGACGCTGGACTCGCGCGCCATTGGCCGAATGTCTTGCAATCCTGCGATTGGAGGTCTCGGCAAGGGGCAAATGGTGCGGGAACTGGACGCGCTGGGGGGCGAGATGGCTCATGCCGTTGACGATTGCGGCATCCAGTTTCACATGCTGAATACCCGCAAGGGCCCCGCCGTGAGGGCGCCAAGGGCCCAGTGTGACAAGCATCGCTATCAGGACCGGATGGCCCGAGTTTGCCTCTCCACCGAGAACCTGACGGTGCTCGAGGGCAAGGCAGAGGAGTTGATCATCGCGTCGCTGGGCTCGAGCGTTGGGGGAGCAGCCTATCGCCTGCTCGGCCTCAAGCTCGCGGACGGAAGCGAGCTTCGAGGTCGTGCCGCGGTACTGACGAACGGGACGTTTCTCCGCGGCCTCCTCCACTGCGGTTTCGAGCAGACGAAAGGCGGCCGCGTCGGCGAAGATGCAGCCTACGGCCTCTCGCCGTTCCTTGAACGACTGGGCTTTGAGCGGGGTCGACTCAAGACGGGAACGCCGCCGCGAGTCGAGGCATCGACTGTTGACTGGTCCAGGACCACGCCACAGCCGGGCGACGACCCGCCGGTACCCTTCTCACATTCCTCCGCAGGAGTTGTGCTCCCTCAGGTGCCCTGTCACATTGCCCACACCAACGAGGAGACTCACGCTGCGATTCGCGAGAACCTCCATCGCTCGCCCATGTACTCGGGCGTCATCAGTGGCATCGGCCCACGCTACTGTCCCTCGATCGAGGACAAGGTTGTGCGCTTCAGCGAGAAGGAGCGGCACCAGATTTTTCTCGAGCCGGAAGGGTTGGATACCTCCTGGATCTACTTGAACGGGCTCTCGACAAGCCTCCCGAAAGATGTTCAGGATCAAGTCGTGACGTCAGTTCCCGCCCTCAAGAACGCAAGAATTCTGCAATACGGCTACGCAGTTGAGTACGATTTCTTTCCGCCGACACAGATCCGGGCGACCTTCGAGACCAAGCTCGTCGAAGGGCTCTACTTCGCAGGTCAGATTTGCGGTACGAGCGGCTACGAGGAGGCGGCCGGGCAGGGCTTCCTCGCAGGCGTCAATGCGGTCTTGAAGCTTCGCGCAAGGGATCCCCTCATCCTTGAGCGCTCGGATGCGTACCTCGGAGTCCTTGTGGATGACCTCGTGGTCGAATGTCCTCGAGAACCGTATCGTATGTTCACCTCAAGGGCCGAGTACCGTCTTCTGCTCCGAAGCGACAACGCCGATGTCCGCCTCATGGAGACTGGCCACAAGCTGGGTTTGATTCCCGCCGAGTCGATGCGCCGGCTCGAGCAGAAGAAGCGGCAGGTGGCGGCCGCGGCCCGGTACATGGAGACACACAGGCACGAGGGAAAGGATCTGCTGCGTCTCTTGAGACAGCCCGAGCACAGTTACCGCGACGTCGAGGCGCTCGACCCGGGTCTTCAGGCACTTTCGCTCTCGGACGACGAGGCCCAGGCGGTCGAGGTCGAGGCCAAGTATGCGACCTACATTGATCGGCAAAATCAGCAGATCGAGAAGTGGAAACGAATGGAGCGGAGAGTCATTCCGGAGAACTTCGACTACGGCGCCATCAAGGGCATTCGGGCGGAGTCGAGAGAGAAGCTCGGGAAAGTCCGTCCGCGGTCCGTGGGTCAGGCCTCGCGAATTTCCGGCGTCACGCCGGCCGATCTTGGTGTGCTCATCCTGTACCTGGACTTGCCCGAGCGGCGGAAAGGAGTCTCCTGAGACGCGAGGAAAGAGAAAGACCCGAGAAGCTCGCTGGAGTGAGGGCCGACAACACCTTCAAGCTCCTGAGCCAGGAGGACAAGTTTCGGGGACGTTTCATCGGCGTCTCCATTGACCACATTCGGCTTCCGAACGGCCACGAGACTCGACATGAGACGCTCCACCTGCCCTCGGCGGTCTGTGTGGTACCCCTCCTCGAGGTGGACGGGGGCCGCAAGGAGGTCATTCTTGTCGAGCAGTTTCGTAACTCACTCGAGGGTTACATTCACGAGATTCCAGCGGGTGTGCTTGAGGTGGGCGAAGATCCGGCAGTGTGCGCCGGCCGAGAGCTGATGGAGGAGACTGGCTACAGAGCGGAGCGAATCTCGCACCTGACCACGCTCTACCCGATCCCGGGAACCTCCGCGCACAGGATGTACTTCTATCTCGCCGAGGGCCTCACGGCCGGGAGCCAGGCGCTGGAAGCGGGTGAATGCCTGCTGGTGAAGAGTTTTCCACTAGAAGACTTGCTCCAGGCACTCGCTGGAGGCGGATCTCCCAGTATCGTCGACGCGAAGACCCACGTTGGGCTCCTTCATGCGGCGATGCGGCTGGGCCTCACTCCGAGGCGCTCGGCCCGATGAAAATTCCTACAGTGGCCATCATTGGCCGACCCAACGTGGGCAAGTCTTCGCTGCTCAACTGCATCGTCGGGCGAAGGGTCTCGATCGTGGATCCTACCCCGGGCGTCACGAGGGACCGTGTGGCAGCGCTCCTGACTCTCGGCGATGTCACTCTGGAGTTGGTGGACACCGGTGGCGTTGGAATCGTGGATCGCGACGACCTGAGCGAGCACGTGGAGCGTCAAATCGAGCAAGCGATGTGCGAGGCCAGTGTCATCCTGTTCGTTGTGGATGTTCACGAGGGCGTAACGGCACTCGACAAGGAAGTGGCGAGGCGTCTGCGCGACAGAGCGTTAAAAATCCCCATCTTCCTCGTTGTCAACAAGGTCGACTCTCACAAGTGGGAGAGCCAGCTGGGGGACTTCTACACGCTGGGAATGGGCGAACCGATCCCGGTGAGCGCCGAACAGATCCTGGGTACCCGCGACCTCATGGATATGGTGACGGCGAGCCTTGGGTCGAATCTGGGCGATGTGTCCGATCCAGTCCTGAAGGTTGCAGTGGTTGGACGGCAGAACGTGGGCAAGTCGACGTTTGTAAACGCCATTGCCCGGTCCGAGCGCGTGATCGTGAGTGAGGTACCGGGCACCACTCGCGACGCAGTGGACGTCCTCTTCGAGAAGGACGGACGGCAATTCATGATTATTGATACCGCCGGTCTTCAACAGAAGACCAGGGTAAAGACCTCCGTTGAGTTCTACAGCCAGGTGCGTGCGGAGGACGCGGTCCGGCGAGCCGACGTCTCCCTCCTCCTGCTCGACGCCACCAGCGAGATCACGAGGTCGGAGAAGCGCCTCGGCGATTTCATCGCGAACGAGGGGCGCATCTGCGTGATCGTCGCCAACAAGTGGGATCTCACCGCGGGCAAGATCACCACGGAGGCTTACGCGGACTACCTCCACGACCGGCTGCGGGGCCTTCGCTATGCCCCAATCTCGTTTGTAACAGCCAAGGATTCGCGAAACATTCAGGCAACCATTGACCTGGCGCAGAACCTTCGCAAGAAATCACTGCTCCGTGTGGGCACGGGAGAGCTCAACCGGGTGCTTCAGGCCGTGCGGGACTACCACCGGCCGCGCACCAAGGGGAGCAAGGTCCCGAAGATCTTCTACGCGACTCAGGTCGCCACGGCTCCCCCGACCTTCGTGATCTTCGTGAACAACCCCGATTACTTTCCGGCCGACTATCGACGTTACGTGGAGAATGCGTTTCGCGCGTCTCTCGGATTCGGAGAAATTCCACTTCGAGTCCACTATCGAGGACGCGCGGGGGAGAAGGATTCGTAGCCAGTCTGCTTGCTTCAGTGTGTCACCCACTTCGCAAGTGCTTTACATGCACACCGGTTTTGTCTATACTCCGCGCGCGGGAGAAACACCTCCCGCGCACCGTCCGGTTGGCGGGATTCTCCCTCTCATCGGCGCTCGATATGCGCCGGGCGCATCAAACGCTGATTGTGGGTGAGCCCTGGTCAAGATGTCCGAAACATGACTGCGTGGAGAGCATATCTCCCCCTCCTGAATGACTGACAACGCGACTTTAAAGCGCAGGAAGCAGCGTATTCTGGGTGTCGACCCCGGCACCCGGATTGCTGGTTACGGTATCCTTGACCTTGAGGCCGGCAGGCGCCCAACCATGGTCACGCACGGTGCAATACGATTTCCACCGAGCCCACTTGCCGCACGGCTGGAGACTCTCTTCCGGGAGCTCCGCTCGCTCATGGCTCTGTATTCGCCGACGGTCCTGGCCATCGAGCAAGTCTTCCATGGCAAGTCCTTTCAGAGCATTCTGAAGGTTGGCGAGGCCCGAGGGGTTGCTGTTCTTGCCGCCCAGCTCGTGGGTCTTCAAATCTGCGAGTACTCGCCCGCGATGATCAAGAAGGCGGCCACTGGCAACGGCAACGCGGCGAAGACGCAAGTGCAGAGCATGATGGGGCGGATTCTCCAGTTGGAGAAGCTTCCCGAGCCTGTCGACGCCTCGGACGCCCTGGCCGTGGCGTTTTGTCATGCGCAGAGAGCATCGAACAACGCTCACTGGCTCGTCTCGTCGTCAAGGGGGCACACGACGGCAACCCCGGTAGACCCTGTGAACGGTAGGAGACCCCCGAGGGCCACCGCGCGGTTAGAGGGTATTCATCGATCGGCTGTGAAAGGGCTCGACCTTGCCAAGCTTCTCAAGACCGGCAGGGCGCGGATCCTTCCACGCCAGAAGCGACCCACCTGATTTTGGAGGAACTTCCCCATGAACGGAGGCCATATGAACCCCGCGGATGGTGCGCCCGAAGGGCAAGACGTCATTCTGGAAACGAACTTGCCGGGTATTCCGCTACTGAAGCGAGGAAAGGTCCGTGACGTGTATGACCTCGGGGAACATCTCCTCGTCGTTGCCACCGACCGGATCTCGGCATTTGACGTGGTGCTCCCCAGTGGAATCCCGTTCAAGGGGAAAGTCCTCTCGCAGCTCACCTCCTTCTGGTTCACGATTCTGGATGTGCCGAACCATCTGATCACGGAAGACGTGGAAAAAATGCCCCGGGCGCTCCACCCCTTCGCTGGCCAGCTTGCGGGGCGTTCGATGCTGGTCGAGAAGCTCCAGATGTTTCCGGTCGAGTGTGTTGTGCGTGGTTACCTCTCGGGCTCCGGCTGGAACGAGTACAAGCGCTCGCAATCCGTGTGCGGAATCAAGCTTCCACCTGATCTTCGCGAGAGCGACCGGCTCCCCGAGGCTATTTTCACGCCTTCCACCACGGCCGAGACGGGTCATGACGAGAACATCACCTTTCAGGAGGTTGTCCGCCTCGTGGGGGAGGAGCGGGCAGAGGAACTCAAGGAGAAGACTCTCGAGGTCTACCGAAAGGCTGCGGACTACGCACTGGCCCGGGGTGTCATCCTCGCGGATACAAAACTTGAGTGGGGCATTCGGCCGGAAGGCGGGCTCATTGTGCTCGCTGACGAGGTCCTGACGCCGGACTCCTCGCGATTCTGGCCCTTTGATGGTTACAGGGCGGGCCAGCCGCAGCCATCCTTCGACAAGCAGTTTGTCCGCGATTATCTGCTCACGCTCGCGTGGAACCGCACTCCACCGGGACCGCCTCTGCCTCCAGGGGTAATTGCGGAGACTTCACGAAAGTATTGCGAAATTCACGAGCGCCTGACGGGCCAGAAGTGGGCCTCCTGAAGGAGGTCCGAGAGTCCAGGGACAACGAAGGAGCTTGTTTCATGACAATCAACGCATTGAATGCCAAAAAAGTCCTCATCCTCATGGGCAGCGACTCCGACTACCAGACCATGAAGGGCGCGGTTGATGTGCTCAAGGAGTTTCACCTGCAGTGCGAGGTGCGAATCCTTTCGGTCCACCGTGCCCCTGAAGTGGCGACGGAGACTGCCTCCGGGGCTCGCGACGCAGGTTACCGCGTGATCATTTGCGGTGCTGGAATGGCCGCGCATCTTGCTGGGGCGGTCGCGGCCAATACTATCTTGCCCGTCATTGGCGTCCCGATAAGCTCGGGAGCCCTGCACGGCATGGACGCGCTCTGCTCCACGGTCCAGATGCCTCCCGGCGTGCCCGTGGCCACGGTTGCGATTGACGGGGCCCGCAATGCAGGCGTCCTGGCTGTGCAAATTCTGGCAACTGCGGACGATCGTCTTGCGACGCAGCTTCAGAGCTTCAAACGAACGCTCACGGAGCAAGTGCTGGAGAAGGACCGCAAGCTCCAGTCGATGCTCGGATAAAGTCCATGCCACCTCGTTCATCCCCGCGGGGCGGTTGTAAGCGCCTTCCACCGACTCTATCCTGGAAGGGTGGCACCGGGGGGCACGTCGTCCTGATTGACCAGACGCTCTTGCCTGGACAACTCAAGCTCATCCGTGTCTCGACGGTCACTGCAATGTGGGAGGCGATCCGCAGCCTTCGAGTGCGCGGCGCTCCGGCCATTGGCGTGGCGGCAGCCTACGGCGTCGTGCTTGGGGCTCAGACCTCTCGCGCTCGCGGCTGGAAGGGGCTCGCGCGCGACGTGCTCGGAGCCATCGACCGGCTCGCCACGTCCCGGCCCACCGCCGTGAACCTCTTCCGGGCGCTGGATCGAATGCGGGACTGCTGGGATCGCCTCGAAGTCCTCGAGAGTGGCAAACCCCTTGATCGCCAGGAGCTGCTCTCCGTGCTTCTGGCCGAGGCAAGAGCCATTCATGAGGAGGATGCCGCCCTTTGCGCCGCGATCGGACGGCACGGGGCCAGCCTACTTCGAGATGGCTGCCGTATCTTGACCCATTGCAACGCGGGTGCCCTCGCCACCGGCGGCTCGGGCACCGCTCTCAGTGTGATTTACGCCGCTCAGGAGCTTGGCAAGCGCATTCACGTTTACTCCGACGAGACGCGCCCGTTGCTTCAGGGAGCGCGGTTGACGTGTTGGGAGCTTCAACGCTCCGGGGTCGACGTCACGCTCATCTGCGATAACGCGGCGGCTTCCATTTTTCGCGCCGGGCTCGTTGACGCTGTGATCGTGGGAGCTGACCGCATCGCGGCAAATGGAGATGTGGCCAACAAGATCGGCACTTACGGCGTCGCAGTCCTCGCCCGGGAACATGGCGTCCCGTTTTACGTGGCGGCGCCCTCGACGACGTTCGACCTGAGTCTCAGAAACGGAAAAAGAATTCCCATAGAGGAGCGCTCGAGCGCCGAGGTGACTGGCTCCCCTCGACAGCGGACAGCTCCCAGGGGGATCCGAGTCTTGAACCCGGCCTTCGACGTTACGCCCGCCCGCTACGTGACTGCGATCTTCACCGAGCAAGGCGTGCTGCGACCGCCTCTTGAATCGAGCATAAGGAGAGCCCTGCGAAATCGAGGGTGAGGCACCCGTGCGCCCTGCGTTCGAGTCCTCGTGTGGCGGCCTGGAATCTGCGCAGGCCATCATTTTCGCCAGTATTCGGGCACCCAGCCCGAACCTTCCCTCCAGGTGGTTCTCACCGCGCCTCGCCGCCACGTGGCGAAGACCCGCACGCCAGAGCGTTCAAGCTCCTGGGCCAGTTCCTTCGCGCCGCCGTCTCCACGACCCGAGATGATCACATTTCTCGGGCGCACACGCTCGAGAAGAGCCGGCCAGAGCTTGTTTTTCCGGCCGTGGTGAGGCGCCAGTAGCGTTTGAGCTTCCAACTCGCTCTCGGCGCACAGAAGCGCTGCGATGCCGTCCTCCTCCAGATCGCCGAGAAAGAGGAAACGATCACCCCCGTGGGTGACACTCAATGCGAGCGAAGTATCGTTGATCGCGCCGAGCGACACCTTCGCGGTCTCCCCGGGTGGGAAAAGAACCTCGATCTCGAGCCCGCGAGAGCCGGACCCGCCCTCGAAGGAGAGTTTGAGCCCACGCTTCGCCTGCTCCACCACCGGGCCGCCTCGTGCGGTAGAGCCAAGGAGTTGAGCTCTCCCATCGAGTCGGTCAGGTTCAGGCTGCGTGTACACGCGCCCCATGCGCAGACGAGATGCGACTCCCTGGAGTCCTCGCGTGTGATCTGCGTGCGCGTGCGTGAGGAAGGTCAGATCGATCGATCGGGAGCCCGCCGCAAGCACGGCCCGTGTGAGAGCCATGCCCGCTTCATCCGGGAGGCCACTCATTCCTGCATCGATCAGGATGCTGCCAGCGCCCGAGGCACGAAGAAGAGAGGCGTCTCCGGCGCCGGCGTCGAAGGTCCAGATCTCCGGCGCTCCTCCCGGGGGCACGAGTAAGAAGATGCATCCGAGCGACAAGGCGCAGAGGGTAGAAAAGACGGCCCTGGAAAGGCGAAAAACAAGCCAGAGCGTCAGCAATGCGTACGACAGCACGACGGTCCATGCAGGCGGCGGGGGCAAGAAGACGGTGCTGCCGGGCAAGAGGGCGCCGAGCTTGAGCGCGAGAAGCAGGATTCGAGTCCCCCGATCAACTGCCCAGGCGATGGGAGCCCCCAGTGAGGGATCGGCGAGGCCCAGGAGGAGACTGAGGATGCCGCCTGCGAGCGGCACGACGGTGAGCGGAAATGCCAGGAGGTTCCAGATCGGTCCCGTCGGATGAATCCGCTGAAAGTAATGAAGCGTCAGAGGCGCCGTCCCCACCGAAGCTCCCAGGGAGACGAGAAAGGAAGCCGCCCAGGGTCGAACCGGGCCTGGCAACTGCCTTGCCATCGAGCCCATTCTCTCTCCCCACGTGAGGATCGCGGCCACGGAGATGAAGCTGAGCTGAAATCCCACGTCACCTGTGAGCGTTGGTTGGAGACCAAGGAGCACGACGGCGCTCCAACCCAGAGTGTTGAGCGGCCGCGCTCGCCGCCGGCGCCGCTCCGCCGCCGCGTGCAGGAGGAACATCACCGCAGCGCGAAGGACCGGGGGGCTCATGCCAGTGACCAGGGTGAAAATCAACAAGATCAACAGCCGTATTGGACCCCCGACTCGTCGAGGAAGCGGCAGTCGGTACAGGGCGAACATGAGAAGCGTCACGTGCATCCCGCTGATGGCAAGGAGGTGGAAGGTCCCTGTCAGAAGCAGAGAGTCGCGAATAGGACTCGCAAGGAGCCTGCGATCTCCGAGCACCATCGCCACGATGAATCCCCTCAGGTCCTCGGCGTAGAGTGCCTCGAGAGTCCGGGTGATTTTTTCCCGCAGAGCGCCAACCAGAATCCTTGTGCCCGGCCACGTGGGTTTCGGCAAGCAGCGGATACCGCTCGCGTCCGGGACGGTGAGAGAACGGAGCTCCCGGGAGGCGATGTCGCCCGGATTTCGTGGGCCTTTTCGTATCCGGATCAAGCCAATCGCCTCGACGACGTCGCCGCCTTGAATGGATGGGCGGCCCGCGCAGTGAACCGTGATGCTCGGGGAGCCATCCTCGGGGGCGATCGAGAATATCGTCCGGGGGCTTGCTTCCTCACCCGGTATCCCGCGAGCGGCGACAGGCGGCATATCCACGACACCCTGAACACGAACGGCGATGGCCTCGCCATCTTGCAATTCATTGCCCGTGCCACGAAGCGCCCCGTCCGGAGCTGACGCGCGCAGATATCCCAGGGCGGCCAGGGTGAGCGCATGCAGGGCTGAACGAGGGGTTGCGGGCCTTGCCTGAGGGCGCGAGCGGCAGACTCGAAAGATCACGGCTCCGAAGCAGAGCGTGACAGTGGCCACGGCGAATGCGGAGAGTCCATCGAGGCAGCCGCGGAGCCAGATGCCGAAGGCGAGGCACAGTGCAAAGAGAAGGCCAGGAAATCGAACGAGCATGAAACCCATGGGCTCGAGGCCCGGAGCGCTCGAACGGCCGGCGAGACAGGAGATTCTGGACTTTACGGTGCGCCAAGGCAACGCGCAAGAGGTCGCCGGTCCCGTGGAATCGCTGGAGACCTCAAGGTGGTAAGCGGGGTGACGGCCGCGGGCGATTGGCAATCAGAGCCCCCCATCGTTTATAAAGCCGCTCCATGGCCAAATCGTACAGCCTCATCACGTTGGCGTTGTGCTCGTGCGCCGCGGGCTTTCCACCGGGCGAAAAAAGGGTCTTGCTCGAGGACCATGGACCTTCAAGGCCGGAGCGTACTCCTGGAGACGTCGCCGATGACCTCTTCGAGCAAGATCCCGGGGCTCTCATGGATCCCGAAGCGCTCTGGAACGCCGGCGATCAGGCGCTACGTTCCGGCAGGACGGAGGAAGCTGCGGTCTGTTTCGAGAGAGCGGCGGCTCTGGCTCCCGCCCGGGCTGCCTGGAAGGCGAAGCGGGCACATGCCGATGCGCTGGTCGCCTTGAGGCGCTTCGCGGAGGCCGAAGCGCTTTATCGGAGCCTCCTTGAAGGTGGTCAGCATCCCGTCGATTCCACCCTCGAGGGCAACCTCGCCATGGCCTGCTTCCGCCAGGGAAAGCTCAATGGGGCTCGTGAGGCCGCGCTGAGGGCGATCGAGAGCAACCCTGGGGACGTGGAGGCTGCGAAGACCCTGGGCCTCGTGGAAGTCTCCGAGGGGAATCGGGCCCAGGGCGCGGCTCGGCTGGCAGAGGCCGTGGTCAGGAAACCGCAAATCCCGGAGGCTCAAGTCGTGCTGGCGGAAATCAGCGTCCTGGAGGGACGGCCGCGAGAGGCGATGGCTCGTTATTGGAAGCTTCTTGAATGGTTGCCGGAAGCTCTGACGCGGGATTATCACCGTCGTTGGAGCAACTTGTTCGTCCTGCGCCAGGGGACGACAGCCGATGAACTCAAGAGGCGAATCGCGAGTCTCGAAGCTGAGGAGAGCTCGTCAGATATCACAGAAAGAGAGTCACCATGAAAACGACCAAGGCTCACGAGCGCCCGGGCGATATCGACGAAGTCGTGATTCGGTCCTGGCCCAAGGTCATCTTCCTCTACCCCACCATGTTTGCGGGCTTTTTCTGCGGGCTTGCGCAACACTTCACGCAGGGTCAGATCGAGTCCGACTTCGCCTACACGGCGGGCCTGATCTACTTCGTTGTACTGGCGCTCAACCTGCTCGTGTTGAGTTTCGAGTTTTCTCGATTCAAGACACTCGCCCTGTTCGGCTTCTTCCTGGCGCTCATTTTTTTCCTCCTCTACCTGGGTACTCGCTGGGATGTGTTGGCGTTCTTGAAGGAGATCTTTGACCACTTTCGGCTGCGGGCATCGACCTCGTTTTACCTTGCGGTCTCAACCTATCTCTTGATCACTCTGGGGGGTGTCTTTGTCACGACGCGCTTCAACTACTGGATCATTCGGTCGAACGAGCTTGTTCACAAGGAGGGCTTTCTTGGGGACGTGAGACGCTTTCCCTCGCCCAATCTGAAGATGACAAAGGAGATTGTCGACGTCTTCGAGTATGCACTGCTTGGCTCGGGCAGAATCGTGCTTTACCCGGCAAGCGAGAAGCAGGCGGTCGTCCTCGATCACGTGCTACGTGTGAATGCCAGGGAAAGATCCATACAGTCACTTCTGAGCACGATTTCGGTCGAAATCGAGGATCACGGTCACGGGGAAGAGCCCGGGACACCAGCGGGATAAGCGGCTACCAAATTTGCCTGGACTCGGTGCGGCCTTGGCTGGGATTCCCTGGCCGATGCTCACCCAACATGGGCGCCGGAGGTTTCCGGCGTTTGTCGAGCGCCGGGGGGGAGGGGGGCAGGCCGATCGAGGCGGGAGCCCTTGAAGCCTCAGCGCCGAACTTCGCCCGGGGTCGCAGCCTGCCAGAGCTTGATCTCTCCCCTCGTTCGATCCTCGGAGATTCCACCGCTCACGAGCGTCTGCCCGTCCGGCGAAAATCCAAGCGCCAGGACTCCGCCCTTCTGGGCACGCAGACTCAGGCACTCGAGCAGCTCGAAGGGAGCGGCGCCATCCATGAAGTCCCAGAGCTTCACCTCCCCGCCCTCGCTGCCGGAGGCAAGGCGTCGGCCGTCGGGAGTGAATGTCAGGGCCCGGATGGGACTTCCAGGGGTCCGCGGCGACTCGAGCTGCCCTGCAGTCAGGGTGGTGCCCCGGGAGGTATCGCGCAGATGCCAGATGGCCAGCTCGCCCAGCAAGGATCCCGTGACAAGCACGTTGGAGTCTGGCGAGAACGCCATGGCGGTCACCCCGTGCTCGCCGCAGTGAAGCGTTGCTCGTGGATCCCCTGTCGCAGGGTCGATCCACAGTGCCTTCCGACAATCCGTGAGCGAAGCTCCTACCGCGAGGGTCTCCCCGTCCGGAGCGAACTTGAGGAGCGTCGCTTCCATCTTGGTGTCGATCGACCGGGTCTCTTTCCACTCCTCGCTTTCGGGACGGCCGACGAGGCGCCAGATCTTCACGTTCCCCTCGGCCCCCGCAGTAGCAAGGCATCTTGAATCGTCACTGAACGCTACCGCACTGACTTCCTGGTGATGCACCCCAATCTGTAGCCCATCGGTGGTGGATGCAGCCCTGGGGGGCAAAGCCCCGGCAAGTTTCCACACCGTCACGGTGACCCCCGAGTGTCCGCTTCGAGCTGCTGCCCAGCGAGCGTCCGGGGACAGGGAACCAACACCGTGATGTCCCCACGCCCAAGAGAGGTGATGACGTGGTGCGGCCTCGAGTCCCAGTGAGCCCGGTGCCATGGAGAAGATTCTCATGTCGAAGTCTTTCCCAACCGCAACGAGACGCTTCCCGTCCTGCGAGAATCTAACAGCGACGATGGCGCCGGTCGCGGTTCCAGGGCTCGCGGGGATATTCAAGGACTGGGGCGAGGCGAGATTCGTCGAGTTCCAGACGGATATCCCGTCCCCCGAGTCCGCCACATGGCAGAGTCGGGAGAGGAGATGCCACTCGAAGCCGCGCAAGTCGGGCTCTCCTGGTTGAGGCATGAGGTCCTGAAGGAGCCTTCTGGCCTGCCCGACCTCCAGCTTCTCGTCGCTTGCCCGCGCCAGGCTCAGCTTCAAGCCATAGAGGAGCCGCTGATTCGATAGCTTGTGAGCCTCCAGGTCGGAAGTCACTTTGAGCAACGCTTGGTAATGGCGAAGCGTCCCTCCGACGTGTTGGTGCCGCAAGGCCAGGCAAAGACCTACCAGCACCAGCACTCCCCCCAGAAGCAGGGTGATCCCGGGCCGCGCTTCGCCAGCTTGGCCGCGCGCTCAAAGGCACTGGCAGGCCGTGCGCGAATTGGCTTTCCGTCGAGGTATCGGCGCAGATCCTCGGCGAGGTCCAGCGCCGACTTGTAACGCTGCCTGGGGTCCTTCGAGAGGCCCTTCAGGCAGATGGTTCGGAGGTCTGTGGCGCTGGTCAGCACGGCGGCCTGTGGGAACCTTGCCTCGTCCTCGCAAGCGCGTCGAAACTCACGCAGGGGCGTGAGGTCCTTGAATGGCGGCGAGCCGCAGAGAAGCTCGTAGAGCACGATGGACAGGCTGTAGACGTCGCATAGTACTGTCAACGCATTGGGTTTTCCGCCGAGGAGCTCCGGGGCCACGTAGCTACTCGTGCCGAGAATGGAGCCCGTCACGGTTACGCGCTCTTGCCTTGTGAGAATTCTTGCCAGCCCAAAGTCAGTCACGTGAGGCTCGCCTGCCGAGTCGATCAAGATGTTGGCTGGCTTCAAGTCCCGGTGAAGGACGCCTCGTTCGTGCGCGTGATGGACCGCTCGCGCCAATTTCTCCATGAGGCTGGCTGCTTTTCGAGGCTTGCCCATGAAGGCTTGCACGTGATGAGCCAGAGTGGAGCCATCAATCAGTGGCATCGTGAAGAAGGGCTGGCCATCCTGCCACCCAATCGAATAGATCGGCACAATGTTGGGATGATGCAGAAGCGCGGCGGCCTCGGCGCCAAGCTTGAACCGGGTCACGTCGGGCGGTGAGGCCAGGTAGGGGGAGGTGAGGACCTTGTGAGGGCCACATCACGCTCGAGCTGATTCTCCCTGGCCCTGTAGACGATTCCCATGCCGCCACGGGCGATCTCCTCGACCAGCTCATAATCCCCAAACGGCCGGGGAAAAGTCTGTGAGGTCACTTCGTCCCGATGTGCCGAAACTCCGGCTCTCTCCTCGGCCTCCTTGAGGAGCCTTTGGCCCTCAAGAAACGCAGTTATCTCGACGCTGAAATCGGCGTTCTGCTTCTTCGGCTCCTCGACGCGGTCGAACTCGGCACGCTCAAGCGACTTGAGCATCTCGACCATCAGCGCGTCGAGCGCACGCTCCCTTTCTGCCTCCGGCGACTCGATCGGGCTCTGGCCAGACTCGTCCAACATGTTGTCGGCTCAGGTCTCTTTCAGCTCATTTCCCAGCCTTGCAATCCCGCGCCGGAACAATCCCGCGATGGAAGACTCTGTGCGGCTCATGTGTTTGGCAATGTCCGCAATGCTCCAGTGGTGCCAGTGTTTGAGCACGACCACCTGCCGGTACTCCGGAGATAAGTTCTCGATGGCACGGACGAGGCGAAGCATGGCTTCCTCCTTCTCGAGGATCTCTGCTGGGAGGCACGTAGTATCCGTGCGGGGTCCCTGGAGACGAGTCGAGGAGCTCTCCAGCAGCTGGTTGATTGGGACTCTGACGCCTAGCGTGCGTTGCTCCAGAAAGAACCTCGCGTGCACCGTGGTCAGCGTGTTCCTGAGAATGGCTCGCAGCCAGGCTGCGACCTGCGCCTCACTTTGAGCTCTCAGGCTACCCTGGCCCTCCATGGCCCTGAGAAGAACCGTCTGGACAATATCCGAGGCATCCACGCTGCGACTCAAGCGTGGGTCGAGACCTCTCGCGGCAAGCAGGCGCAGAAATGCTCGAAAGCGAGTGAAGTCACCGGGGGTGTAAGGAGTCGGTTGAGTCATACCGGTGCCACAGAAGCCCTGAGGGGAAAGGAAAAGGCTTGTGCGCGACGGCATTATCTGCCCTGGTGGGGAGTTGGGCAACACGCAATACCGGGCACCGGGCGTGGATCATGGCACCCTGCCGGGGGGGAGTGGGGCTAACTCATCTCTGGGCCCACTGGGCCATGACCGCTTCGGCGAACTTCACGTCGATGCCTCGAGGGTCTTGCTGAAACCAGACCAGTTCCCCCCTGCGGTTGAGGACGATGAAAGTTGCACTGCCGATGTTGGCCAGGTGCCTCCGGAAGATCGTCTTGTTTTGCTCGTCGGGGTCGAAACCGGCAGCACTCTCATACCGCACCCTGGCAAGCTCCTCCTTGAGCTCATCCTGAAGCTGGGCGATGTTCTGGCCAGGCTTTCGAAAGTGAACGGAAACGAGCTCCATGTTCTGCTGACGCGCCGTCCACTGGCTCAAGGGGCCAATGAACACCGCCGAGCGCTCGTCGCCGATTCCCCTCAAGACAAGGCCAACAACCTTGCCGCGAGCCTCCGCGAGGCGAACCGTCTTCGGGGTCACCCACGTGTTCCCGAGATCCAGGTCAACGGGCGGGGGAAGCCCCACAAGCTCCTCAAGCACTCGGAGAATCGTCGCGGAGCGATCCTGATAGATCTTGACCTCGGGCTTCAAGTCCTTGCCAGCTGCCTTGAGGCGCTCCGCCTTCTTGTCGATCGTCGCAATGTGCGCACGGAAAGTTGTCTTTGCGCCTTCAAAGTCTCCCAGGGCAAAGAGAGTGTAGCCGTGGCGAAAGCCATTGAAGTCGAGGAAACGCTCCAGGGTCTCGCGCAGGGAGTCCTTGATGTCCTTGGCGGCGAGTTTCTGTGGGTAGACGGTGTTCACACGTTTCACACACTCGAGCATTCCATCCAGGTCCCCCTTGGAGTGAACAAGCTTCCAGAACATCTCATTGAGGAACGGATACTGCTCGCTCTCGTGGAACTTCTCGAGGCCCTGCCTCACAACCTTGAGCCCCTCTTCGTATTCCTCCAAATCGAGGAGCGCTCTGGCGAGCGCCGTGGTGATGCTGGCGGCCTCCTTGTCCGTGGGGTAAAGCGTCAGAAATTGCCCGTAAGCCTTGCGCGCCTCCACCAGGCGCTCTGCCTCGGCCGCCGATTGCCCAAGAACCTGCAATGCCCTGGGGCGCATGGGGTGCTCTGGCGGCAGCTTGTCGAAGGCCGTGCGTGCGAGGTTGTTGATCTCGGCCATGTACTTTCCCATTCGCTCCTTGAGGGTATCGACATAGCCTGGTTTGTCCCGAAGTTGGTGTACGTACTCATTGCGCTTTCGCGCGCTCATGAGATAGAGCAGCTTCGCAGCGATGTAGCTTACCTCTGCCGCCTTTGCGTGGTTTTCGCACTCGGCAAGGTACAGGCTACAAGCGTTGATGGTCTTTTCGGTCTCGAGAGCCAGGCTGTCTGCAGCCGCTCCTGTGAGACTACCGAGGTCTCCGGGCAAGGAGTCAAAAAACTTCCTGACACGAGCTTCGAGCTCGTCGCATTTCGGGGAGGCGGGAGCTCTTGATGATGTCTCTACCTTTTCTTGCCCCTGGGCCTCGGCCACGGAGATCTGGAGAGCCCTGTTCTGCCAGGGCAAGTTGTCCCATACGTGTGCAAGAGGGGACCAGAGCCAGACACTTGAAAGGGCGGCGGAGCCGAGCAAGGCCGCAGCCCATGCTGAAGCGCGAGGACGGAAAATCATGGGAGGTTTCCTTGGACGATCTTGGAATGGAGTTACAGACGGGGTAAAGATGACAGGGAGTGATGTACCTGCTTGCAACGGTTCTCGTGAGAAATACGGTTCTCATGAAAATAAGTAGGCAAGGACCATGCCACGGGGCCGTGGTGGTGGGGCGGAGCGTGGACTTCGAGCACCCATGATTGGCACATTCTGACCAGGGCCCACCCGCCCTCGGCGCCGGAGGCGCCCGGTAGGGGGGAGGTCCTCCTCCCTCGCGAGGAATGTGGCGGCGGGAGTATTCCAGAGGCTTCGGCTTCCATTTGACTTCTCCTCGCTCCCCGTTTCTGATGGCCCTTGCGTGAGCGCTCGAAGCAATAGAAAGGACCGATGAAGCATGAGTCAAGGGAATTTGGGGGACCTGCTCAAGAACGTCAGCCGGATGCGGAAGGACCTCGACAAGGTGCAGGAAAGTCTCAAGGGACGCTATGTCGAGGCCAAGTCCGGGGGCGACTTGGTGCAGGTCACACTGAACTGGCGTCAGGATCTTGTGAAGATCTCGCTCGATCCCAAGCTCTTCAAAGCGGGTGAGGACGGCAAGCTCGATGTTGCCTTGATCGAGGACTTGATTGTGGCGGCCCTGTCCCAGGGCATGGAAAAGTCTCGCACCCTGATGCGTCAAGAAATGGAAAAAGTGACCGGCGATCTGGGAGTGGCCGGAATGCTTCCGGGCCTTCTCGGGTAGCAGGGGAGAGTCTCCAAGGCGGCGCCCATTGCATGGGCCCGAGACCATGACTGAACCTCATTCATCCCCCCTGAAAAAACGCTCCCTGCACTCGGTGGGTAGAGGAGGCGAGCCTCCGCAGACGCCCCCCGGCGTGTCACGGGTGTTGCAGGCGCTCGTTGAGGAGCTTGCGCGCCTGCCGGGCATTGGCAAGAAGACAGCGGAGCGTCTCGCGTACCACTTGCTACGAGTTCCGAAGGAGGAGGCCCTCCGGCTGGCGCATGCCATCGGCGAGGTCAAGGAGAGCGTGCGCCATTGCAAGACCTGCTTCCACATCACCGAGGGCGAGGTGTGCTCGATTTGCCTTGATGCCGAGCGAGATTCGGGAGTCGTGTGCGTCGTGGAACAGTCGAAGGACGTCTACGCGATCGAGGCCACATCGTCCTACCACGGCCGCTACCACGTCCTTCTCGGGGCGCTGGCGCCGCTCGACGGAGTGGAGCCAGAGCACCTGACCATCGAACCTCTGCTGGCCCGCATCCGCGTGGGAGGCATCCACGAGTTGATCATCGCCACCAATCCAAACTTCGAGGGCGACGGTACCGCGCTGCTCTTGCGAGAGAAGCTCAGAGGGGTTCCCGACGTGCGTGTCACCCGGATAGCGCGGGGAATTCCAAGCGGCAGCCACATCGAGCATGTTTCGCGTACGATCGTACAAGATGCACTGGAGGGGCGCCGTGAGATGTCGGATTGATGGGGTTCGCCCGGGCTGGATGTTCGCCCGGGCATGGCTCCTGTGGCTCGGAACTGCAGGGTCTTTTTCGATAACGACCGCGCAGGATGCGCCGGGTGATGGCTCTCCCACGGTCGAGGTGGTTGAAGTCTTCTTTGCCGAGGAAGCCGCACGGCTCCTGGGAAAACAAGGCTCCTGGTTGCCGGTCTATGTCGAGTTGAAGGCCCGCACAAGCCAGACAGAGACGGTGGTCATCGAGGGTCTTGTGGGGTCCCGAAAGAAGGCCACGTTCGTGACGAAGCAGCGCCTCGAGGTCTCGCCGGGAGCTGCCAAACGCTGCTGGGTGTACTTGCGCATCGGCCCCTCCGAGTTGACCCAGGAGGCGAGGGTGGAGATCCGTTCCGCCTCCGGTGGGGTGTTCCACCGCGTGGCACGGCCGGTGAGCACCGGTGGCCTCCATGGCACCCGCTTGTCGCTTCTCGTTGCCGGAGAATCGCTGGTCGATGTGATTCCATGGCCGGGTGAGCTCAAGGGATTCTCGAAGAATCTCGAGGAGCTGGAGGTACAGGCCGATGCCTGTCGCCCCTGGCAGCTTCCCGACAGTCTCCTTGGCTATCAGCTCTTCGATGTGGTCGTTCTGAGGGACCTCTCGTCGCAGGCACTGGAGGCAGCGCAAATCGAGGCCTTGCGCTCGTGGGTGTACCTGGGCGGTCAAGTGGTCTTCGCACCCAGGGGGCGTTCCGCAGCCGTTTTCAAGTCGCCGGTGGCGAGGGTGTTTCTTGGCGATTCCCTCGTAGAGCCCGTGCCACTCCATGCCTTCGTTCCTGGCGCCCTCATCTCCACTTCAGATGACGCGAACCGCGGAAGCCACTCTGCCCGCCTTGACGCCGGCACGGAGCTTGGGCTCTCGGAGACTCATTCGTACACGATTCTTGACCCGCTTTCAGGACGCGCACCGCGGGAGATCGCCGCGGCAAGTGCGGAGGCGGTTGCAGATGATGATTTTGGCAGCGCCCGGCGGCTTTACGCAGAGCGACCCTTCGGCCGGGGAAGAATCGGCCTCCTCACGTTCGACGATCAATCCCATCGCGATCAGGCGTCGCAGAAGCTGCTACTGGCCCTCTGGGCGCAGATCATCACCTGGTCGCTCTCGGGCGAGAAGGCACAGTTCCTCGCACAGAGCTCGGCCGTGCAGATTCCGGCTGTCGTCAAGGCGCTCAAGGACCCGGCTCGAGAGGTCGGCGTCCGGGTGATGGTGGGGCTCCTGGGTGGCTACATCGTCCTTGCCGGGCCCGTTCTCTATCTTCTGCTCCGGCGACTCAACCGCCTTCCCGCCGTGATCTGGGCCCAGCCCATCCTCGTCCTCCTGTACGTGGGGGTCATCTTCACGACGGCTTACCTCACGAAGGGGATGCTCACGAAGACCCGGCTGGTAACCATCATTACCCAGCAGGCGGGCGACCCGATTGCGCTTCGCGAGAGCTTTCTTTCGATCTTTTCCTCCTCCGAGATGACCTACAGGATCAGTGCTCCCAGGGGGGCCGCCTACCTGCGGCCGATCTACGAGAACCTTGCCGAGGAACGGCCGACCCACATGCTTCGATCCACAGGAGGCGAGCTCACGCTGGAAGATCACGCGCTGGCCCACTGGCAGGAGGGAAGCTTCTCGAGCGCAGGAATAGTGGAGCTCGGCGGAACCGGGATCGAACTCGATCCCGTGGAAAGTGGAACGGAGGGGAAACCATGCGTGAAAGTGGTGAACCACCTCCCTTACGGGGTCCTGGAGGGCGTCTACTACCCCGGCGACAATTCGAGGAAAGGCTACGCCCTTCCGCCTGTTGCGCCGGGCGCGTCAGCCCGTCTCACCCTGGGGGATCCGCTATCCGAGAGCCCGCACGAGAAATCCATTGGGGCATTCCTTGACGCTACCACGGGACGTTCCAGCGGGATCCGCATTGTGGCACTCCTCGATCGTAGCGAGGAGGACTTCAAGATCGACCAGCAGACGAGCGTCAAGAAGCGCCTCGACTACTACGTCCTCCTTCGCTAGCCCATGGAAAACACCGCCAATGAGAGCGTCAGCGGGCCAGAAGCCGTGGCGACAGCTCCGGCCGTGGCAGCCGAGAAAAACTTTGCCGCCAGGCAGGACGTCATCGTCAGGGTGCAGGACCTCTCGATGCGGTATGGTAACTTCCAGGCAGTGCGTGGGCTCACTTTCGATGTTCCGCGAGGCGACATCTTTGGCTTCATTGGGCCCAACGGCGCCGGCAAGACCACGACGATCCGGATCCTGTCCACACTGCTTTCCCCGACGTCCGGCGAAGTGCACATCGACGGCCTCTGCGTCGTCAACGACACCGCAGCGGTCCGCAGAATCATCGGCTACATGCCCGATCGGTTTGGAGTCTACGAGGGGGTCACGGTCCTGGAGTACCTCGATTTCTTCGCCGGCGCTTACAGCCTCCCGCGCGGCCGCCGCAAGGCGATCCTCAGGGACGTGCTCGACCTGACGGACATGGGCCACCTCGGCGAGCGCATGGTTTCTTCCCTGTCGCAGGGGATGAAACAACGGCTGTGTCTGGCGAAGACGCTTGTCCACGATCCCAGGGTGCTGATCCTCGACGAGCCTGCCTCGGCGCTGGATCCGCGAGCCCGCATCGAGTTGCGAGTTCTTCTCAAGGAGCTCAGCCGCATGGGCAAGACGATTCTGATCTCGAGCCACATCCTGACCGAGCTCTCGGACCTCTGCACGTCGGTCGCGATCATCGAGAAGGGGGAAATGGTCGAGTCCGGCAGCATGGAGCGGCTGAGGGACATGCGCCGGGAGTTTGAGCGCGTCAGGATCACGCTCCACGAGCCCCGAGAGGGTGTGGAGGCCCTCCTGGTGCAGATCCCCGAGGTCTCAGGGGTCACGGTCGAGGAAACACACGTCCACCTCGAGTACCGTGGCTCCCCGGCCGAGTTCCACAGGGTGCTGAAGGCTCTGGTCGATCACCAGGTGCCTGTCGTCGCGATCGAACGCGACTCCCGAAACCTCGAAAAACTATTTCTGAGACTGACAAGAGGCGATGTCCAGTAACTCAAGGGCGATCGATTCCAACCGGCCCGGCTTCCTGACCCGGAGCTTCCCCACCTTCGCGCGTTGGTGTGGAAACATGGGCTGGCCCATCCTCCAGCGGCAGCTACGGGCTGACTTCCGGAAGACTCGGTTTTTCATGAGCCAGTTTCTCTGCCTCTCCCTTCTTGGCGGCGCGCTGATCATCGTGATCACACATCAGGCGGCGGAGGAGAGCCGATCATCGACACAGATTGGGCAGGGACTCTTCGACATGTTCTTTCTCGTTGAGTACCTGATCATCCTCGTGATCTTTCCGGCTTTCAGCTCGACGGCGTTCACCGAGGAGCGAGCAGGATTGACGATGGACTTGCTGCTGGTATCGACGCTCCGGCCGGTCGAGATCGTCTCGGGGAAGCTCCTGGCCTCGGCGGTCTACTGCCTCATCTACGTCGTGGCGACCCTGCCTCTCCTCTCGGTCTCCTTTCTCTTCGGAGGGGTGGAGCTGTCGGAGGTGCTAATGGCCTACGCCATCTTAATCGCCATGACACTCCTCGTGAGCATGCTTGGAGTCGCGGTTTCGAGCGGTTTTTCCTCGAGCGTACGGTCGACGATCGTGACCTATACCGTCGTGTTCGGCCTCCTGGCCCTCTCCGGGTACGTCTACACGCAGGTCGCTCCGGAGCAGTCAGCCGGGGCGCAACGTACTTTGATTGGGGGAATCGCGCGCTGGGAAGGGCTGGGTTACTCGCTTTCACCCGCACACCTGGGTTGGCTCCTGGTCGTCGTCTTCGTGTACCTGTTTCTCATCACCGCCAATCAGGTAAGACCTGCGTCGGACGACAGGTCGTCGCCGATGAGAGTCCTCACTTTGCTCTGCTTTTTCGGTTTCATCGGTGTCAGCCTCTGGCCTCGCCTCGGCTGGACGGGTGGCGCGATCGCGGCGATCACCACCTCCACCGAATGGTTTGACGATTTGATTCAACAGACGGCGATTTTCCTCCTCACCCTGGCGACCGTCTTCCCGACCGAGGAGGCCAACGTGTCACGGCGCAATCGAGCGCGGTTCGCACGCTGGACGGGAACGCGCTACATCCTGCGTCCCCTGGCGCCGGGCGCATTCTGGGGCGGGGTCTACACCGTGACGGTCGCGGTGACGGGATCGGCGCTTCTCCTGGCCGTCTGGCGGTCCTCTTTTGCTTCCTTCGCCGGGAGCGGACAGGACGCGCGAGTCACGCAGAGCCTGTTGAGCCTGCCTCTTTATGTCGCCGCATTCTCTGCGCTGGGCTTCTTTCTCGCAGCCTCGGACTTCACCCCCGTCTACTCCCGCCTGTCTGTGATCTTCTTGTTCGTGATCTCACTCCTGGTCCCCGTGATCCACATGCTCTCGAAGGCCCCGGAAACCGTATGGACGAACGCAAATGTCATCTGGCGCGGCTACTACCTCTCGCCGATCACTCTCTGGGCCTCGCTCGACTGGACGAACGATGACCGTTCGCAGTTCGTGCTCTTTGGCTGCGGCATCATTCACGTGGGGCAGATCATTTTGGCAGCGATCACGCTCGTCTTCCTTGCAGGCGGCGTTTTGATGGCCACGCGGTCTGGTTATCCATTGATTCGTTTCGGACCCATCAAGAGCTCGATCCAGCCTCTTCAATCTCGGCCAGCGCATCGCCCGAGTTGACGACTTGTCCTTCCTTGACGAGCAGGGCGGTTACGCGGCCCGAGATCTCCGCTCGCACCTCGTTCTCCATTTTCATGGCCTCGAGTGTGAGGATGGCCTCGCCGTCCTTCACAACATCCCCAACCTTGCACATCACCCGCCGGATGATTCCGGGGAGTACGCTTCGCGCTGTAACTCTGTCCTTCGTCGTTTTCCCCGCACGAGAAGTGGCTCGCAAGCGGTCACGTTCCGTCTCGACTTGAACGGTGACGGGGCGTCCATTCGCAAGGAGCTTCAGCAAACCCGCTTTCGCTCCGGCTCTTGCGGGAAGCCGTTCCATCAAGGCCGAGATCGCTCCGCTCGTGGCGCGCACTTCACAGAAGAGCCCATTCAGGGGACCGGCATCGATGAGCACCTCAAGCCCGTCGACGAGAAGGACCGTCTTCCCATCTCGAAGGCCAACCGATTCAACCTCGAGGACCTTTTCCCCGATCGTCACCCGGCACTTCATCTCCCCTCCTTCAGCGTGAACCGATCCAGTAGCACCCACGGAGACAGCGCCTGAGACGCTGGTTGGCCAGGCCGGGAAGCCCCGGCGTTACCGCCCCGTGCCTCGGAAGCCACGGCCGACGTTGCGATCCACGCCGCTGCGGCGGCGATGAGAGGCAGCTCCTCCTTCGGGGGTGATCCCGGAAAGAACTCCCTGTCACGGAGCCGCTCGGCGAGGTACTGGCAGTGGTTGTGACCTCTCAGAAAGCCGGCGTCGGAAAGAAGAGCGAGCCCGAGGGGCACCGTGGTCAGGACTCCCGAGACCCGCATCTCGCCGAGCGCGACCTTGAGCCTCGAGAGCGCCGCGGAGCGATGGGGGCCCCACGCGACCACCTTGGCAATCAACGAGTCGTAGTAAGGGGTGACCTCGTTTCCCTGCTCAAGGCCCGTCTCGACCCGCACCCAGGGTCCCGCGGGAAGTCGAAGAGCGGTCACTCGACCTGTGGAAGGGCTGAAATCGTCGGTGGGGTCCTCGGCGTTCACTCGAAACTCAACGGCAGCGCCGTGGGGTTCGATGACCGAGGCGGAGAGGTCCTCGGACCAGCCCGGGAGTTCGTCTCCTTGCGCGATGGCGATCTGTTCCGCCACGAGATCGACACCAGCAGTCATTTCGGTCACGGGGTGCTCGACCTGGATTCGCGTGTTCATCTCGAGAAAGAAGAGCTCCTCATCTTCCGACAGCAGGAATTCGAGTGTGCCGGCGCCGCGGTACTGTTCGCTCGATACCGCCCGTCCCGCCGTGAGGAGCAGCTTTTCACGGATTGCTGGCGTCATGCCCGGCGAAGGCGTCTCCTCGAGAAGCTTCTGCAACCTGCGCTGGGTCGAACAGTCGCGCTCGTAAAACAGGCGCACGCCCCCCATGCCATCACCCAGCACTTGCACCTCCACATGCCGTGCCCGCTCGACATACCGCTCCGCAATTAGATCGCTCGAGCCAAAGGAGCTCCTGGCCTCGGAAGCTGCGGCATCGAATGCGGCTTCCAGCTCGTCGGCGGATCGCACAATGCGAATACCCTTGCCACCACCGCCGGCAGCCGCCTTGAGGAGGAGTGGAAAGCCGACCTGCTTCGCGAGCTTCTTGAGCTCGCCCCTCTCCACGGCGCCGTCGCTTCCGGGCACCGGGGGGATCCCGGCTGACTTGAGCGCGGAGCGGGCGCCTAGCTTGTCACCAAGGCGTGTGATGTTCTCGGCGGTTGGGCCAATGAACACGAGACCGGCTTCCTCGACGGCCCTGGCAAAGGCGGCGTTTTCGGAGAGAAAACCGTAGCCGGGGTGGATGGCCTCGGCTCCATGGCTTCTTGCTGCATGGATCAGCCCCTCGATTTTCAAATAGCTCTCGGTGGCGGGCGCAGGCCCGATGAACGCGGCTTCGTCGGCGAGACGGACATGCAACGCGTTGCGGTCCACCTCCGAGTAGACCGCCACGCTCCGGAGCCCCAGCGCCTTGAGCGAGCGGATGACACGCACCGCGATTTCTCCCCGATTCGCCACCAATACCTTCTTGATTCTCTTCTTTTTACGGGAAATAGCACTGGTCCTTTCGGCCCCCGGGAGCCTCTTGGCGTTGTGAATTCCAGGGTCGCGCGTCATAGCGGTATGTTCCCATGCTTCTTGGGAGGCAGCGTCTGCCGCTTGTTCTTGAGCAGTTCGAGGGCCGTGACAAGATGGCGACGCGTTGTGCGAGGTTCGATCACATCGTCGATGTAACCGCGCTCTGCCGCTGCCAGAGGGTTCGTGAAAGCATCACGATACTCCTCCGTGAGGCGCGCCTCGGTCTCGACCGGGTCCTTGGACCCATCAATCTCCTTCCTGAAGATGATCTCGACTGCACCCTTCGCGCCCATCACGGCAATCTCGGCAGTCGGCCACGCGAAATTCATGTCGGCCCGAATGTGCTTCGAGCCCATGAC
>SXGT01562224.1_pt1 | contig 42574 bp, 33 predicted proteins | sample 3176221 | NCBI WGS metagenome assembly SXGT01 (sample SAMN11356862, study PRJNA531348) | freshwater metagenome | isolation source: freshwater sample F1-120 | place: China: Fuxian Lake, Yuxi | collected 2017-12-25
ACCTTGATGGCACCCGCCGAGGCAGAGTCACCAAAGAAATAGTCAGCTTGGTTGCCTCACGCAGCCGATAAGAAGAAATAACATTTCGGGTGACTCACTTTTCGGCCGACCGGCTGGCGCACAATTCGAGCGACGTTTACAATTTCTGGGCGGCGCGGAATTCGTCATCGGCTGGATCCTTTTCACTATGATAGGTCGCCTGGGCGACGAACCAGGGAAGATCCCAGCCGGCGCGCTGGCGTGAGGCACGGATCAGTTTCTCCATGAATGCCGAATACTGTTTGCCGGTGATTTGCCGATCGACGGGATAGCCGGCGCGGGCCTGGCCCGCGTCGGATTCGCCCTGATGCCACAAGACTGCCCGACAGCCGCGCGGACCAAGAGCTTCAATTCGCTTCATCAGCCCGTCGAACAATTCACCCGTGCATTCCCATTCGCCGGGGCCGAAAGGGCGGACCTGGGCGTTGATCGTCGGGAGGTTCTTCATCCGTTCCCCCTTGGGCAACCACTGGCGGACACTCGTCGCGCCATAGCCGGTCGAGGCGACTCCGTTGGGGACGCGATACTTCTCATTCAGGGCATCGCCGAAGGCCGGCAGAAAGCTGCCTTGTTTGCTGCCGTCCTGCACGCCAGGCTGTGGGTCGTTGGCGAGCACCCAGCGGGCGCCGTCAAACAAGGCAACCATTCCGGTTCCGGTCTTCTGTTTCATCGAGCCGTGGTTGCTTGCATTCGATTGGCCGGCGACAACGAACACCTCGCCAACGCCAACGTGTTCGACTGCCGACTCCGCGACTAACTGCCCATCTTGCTCCAGTCGAAGTTCCAGGCGATACCAGCCGCCCGCGGGAGCGATGATGTCCGCATCAAAACGGCCTTTTGTAACGTCAACGACTTCCCAATCTTGCAGCACCGTTTCCGGTTTTCCGTCCCCGGCGGCACTTACCAGACGCCATCGCAGTTGCCCCGACTCGGCCATCAGACTGCCGCGCAAGCGAATCGTCCCGCTGTCCCATCTTTGGCGTTGAAAGACCTGATAATCTGCCGGCGACTCAACCTTGATTACCCCTGTTGGCAAACGCACCGCCAGGATCCACCAGGGCTGTCGGCCCACGTCGTATGTCGCGGAACGTTGCAGTTCTCCCGTTTTGTTGTCAATCCGATAGGCCGCCAGCTTGCCGGACGATTCACCGGCCGCGTAAAGGAATCGGCCTTCCGCATCGAGATCGAAAGAGCGAGGCGTCATTTCCGTTGGCGCCTGGCCGATCGAAGTTAACTTGCCATCCTGCGCGTCCACCTTGAAACACGCGATGCTGTCGTGCCCACGATTCGAAACATAAAGAAACTTACCCGTGGGATAGATCTTGATCTCCGCGCAGGCGTTGGTTCCTTTGAACTCCAAGGGGAGAGTCGAAATGGTCTGCATCGGTTCAAGAGTGCCACGCTTGGGGTCGAACTGGTAGGTCGTGACACTGCCTCCTTGTTCGTTGTCCACATACGCAATGTTCTTGCTCGGATGAAAAACGATATGGCGCGGCCCCGTGTTCTCCGGCGTCATCAACTTGGCCACCGTCGCCGGTTTCAATTCGCCACGCCTGGCATCAAACGCAAATTGAAAGATCGCATTGGGCCCGGTGTGAGGTACAAAGGCGTAGTGGTTTGAAGGATCGAGCAGAATCGCGTGCGCCTTCTCCGCGGTGTCGATGCTCTGGTGGGGTCTGGCGCCGAGCGAGCCATCCTCACCGATACGATGCACCGTAACCTTTGCCGCGACGTAGTAGGCGCAGAAAAGGTAGCGCCCGTCCTTGTCGGTCGAAAGATGCGCAGGATCGGGACCAGCGGGGACGGTGTTGACATGCGTCAGCTTGCCCGTCCTGGCATCGATGCGAAATGCGGCCAGCTTTCCCTCGGCTCGAAGGGAGGCAAACAGAAAACGGTTTTTCGGATCGGTCGTCAGCGCTCCGGGTTCACCGGCCATCGTCGTTTCATCGATGCGCGTCAGTGTTCCGTCCTCGGCGTTCATCCGATGGAGAACGATTTTCTTCTCGGCAGCCAGCGCGACGTAGACGACCGTGTCAGCGAGTGTTGCGGGGGAGAAAAGGAGAAGCAAGAGAAGCGATGCTGTGCCCTTCATGTGAGGTTCCCCGCGACGTTTCGGTTCACGGCCCAATAGGATTCATGATGAAATCCTATTGGTTCTGGATCCAACAATAGCACGGGGTCTCATCGGACTGCATTACGATCCGGCGGTTCGACGCCGTGCAGATGGCGCACGAAGTAGTCCCAGCGACGACGCTCGCCATACGCGCCGCCATCGGAGTGGTTCATGCCGGGTACAACCAGCAGGTCGAAGTCCTTCCTCGCCTTGATCAGGGCATCGACGACGCGCATCGTGGATTCAAACGGCACATTCGTGTCCAACTCTCCGACGATCAAGAGCAGCTTGCCCTGAAGCTTGTGGGCATTGGTGACGTTCGATTGCTTTTCGTAATGCGGCCCCATCAGGCCCATCCATTGTTCGTTCCAGCTGAACTTGTCGAGTCGATTGTCGTGACAGCCGCACGAGGAGACGGCGACCTTGTAAAACTCGGGATGGAACAGGAGTGCGCCGGTCGAGCTTTGGCCTCCGGCGGACGTGCCATAGATGCCGACGCGTGTGATGTCGACATGGGTGTACTTTTTGGCAAGCGACTTGATCCACAGGATACGATCGGGGAAGCCGGCGTCGGCGATGTTCTTCCAGCAGACATCATGAAAAGCGCGCGAGCGAAATGCGGTCCCCATGCCGTCGCATTGCACCACGATGAACCCAAGTTCCGCCAGTGCCATCATCTGGCGATAGGCGGCAAATGTCTTCGGGGTGAATGAACCATGCGGGCCGGCGTAGATGTACTCGATGACGGGATACTTCTTGTTCGGGTCAAGGTTGTGCGGCCGGCAAACGATGCCCCAGATGTCGGTCTTGCCGTCGCGTCCCTTGGCGACGAAGACTTCCGGGGCGCGCCAGCCGATGGTTTCAAGGGCCGAGATGTCGGCCTGGTCGAGTTTGCAAACGAGCGTGCCGTCGGCGACCTTGCGCAACTCATGAACGGGCGGCATGTCCACGCGTGAATAGGTATCGACAATGAACTTGCCGTCGGGCGAATAGGTAATGCTGTGGCTGCCGTTGCCCTCGGTCAATGCGACAAGGCCAGTGCCGTCGAAGTTGACTCGGTAGTAATGGACGAAGTACGGATCCTGGTCTGGATTCTTGCCGTTGGCGCGGAACCAGATCTGCCGACCCTTAACATCGACGCGATCGACGCCGCGGATTGCCCAGGCCCCTTTGGTGATTTGATTCTTGATCTGGCCCGTCTTCGCATCGACAAGGTAAAGATGCTTCCAGCCATCGCGCTCGGAGGCGAACAGGATTTCATCGGTTGCATCGAGATAGCTGAGGTAGATGCCGGGAATCTCATCAAACCTGGGTGAATGGGCGGTCCAGATGAACGTGTCGGTTTTCTCGTCGATGATGTTGCGTGTCTTGCCGGTGCGGGCCTCGACCTCCACAACGCGAAAACGCTGGTGGCCGCGATCGGTTTTCTCGAGGGTAAAGTGCTTGGCGTCCTTGCTCCAGCGCAGGCGGGGAACGCCGCCATAGTCGATGCGTTCAACTTCTGCCTTGGTTGGTTTCTTGGTTTCCAGGTCAACGACGTGGATTTCGTGGAGCGCGAACTTGTCGCCGGGCCGCGGATAGGGGCGCGTGTGCAGTTTGGCCGCCAGTTGATCCTTCGGGCTCGTTTCGATCATGTAGACTTCCTTGTTGTCGCCGGGCTCCGTGCGAAACAGGACGAGTGTCGCCGAGTCGGGGGACCAGATCAAGGATGCGAACGGATTGCCGGCGGTGCCGACGTCGGTCAGTTTGCTCTCCTTGCCGTCCTTGTCACGTAAGAAGGCATTGTTGTCCCTGGTGAACGCGGTCCATTTGCCGTCGGGCGAGACGGCCTCTCGCCGGGCTTGCGGCGGCTGAAACGCTCCTTTGCCGCCCTTCTTCTTTTGATGCGGCGCTTCGTCGGTCTCGCCATCCCACGGGTTCATGTCGCTCGCCTCGGGTCTGTCCGAGTCTTCCCGGTCGTCCATCGGGCCACTCTTGCGGAATTCCTCCTGTGCTGGCTTGGAGCTGCGTTTGCACTCATACGAAATCAGGTCACACTCCCAGGCCGTGCTGCCGATTTGAAAGCGAACGATCTTGACCGTATCGGCAAATTCGATGCTGTCGAACGGCAATCGCTCAGCCTTGTATGCAGTGCCCGAAGCCTTGGTTATCCCTGCCGCCAGTTTCTGGTGATCAAAAGCGGGGGTGCGCGTTCCTTTCTCGGCGTCAACCAGCACGAACTCCCTGAGACCGTCCTTGAGGTCGTTGCGATACCAGAAGCGAGTGTTGTTGTCGAACCAGTGAGGCGTGACTGTCGCCTTGAAGACCTTACCCTGCGTCTGAGCCACAAGCTGGCCGGCACGCTCATAGGCTTTGCGCATGTCCAGGGCGTCCACTTTTCCTGGCCCGCTCGGCGTTTGCTGCTCCGACGCTTCCGTGTTGCCGTCGATGAGCTTTCCATCATGAACCGTATATTCAATTTCTGGCAAAAGCGTCTCAAATGCACCGGCCGGGTTGGTCGTCGGTTGCAGAATGCGGGCCGCGGCAAGCCGCGCGTAACCGAAACAGCCAATACCGCCAGCCGCGAACAGAACGATCGCTACCCAAATGTTGCGAGGGATTCGCGAAAAACCAAAGCGTCGCATAAAAGCACCCGTCCAGGCCGAAGTTGATGACATGGAAGTCCGCGGATCTTATTTTTTCTTTGTCGGAAGCGTTGGAAATCGCTCGGAAGAGTATGGTCCGTCGTAAGCATCGCGCAGCGCGTCACAGTGCTGCCGCATACGTTGCCAGATCTGGTCGGCGCCCCCCTCGATTGCCAGGTCGTCGGTAAGAATGAAGAGGACGTTGGGTTTCTTGTTTGACGCCTCAACCGGCGCCGCCACAAGAAGTAATGCCGCCAGCAGGATGAGCAAGCGTGCCATGGGGAATCTCTCGGAGTACGTAGGGCAGAGGCAAACGGAATCGTCGCGAACAGCAAGGGCTTGATGTAAGCCTACTGTTGAACGACTTCCACGGCACTGAGCGTCGGTGCATTCCGGTCAGTTAGCGATCCATCTTTCGGAACGAAGCGAATTTCAAGGAGTCGATCTGCTTCCACGTCCCGGAATTCCTGAACTATCGCCCTGAAGCGACCGCCAGTTCGCTTCGCGATGTCAAAATCCTTGAGAACGGTTCGGCCTTGCAGCACGACATCAAAAACTCGTTCGCCCGCAGCCACGTCGTCCAACTCCGCGAAATGGAGCCGGACGAGGAAGCGACGCGGTTGCGGCTTCTCGATCGACTGGATTTCCACGGCGTTTTCGAGGAGGCGCGCCAGGCTCGCGTCCTTGGCGCCTCCCCAGCGCGTGCGGCGCAAGCATTCGACGTGCAAACCCTCGCGCTGAAGGCCGGCGTCCGTGAGGGTCTTCCAGGGAATGGCGATCTCCGCTCGGAAAACTCCGGCATTTCTTTGTGTCTTCGCTTGCCAGGCCCCGTCCCAGGTTGAATCCTCGACCGGAATCGGCATGCGCTTGTCCTTGAACGAGCCGTCCTTGCCCAGATCGAGCAGGGCGTCGTAGGTCCCGCCGGCCGCGGTGACCGCGAAGGTGATGACGCGCGTGCCCTTGGGATTGAAGAACGACAGACGGACGTGATCGTCCTTGTCGAAATTGCCGTCTTTCTGCTTCATCGTGGCTTTCCACGGCAACGTCTTTCCGAAGCGGTCGGTATGCGCCTTTTGTTCATAAGCGACGTACAGGACATCATTGTCGTGCCGGAAAAATAGATTGGCGTTTCGGTCGACCAATGGCAATGCGCCGAAACCATCCCAGCATGCGTCGGTCAGGTCGCCGTCGATCTTTGGCGCCTTGCCCGGAGACAAGGACAAGAGCACCTTGGATGGTTGATGATGCACCAGGTCCATCTTCAACCGTATTAGTCCCTTGATGCCGTGCCCGTAGATCCAGGGCCGATCGGTGTTCTGCACAGGCTGTCGATCCGTGTTGATGCGATAAGGCCCGAATCCATTGGCAACCTCGTACGAATATGGGAGTTGCCAGGCGGTCTTTTTGGTCACCCCGAGCGATGGACGCGGGAAGCCAAGCCAGAGGGTGCCGTCCTTGTCGCGTCGATCGCCGGGCGCGCCAAGGTTCAAGGCGGAGCGGCGGATGAGACCGGCCGCGAGTTGCTTGTCGTCGAACAGGGCCCAGTCTTCGTTTCGCCGTGCCGCTGCAGGCGCCAGCGCGAGCGAGGTGGCGAAACTGTAGGAACAAAGACAATCGGATGCGCTTTCGCTGTAGAGGAGCATGCCGAAGGCGGGGATCAGCGTCTGCCCGCAGCCGGATCGAATGCCGGAGATGTTGCGCATCCCGGCGTCTTCGGACCGGTCATACATGCCGATGGTGCCTGAGCGGAAGAAATCCATTGCGGCCGAACAACTCGTGCCGCTGCAACCGTAGGATCGGCTGTAATCGCGAAAGACCTCTTCGCCGGTGAGCGGATGTTCGCGCTTGGGCAATTCGAATCCGGCGAGACGTTTCAGTAAGGTGTCTTTTCCCTTGGCCGGGTCTTTGCCAAGTCCTTCCTTGAAATCGGCGGAATAGTCGCCGTCCGGTCGCGATCGCGTCATGGGGGGAAGACGGGCTGATTTCAAGGCGACGGGCGGCAACGCATCAAGAGACGCGATTGGGAGGATTGATTTAGCCGGAGCCTCGCCGTCCCGAAGGACGAGCACCGCCTCGGATTCGTTTGGCCATGCTCGCTTTTCACCGGCGACCAACGGTCGGCCCCAGAGACGAAGGCGGAAGTCGTCCGTCCAGAGCTTAACGTCAGCGGCGAGGGCGAAATCAGTCAACTTGCGTCCCAGCCAGCGTTGCAGAGGATTTCCATCGAAATGCAACACGACCGATTTTGATCCGTCCTTCCCCGCGGGCAGCGTTTTGACGGTCACTTCCGGATGACTGAGAGTGCGATGCGGAACCAGGACGCCTTTCCATGGATCGACGATCAACTCGAACGTTCCGTTGCTCGGTGCGTTCAAACGATCGGTTGCCTGCCGAAAATCGAACGCCAGCTCCCAGCGATCATCACGTGTAGGCACCTTTGACACGGTGGTGAGCGTAACCGTGAGCCCGTCGTTTTCATGAGCAATGGTGATGGTCCCCGCATCGCCTTGTTTTCCGCTCGCGGTGAGACTCAGCGGTTTTTGCAGCGAATGCACCACGGGGCCGGCGCTTTTGCCGTAGGCTTTAACAAGCCGGCCGGTCAATGCGTCGAGTTGCCAGTTCAGACCGCCGTCCTGTACGTAGAGGTACTGGTCGTCCGCGCTGACCGGTTGCTGACCCGTGCAGACGCCAACGCTCAGTCGGCGGCGCCAAAGCTCGGCTCCGTTGTAGGCGTCGAGCGCCGTGATGTGTGATTCGCCGAAGACGAATAGCCGCCCGTTGGCCGGGATCGGTGTGCGCGGCTTGGCGTGACGCGCCACCAGTAACTGACCATTGGGTTCGCCGAACCATTGAAATTCGAGCGGCCAGCGAACCCGCTCATCCGCCTCGGCCTTGCTGTCCCAGTCGAACGCACCTGGCAATCGTCCGCGGAGGACGAAAATCGTATTGTCTTTCTTGTGGATTTCATTCTGCGGAACACCCGCCGCTCGGATGATCCCGTCACCGTCGGCACCGTCACGGAATATCAGGCGTCCGCCGCAAGGACGAAGAATTCGGTAGAGTTCCTCGGCAGGAATACTGGTTTCCTTGCCCGATACAACTACAAGGTTGGCGAAGAAGGAAACCATGGGCAAGAGCTTCGCCTTCGGGTCCACTGTCAATAGCGCAATCTTCGTGCCGTGAAGTGAAGTATGTTCGAGAAGTCGGCGACGCTCTGCGGCCACGGCTTCCTCACCTGGGAGCAAACAAAGGACGTGCATGTCGGTCGATTCGGCAAGCTTTTGTGCGACCCGGGCATCCGTTGCGCTCGCTACGACGGCAAAGCCCTTGCGACCGACCGCGGTGGTGTGCGCCTGAATCGCCTCATCCCATGCACCAACGCGCTTTGGCGCCTCCGTCACCTTGGGCACAACCAATGGCCCTTGTCCAAGCGCGAACAGGACGCCTCGCTCGGTGCTCGCGATTACGCGCCCACCAGCCACGGCCAGCCCGCGCAACTGACCAGGGACGGCGACTTCGCCAAGCGATGCGCCGGTCTCCGGGTTGAGTGCGATCACTTTGTCCTGGCTGCCGATCAGTAGGGCGTTGTTAGCGAGGGCCTCACTGTAAACGCGTGGGCAGGGAACACTCCAGAGTTGCTTCACCGTCTTCTCACCGGTGATCTCGAACGCATCCGCCTTGCCATTGCCCAGAGCGTAGAAGCGTTTTCCGTGGAAGAGAACTCGCTGTCGGCTGAAGATGCCGTGACCGACCTGGCTGCGCCAGCGCGGCAATTTTAGTTCATCCGTGAACTCCTTGACCGCGCCTGAGAACGGCCATTCCTCTTTCCCTGTCCGCAGCGACAAGGCGGCAACACTGTCCGCGCGGTGCGGCACGCTTCCGCCCAGACGCACCGACTGGTCCGGTTGCCAGGCGACCGCGGAGACGAAGATGTGATCGTGCGCCAAAGTTGCCCAGGTGCCGCCGCGGTTGGGAGAATTGGCCCAAAAATGCAGGAGCTTGCCGGTCTTCGCATCAAACCCGGCCGGCGCACAACGTCCCGTGGGAACGACGAGCGTTTGCCTGCCGAGCAGCAAATATCCTTGGGGCGCTGGTCCGCCGAACGAAACCGAAGGAGCGTGTGGGTATTCGACGTAATCGTAGCAACTTGTGTCATTGCACCAGATCGGCCGGCCCGTCGCCGCTTCCAGGGCGTGCAAATACACGCCTTCGCTTGGCCACATTCCGGCCGTCACGTAGACCACACCGTCGTCAACCAGAACGCCACTGCGACACGGCCAACGTGAGGTCATGCGGCCATTGGCGAGCAATCGACGATCGTCCAGCGCGGCACGGTAGCGCCAAATTTCCTTGCCGGTGCGTGCTTCCACGCAATAGGCATGGCCATCATCGGACGCGAAATAGCAATGGCCACCGGCGACGTGCGGCGCGAACCGCACAGGTCCCCCCGTGGTGACGGACCAGACGAGTTCGCCGCTGTCGGCCTTCAAGGCACGTACGGTGTCGTCGGCGGAGGAACCGAAAAAGACGAGCCCTGCCGCGGCGATAGGCTGGAAACAATAATCGAAATCGAGCATGTTGAGCGCCCGGCCCGGTTCCGACCACGCAGGCCGCGGCGGTTGGTTGCTTGCATGGGACCAAAGCATCTTCAACGGCAACGGCACGTTGGCAGTGGTCACGCCAGAACGAGCGGCGTCGCGTTTGTAGGCAGGCCATTCGTCAGGCGGATTCGGAGCGTCTTTACCTAGTCCTTCATTCGCGTCAGCAACAACGAGCACTTCCGCCGCCGACTTGCTCCGCGGGAATAACCTCTCGGCGCCAGCGACGGTGAGAATACCCACCAGCGTGAGCGCAATAATCTTGGTCAGATGAGATGTGCCACGTGAAATCATGGAAGTCTTCCATTGGACCCGCAAAAAAGATCACTCCGCCCATACCAGGATCTCGGAAAGCCCGCTGCGGGATTTGCCGCGATGCGTGAAGACCACCCGAACGCGCGAAGCTTCGAACGGCGCGAAGCGTACCTCGTTAAACTGTCCGCCCGTCGGCATCTCCGGCGTTTTCTTCTGGTCCTTGGCATCCTGCCATGATTTGCCGTTCCAAAACTGAACCATATAGGACGTCGGTGCTTGCACTCCGCCACGGTCATCGTAGAGCGCCAATTCGACTCGGCCTACTTTCCGCCTGTTGCCAAATTCAATCTCCAGCCAATCGCTGGCATTGGGCGATTCGTAACAAGTCCAGCGGTTGTGCGGGGTGGGGCTGAAGCTGACCTTGCCATCGTTCGCCCACTCGACCTTGTCGAAACGCGAGGTGAACGAAGCGGACGCCTTGGGGAATGGTTTGCTCCCTGGATTGAAGGCCAAGTTGCCGGTGGGCGGTGGGGCAGGCTCAACCGGGAGCTTGGCATCGCCCCACGCCTCGAATTCGGTCAACCCGGTTTGGCCTCCCGGGACGTCCGTGAATATCGCACGGACTTTGGCGGTTTCCAGTTCCGGAAATTGGATGTGGTTGGCCCGTCGGCCTGTTGGCTCTTTCGGAAACCGATCTTGCCCGGGGATTGGCTTCCATGTGTTGCCGTCCCAGAATTCCAGGTCGATTCGGCTCGGCGGCACGATCTTCGTTCCGTCATCCAGCAGGTAAAGCTTGACCGTGTTGATGCGTCGCGGCGTACCGAAGTCGAGGGCGCACCAATCGGTCTTGTTCGGCGACCCCTCGCAGGTCCAGCGATTGGGAGGGGAAATCGAGTACCAGTAGTTGCCGTCCAGCAGTTTCGCGACCGACGTTTGCGGATGCGTGTAAGAAGCGGTCGCACGCGGAAAATAGTGGGCATCGTTGTTGACGGCGAAGTTCGCCGTGATCGCTTGTTTCTCACCGTTACCACGTGCGGGCGGCAATTTGGCGGTGAGACGCTCAAGCCTCGCGGAGGTGGCAACGCGTTTGCCATCGATGAGAATGTGCAACCCGGCACCCATGCCGTAGCGATTGCCGTCTCGATCCCAGATCGCGCACAGTTGCCGGCCACGATAGGGAACCTGATCCAGGGCAAAATAGTCCCAGGTGTCGGGGGCCAGGGGATGAATCTCGATCGTCTCGTCCGCACGCGGCCGGATACCGACGAGCCCCGTGATGATGAGGTCATTGAAGGACGAATGGAAATAGTGTTCACTGTGGTTGTAACCGTCGTGCCCTTCAAACGAGCCAGTGTCCGGATGGCACGCCTCGGCCAGATAAGGCTTGCCGTTCTTGCGGTGGGTCTTGGCAAAAATCGTCAGCAGCTTGAGGTAATCGGCCTTCGTGACGACACCCTGCTCGTAATCCTGAAGCAGCTTCGCCATCGCTGCCAGCGTTTGGCTTGTCGCATAGGGCCACGATTGCCCGCTCCACCAGCAGCACGTCTTCTTGAGCAGGAACATGGGGTCGTTGCGTTCAACCGTGGTCGGGCCGAACGGGGCGAAGAAGGCCTCCTTGTCCATCAGTTTTTTCCACGCAACTTCGTAGCCCTTCTTGGCGTCCGGCAACCCGAACTGCCAGGGCACATAGCCGATGAGCTCGCGGCCATACTCGCTGCCGGCGTGTCGGCCGGTCTGGTGGGTCAGCGTCAGTGCTTTCACCTTGAAGCCATCCGCTTCCTCGTCCTGCTTGAACATGTGGAAGAAGAACTGGCGTTTCGGGTCCCAGAGCTTCTTCTGAAGGTTTTCTTTGAGACCGCCAGCCTTGGTTCGAAAAGCCTCGGCGGTTTTCTTGTCGCCGGCGAGGTCCGCGGCACGGGCAATGGCAAGCGCATCGGCCCACATGTAGGCGTTGAAGTTTGGTCGATAACCCGGCGCCCCGCGGAGAATGTCTTTGGTCTGGCGACTGTTGATGTTGAATTCCATGCCATCGTCATGGCCGTTCTGCCAAAACAGTCCCACTTCCGGCGCGAAATATCGCTTCTCCCAGGCCTCGTAGTTCTTGACCATGTCCGGCAACAAATCCTTGATGCCAGCATCATCCGGGTGAACGAGGTGAACGGCCCAGACGGCGTCAGCGAGCCAGGTGCTGTAATTGCGTGGCTGAGCCCCGGGTGTGCGAAACCAGTATCGGCCGTAGTCGCGCGCATGGCGGGGATCGCGCAGCCAGCGGGCCTCGTAGAGCTGATGGCCGGCCGGGCAACTGATCGCCCCGTATGCCCCCGACCAGAACGGGCGGTCGATGAATTCGGTGAACGAATAGCCAGAGTTGGGCGAACCGTAGGTGAGATGCTTTGTCAGCAGTTCCCAACGGTAGTAGTAGGTGGTCTGGATGTCGGCGTCGGGGCACTCGAAGAACGGGATGTTCTTCTTGTACCAGTCCCAGTCGCGGTTGTCCCAGAAGGTCTCACGGTCGAGCAACTTTTGCTGAGGGAGTACCTGAGCGCCGGCCCGAACAGCGAAAAACGCGACGGCCAGAGCCACGAGAATGAGACGTGTGGTTCCCATGATAGCCCCCAAAAACTACCAATCATCGGTCCGAAACGGAGAAGCCGGGAGACCATCCCGGTTGTACAAGTTCGCGCCGACGGGGTTCATCGTGAAAGCATACCGGACGGCGACCGGGTTCGGCACGTCGGGGTGAGTGCAGACGACGGTGTTTTCTTCAATCCGTGCGTCAGCCCACACCCACTTGCGGTCCTTGCCAGCGATGGCGAACCTCGCCAGCTTCCAGTCCCTGACCTCCTCATCTGGTTTCCGCCCGTCCTTTCGGCCGATCATCAATCCGGCCCCGACGTGGTCGAACACGACGTTCGCTTTCGCCCCGTCGATCTTCAGTTCCCGGAATAGAGGCCCCGATGTTTCGAGCTTCTTGCCGTACTCATTCGCCAGCGCCCACCGGGCGAGCCGCTCGCCCACGTCCGCTTTGTTCTTCGGATGGATGTCGGCCGCGTCCCCGATGTCGATGGTGACCGCCATTCCGGTGCGCCGCAGGGCCAGGCATTTCCGCTGGGCCTCGCGTATGTGGGCCCACCCGTCTCCCCCGGCCGGATCGTCCGACGGCTTCTGCCAGGCGGCGAGCTGCACGAAGTAGAACGGCAGGTCTGCGTCTCCGAACCACTTCCGCCAGTCGGTCAGCATGGCCCGCTTCTTCTCGATGTACAGCAACCCGTCCGCCGCGTTCCCGGCGTTGTTCTCACCCTGGTACCAGAGGACGCCCCGCAAGGCGAACGGTATTAGCGGAGCAATCATCCCGTTGTGCAGCGTGACACACCGGGGGCGGAATGCCTTCTCGCCGAACGGGAACTCCGGGATCATGGGAGGCATCGGGAGCGGCCGCCCGGCCTTTTGCTCGTCGCGACATTTCGCCGTCCACGCTTCGACCGCGGGCAGTGAAGCGGCGAGGTCGCGCTGATAGATCGCCAGCGAATCTCGCATCAACTTGCCGTACGCGGCCAGGGCCGGGTTGTTCATCAACGTGTCCTGGGACATCCAGAGCTCGATGTTCGTCCCGCCAACGCACGACCGGAGCAGCCCGATCGGCACGCCCGTTTCCTTGTGGACGCGGCGGGCGAAGTAGAACCCGACGGCCGTGAACCCGGGCGCAGTCTGTGGAGAACAGACCGCCCACCGCCCCTTGGCGTCCGTTTGCGGGGTGGCGGCGAAGTGATACTCGACGCCGAACTGGCGGATCAAAGGTTGGCCGGCGGCTCTGATGTCGTCGCCGGCATCGCACCCGCCCAGACCAAATTCCATGTTCGACTGCCCACTGCACAGCCAGACGTCACCGAGAAACACGTCCTTGACGACAACGCGATTCTTCCCCTGGACCTCCAACACAAGAGGCTCTTTTGACACCGGCTGCGCCTTGAGGGTGACTTGCCTTCGGCCGTCCTTGCTGGCCATCGCCTCGGCACTCTGTTTACCAAGAGTCACCTGCACCTTTTCACCAGCGTCAGCCCAGCCCCACACCGGCAGCGGCCGGTCACGCTGGAGGACGGCGTGATCGGTGAACAGCGCCGGCAAACGCACGTCCGCACGGGTGTCACCCGTCAATATCGTGAGCACCACCCCACAGATGAAGAAAACACGGCCTGGTCGAATTTTATTTCGGAACGTCACGGCTTGTTCTCCGATGTCTCTTCCATGGAACACGCGCCCTCTTTTCGGATTATACGGGGAATATCCGCGATTCTTCGATGCCGACGGAAGCGCAAACAGACGGGCGTGGCCGATAACAAGACCGGTCGGGGTCGAGGCAGTGCCTTGTTGTCCCCAAGTTCCACGAGGAGCAACCCTTCTTGCAGCGACGACAAGAATGAACAGCCCGCTTCCGTGACCAGCACGTCCACCTCCAGCCCGACGAAGCCCGCCCCGGTCATTACGCCCAGTTTCAGAGTGAAGATGTTGTGCCAGCTTCGGCGGCTCGCCCGGTCATCGGCGCCGCTGTTTTCGGATAAAACAATTCCAGACGGAGGTCGTACGCATCATCGACGGGAGACTGTGATGGAAAATCGGCACTTGGGGGACCAGGGTTTGGTGGTATCGACGTTGGGTCTGGGTTGCATGGGCATGAGTTGGGGCTACGGGCCGCGCGACGATGCCGAGTCGATTGCCACCATCCACGAGGCCATTGATCTGGGAATCATTTTTTTTGACACCGCCGAGGTGTACGGTCCGTACGAAAACGAAAAATTGCTCGGCCGGGCATTACGAGGCCGCCGCGATCAAGTCGTGATCGCCACGAAGTTCGGCTTCAAGATTGGACCCGAGGGCAAGACGGCGGGCACCGACAGCCGCCCCGAGCATGTCCACGAAGTTGTTCACGCTTCACTCGAGCGCCTCGGGATCGACCACATCGACCTGCTATACCAGCACCGCGTGAACCCCAATGTGCCAATCGAGGCCACGGTCGGCGCCATGGCCCAGGCGGTCAAGGCCGGCAAGGTCCGTTATCTCGGCCTGTCCGAGGCGAACCCAAGGACGCTGCGCCGGGCTCATGCCGTCCACCCCATCAGCGCCCTGCAAACGGAGTATTCCCTGTGGGAGCGTGGCGTGGAAATGGAGATCCTGCCAGTGTGCCGAGAACTTGGCATCGGCTTTGTGCCCTACAGCCCGCTGGGTAGAGGCTTTCTCACCGGTCAGGTGAAGCGGGCCGAGGAATGCGGCCCCGACGACGTACGCCGCAACCATCCGCGTTTCCAGGGGAACAACTTTGATCGCAACATGGCGATCGTGGAAATCGTCGGGCGTCTGGCCAGTCGCAAGGGCTGCACTCCGGCCCAGATTGCACTCGCATGGTTGCTGCACCAGGGACAGGACATCGTCCCGATCCCCGGAACGAAACGGCGTGCCTATCTGCGGGACAATGCCGCCGCAGTTCTCGTGCGACTTTCCAAGGAAGAACTTGGCGAGCTGGCCCGTGAAGTGCCGGCCCATGCTGCCGGCGACCGCTACCCGGCCCCGGCGATGGCCATGCTGGATCGCTGATCGGCTAACGGTCAATCCCGAGGTCTTCTCAAAAAAACAAAGAGTCGCTTGCATGGCACTAAAATCCGAATTCAAGGCCGTTCCTGATCAGAATGATCTCGCCGTGATGCCGCGCGATTTGCGGTTTCATCCGACGACCAACGATCGGCCGCGACACCTGTCGCGCGAACAGATTGACCAGTTCAATCGCGCGGGCTACATCGGTGGATTAACCGCATACAGTCCGGCAGAGATTGCGAACATTCGTGCGTACTTCGACCGATTGCTGGCGAATGTTGTCGCTGCGGGGGGCGACAGCTATTCGATCAGCTCCGCCCACTTGAAATACGGCCGGGTGTGGGACATACTGACCAATCCCGTCATCGTCGCGCACGTCAAGGATTTGCTCGGCGAAAACGTGATCGGCTGGGGCTCGCATTTCTTCTGCAAAATGCCGGGGGACGGCAAGTCGGTGGCGTGGCACCAGGACGCGAGCTACTGGCCGCTGACGCCGTCGAAGGCCGTGACGGTGTGGCTGGCGATCGACGATGCAGACACCGAAAATGCCTGCATGCGCTTCATCGCTGGTTCGCATCATCACGGCCACCTGACGTTTCGGCCCAGCGATACCCACGAACACAACGTCCTCAACCAGACAATCGAGAACGCGGAGCAATACGGCACCGTCGTCAATGATTGTCTGAAAGCGGGCGAATTTTCGATGCACTCCGACCTTTTGCTCCACGGTTCCGAGGCGAACCAGTCGACGCGGCGTCGTTGCGGTCTGACGCTGCGTTACGCGGCTGCCGACGTGCGAGCCTATCTGGACTGGAACCAGAAAGGAGTCTGGGTGAGCGGCGCGGACGCGGGTGGCCACTGGGCCAACCGTCCTCGGCCCAAAGAGGATTGATGATGTCAATGACGATGCAAACGAGGCCATTCACGCTGGCCGTAGCCGATGATAGACGGATTCGCGATCACACGCTGAACCGCAGACGGCGAAAGTGTCGTCATCTTTTGTCGTAGACATCGAGTTCCAGTTGCACGGGGGCGGCACGCGGCAGATCGAGCCGTGTGGTCCAGCCATCGTCCACCGAGCGATCGGGCACTTCACGAATGGCGAACCCGTGGAACTTTGTGTCACCGGCAGCGATCATCTTGACGGCGCGCGTGACATCGACCGTAAAATCCTTGGCAGGTTTGTACTCCGCCTCGGTCGGTTGTTTGGGGACCACGCCGGTGGCAACCATTTCGCTGAAGTTCTTGAAATCGTAGGCCTTGTCCTTCTCGAAGGGCGCCTTCGGCAGCACGACGCCCAGTTTCGTCGGCGCCTTTGCATGGCCGCGCGTCACCGGCAACACCAGACGGGCGGCAGCAATTTCCCTGGCGGCAGGCAGATCACTCAACTCGCCCGCAATCAACAGTGCCCACATGTCCCCTTCTTTCCACTTGAGATAGTGATTCTCCTCCGCTGCACCGGTCGAGCAAACGTCGAGCAAACCGACGCGCGCAGCGGCCGGGGCGCGCAGCGCATCGTGTGGGGCCAAAACTGCCACAGGCATGTGCCACGCTTACTCGAGATAACATTCGTCTCCGTGTTGCAATTGTCCCCCAGTAAGCACCGCAGCGTGCGCTCCCACGTTACCACAGTTGTGAAGAACGGCGGTATGGAGAATTTCCATGTCCTTGACCGCTTCTCCTTGGGGAAGGGTCGTCATCACGCAGCGCGCACATGGTTCGGTGACATGCACGCGAACCGAGCTTCCTATCCGAATGGTGCGGCCGACCCAATTGTTCTCGACGAATCCGTTCATTCCCGATGCCGTCGCAAGTACGAGGTTGGGGCGAAACCGTTGCACGGAAAATCGCCCCTGAGGATAGACCTCTTCAAGCCGCTGAAGGGTGGCTGTCGTCAAAAGGTGCAAGACAGACAGATCGAAGAACGTTGACGCGAGCATGGGTTCATTCGTGATTCGTTCTGGTCCTCCCACGTATTTCAAGTCCGGGTTAAGCTGTTGCAACACGGGCTGTTGCGGTGGCTTGTTCTGGAGGACAACCCTTCGGCCCAAGGCGACGGAGAGAATTTCATTGATGTCACTTTGGGTGTTTTCAACCTCGCCGTTCGCGGGAAGTGTGATCCGCACCGAGTACCCTTCCTGCGAATTCCCGAGTATCCGGGCTCGAAACGCAAGCAGATTGGGCCATTTGCGCGGGTTCTTGGCGCTGATCACGGTTCCATCCACAGCATCCACGAGCGCGTACGCGCGATCGCCTGTGAACCCCTGTTTGGTCACCTCGACCGCCGCCACTTCCTCCCCTTGCATTGATTTGACGGGGTAGCGCCACAACGCCGCCACGAAGCCTAACCGTTCCAATGTCATATCCGCCTCATGTGCAAATAGGTCTTCAGGCTTTCCGGGGACGCGTGTGAAACCAAGCCACAAGGCAGACCAAGGCTAAGGCGACAACGATCAGGCCCAAAACGATTACGGTTTCGACCTCGTCGGAGGCAAATCGAACGTCCTGCGGGAGATACGCTGCCAGGACGATCCAACCGAGTACCAACAAGGTCCCCCACAATACGCCCACGGCGCACCAATCAAGGATGGTGTTGCCTCTTTGGGGCCAAGTCTCATCCGAGGAGAACTCATCGGTGCTCCTCCGGACAATCCCGTGCAATTGGTGGCGCCCCCATAGGGCGAAGTAGCCGATTCCGACCACGTACAAAATCGCCGTGAGCATCAAAACCACAGCTGCCTCCTGTTTCCCCATGTAACCAAGAATCGCGAACGCGGAGATCGCGATTACAACGAGCGGCAGTGTCTTGACAAGCGGCGCGCGATAGCGGTCGAAAACCTCCGGAAGACGCCGTCGCAGCGTCCACAAGCAAAACATCGCCAGGATGTACCAAATCAAAGAAGCCAATCCTGCCACCAGGATGGCTGTTTCGATAGGTTTCTTGAACCAAACACTGGCGATGACAAACACCGTCGCGATCAAGCTGCAAAGAAGCAGCGCAAGAATCGGCGTGCGCCGCCCGGCATGAACCCGACCCAACGCTATGGGCAAGTATCCGGATCGCCCCAGCGCGAAGAGTTGCCGGCTCGTACTGTAAAGCAGGCCATGATAGCTGGCGATCAAGCCAAACATCGCAATGGCGCTGAAGGCGTACCACAGAACGGGAGAGCGGCCGGCGAGCACATGACTCACCACCTTGGCCAGCGGATAATCTCCGTCGATGGTTTCCCACGCCATGGCCGCGCAGCCAAGCACTAAGGTGAGTACGATCAGGGCGATGACGGTTAGCATGCTCAATACGAGGCCGCGCGGAATCGTTCGATGGGGCTCGGCTGTTTCTTCGGCAGCCAGCGCCACGCCTTCGATAATGATGAGCCACCAGAGACCATACGGAGCAGCGTCGAGCACGCCGCGCCACCCTTTGTCGCCAAGTACCGGCGCTGTCCAGATCCGCTCCGCTGAGAAATTGGTCGCACTGACGCCCCAGTACACGACGAGGCCGACGATGGCGGCATAGGTCATCAGTACGAGGGCCACGGATTGCTCCTTGACGCCCCAGGCCTGGAGCAAAAAGAAAATGACTACCGTCGCCAGGCCTGCCGCGATGATGATGGCCGGCTCGTCTTCGGGATGCTCCGGATTGCAAAGAACCGCGATATACCAGCCTGACGCCAGACCGGTGGCGATCATCCCGAACAGGCATTCCAACAACATCGACCAGGCCATCGTGAACCCGAGCCACGGTCCGCCGGCGCGCTCGCCATAGGCCAGAGGCCCACCTGCGTGGGGCATGGCAACCGAAAGCTCGGCAAGTGTAAGCACCCAGCAAAGAAAGAGCAAGCAAATGAAAAGCGAAGCGACGAGCATGGCTACAGGCCCGTTGCCTTCCAGGCCAAGGTTCCATCCGAAGTATTGGCCGCAGACGACGATGCCCACGCCCAATGCCCATATTTCTCGCGCGCCCATTTTCTTTTTGAGGCCAGGAGGTGTTTGGTCCGCAGGAATTTCGGCCATCAGTTATTCCGTGGTGAATGTGGAGAAGGGATCACGCTAGAAATCGCTCGCGTCCCAAATTTTGATCGTGCCGTCGTCACTGGCTGAAGCCAAACGCGTTCCGTCGGGACTGATGGCGATGCTGTTCACTTGCAGCGTATGGCCGCGCAGGACAATCCGTGTTTCGCCCTTTTTCCAGTCCCAAATTCTGATGCTCTGATCCTCGCCTGCTGAGGCCAGGAAATCACCCCCTGGGCTGAAGGCGACCTTGTAAACGCGCTCAGTATGTCCGCGCAGGGTCAGAACTTCGCGCCCGTCGATCAGATCCCAAATCTTTACGCTTTGGTCTCCACTGGCGGAAGCAAGATGATTGCCGTCCGGGCTGAACGCGACGCCTTGCGTTTTGAGATCGTGGCCAACTAGGACGAAGAGCGGCTGTCTTGTCGGCACATCCCACACACGTACGGTCCAGTCGGTGCTTGCCGACGCGAGTCGCGTGCCATCGGGGCTGAACGCGACGTGCCAGACCCAGTTAGTGTGGCCCGAAAAAGTATGAAGTTCCCGTCCAGCGGCGGCGTCCCACAAGCGAACGGTACGATCCCAAGCTCCTGAAGCGAGGTATCGGCCCTCCGGACTGAACGCAACACTGTAAATGCGATCCGTGTGTCCGTGGAGGGTCTGGATTTCTTCGCCCGATGCCGCATCCCAGATTCGGATCGTCTTGTCCCCACTGGCGCCGGCAAGCCAGCGGCCATCCGGACTGAACGCCACGCTGGTAACCAGGGTCTTGTGTCCGCCCAGACTTCTCAGTTCGGCGCCCAGGTCCAGGTCCCAAATCTTCACGCGCTGATCGTCCCCGGCGGACGCAAGCCGCCGGCCGTCGGGACTGAAGGCAACACTGTTGATCGGATAGTCCTGTCCGCCCAGTGTCATCAATACCGTTCGCGTCGGAGGATCCGTGGGCGTCGCATCCCATAGCAAAATGGTCCGGTCGTCACCAGCCGATGCCACTCGGCTGCTATCGGGACTGAAGGCAACACTATTGACCGAGTCGTGATGGCCGTGCAGGGTGAGTGCTTCCTGGCCGTTCATGATGTCCCAGATTTTCACCGTCTTGTCCCAACTGCCAGAAACAAGGCGCGTGGAATCGGGGCTGAAGGCGACGCTCCAAACCACACCGGTGTGCCCCTGCAAAATGCATACTTCTTGGCCCGTCCGCCCGTCCCATAACCGCACCACACGATCTCCACCCGCAGACGCCAGGAATCGGCCATCCTGGCTGAATTTGACCGTCCAAACGAAGCTCGTGTGGCCTGCCAGGACGAGAACACACTCCCCCAAGGCCAGACTCCAGACCCTGACGGTTCCGTCATAGGATGCCGAGGCAAGGGTTTGGCTATCGGGACTGAAGGCAACGCTGTTCACCATATCGGTGTGCCCACGAAGGGTTCGCAATTCAGCGCCCGTGGCGGCGTCCCACACCTTCACGGTTTGGTCATCGCTGGCGGATGCGAGCAGCCGAGCGTCGGAGCTGAAAGCAACGCCGACGACTACATCGGTATGTCCGTGAAGGACTCGCACCACTGCGCCGGTTGCCACGTCCCAAATTTTGACAACCCTGTCTTGACTGGCGCCGGCCAGAAATCGACCGTCGGGACTGAAACAGGTGATGTAGATTTGATCGCTGTGTCCCTGCAACGTTTGACGAACTTCGCCGGTAGCAGCGTCGCGTATTTTGATGGTTTGATCGTCGCTCGTTGAGGCCAGAAACGTTCCGTCCGAGCTGAAGGCCAAGCTATAGACAACATCGAGATGGTCAGTTAGCCGAAGCAGCTTGCCACGTTGGAGGCATTGCAGGCAGTGCCACTCCCACCCTCGCAGCTTGGCCGGACAGACGCCGAGGAGTGCCTCCATGCGCTGATACTGATGGGCCGACCATTCCCGCTCCGCCAGGGCGATATTCTTGAAATACAGCTCGGCCTCCAGCCGATTCCAGGCCGAGCTGGGTCGATCGGTTGGCTTGCCGAGCAAGAAATTCTCCAGGTCGTCTGCGAGATCGGCGGCACTGCCATAGCGCTGGCGAGGGTCCTTTTCCAGGCATTTCAAACAGATCGCCTCAAGGTCGGCGGGCACCGCTGGATGCAGTCGTCGTGGCGGCACCGGTGCATCCGATATCACATGCATGATGACGTCTACGGCATTCGGCCCGTGAAACGGTGGCCGGCCCGTGAGCATCGTGTAAAGGATGGCTCCCAGGGCGTATATGTCGGTCGCCGGTCCAATGTCGCGGATTTTTCCGCCCGCTTGCTCGGGAGCCATATAAGCTGGTGACCCAAGAATATCGCCGCTTTGCGTCAGGCCGTTGTCCGCGTTCAACCGTTTGACCAGGCCGAAGTCTGAGATCTTAGGCGTGCCGTCCAGTTGAAGCAGGATATTGCCTGGTTTGAGATCGCGATGCACGATTTGGTGGAAGTGGGCCGCGCGGATCGCACGTGCCAGAGTTTGAATCGTCTGTGCGGCTTTTTGCGGCGCCATCGGCTTGCCGTCGAGCAATTGCGCCAGGCTTCCTCCTTCGACAAATTCCATGGAAAAAAAAGGGCAGCCCGCATGTTCGCCAATCTCGTGAATATGAACGATGTTGGGATGCTTTAGCTGTGCGAGCGCCTCGGCTTCGGCGCGAAAACGTTGCAATTCACTGGTTCCCGCCTGGCTGCCGGACAGGATCATCTTCACAGCCACGAGGCGGCCAAGCTGAGTTTGCAACGCTTTGTATACCACGCCCATACCCCCTCGCCCGAGTTCGGCCACGATCTCGTAGTCGGGAATTGTGGGCCAGTTCCGAGCCGTGCGGAACGAATCGTGCGATTTTTCACTTATCCCGTGGGTGGCGTGGGGGTCTTCGGCGTCCGCTTCTTGCTCCACCAGTCCATGAAATCTCTCCAGGACATGAATGCGGCGTGCCAACTCTTCGGCCAACTCGGGACAATCGCGACACAATTCGGAAACGATCGGTGTTCGCCCGTGTTCTAGCTCGTCGTGCCATGCTTGCAAAAGCTCGTCTAGCCGCGAGTCGGCCATGATCGTGTCCTCGCCCCGAAAGGTCTGCGCTCGCTGCGCTCGTGATTTTCATAACGCTAATCGACACTCAATGTACCAAGGCAAGGTGGTCATTTCACCAAGCAAACCGGAGTGTCCGCTCGGCCATGTCTCGCCGCGGCCCGCTATCACTTTTGCGCCGACGGATTGAACAGCACCGGACCATTAAACCGCTCAACCAGCGCCACGCCTCGCGCCCGGGTGCAGCCAGGTAGCCAGCTACCGGTCTCATTCCATGTCACGGTTAACGCATTTCCTTTGACAGTGAACGAATGGAACGCGATCTCCTGGTGGTGGACGCGGGCGGCTCCGCCCCAGATCGCGACGACCATTTGCTTGTCCCAGTCGATGGCGTCCACTTTCAGTAGCTTGGCGAGCTGTGCTTCGACTTCCTTCTGAAATGCGGGGTCCTTGGCTTTCTTGGGGGCTGCATTAGCAGCGAGGTCCTTGGCGCTGTGGATCACGAGTTGCGTCCTGCCGGAAGCGCCGAGCGGTCCGATCCTGCCGTCAGACGTACCACCAAGACCGACCTTGGCGAACACCTTCAACATGCTTTGCCGACTTGCCTTGCACCGACTCGGAATCTCGCCGGCTGCATCTGTCGGAATTTGGATGGTGAGAAAAGCGCCAAGGATCGCGGTTAGAGCGTTGAACCTGGTAGCCATTTATTTCTCCAAAAAAGGGTGAACCTGAAAAATCGCCGCGTCAAATGCGGCGTCTACTCAGCGATACGGAGGTGCTCGGCCCAAACGAACAACTGGGACAATATTTTGGAAACTTGAGTATTCCGGGGCCACGGCCGAGGCGGTTGCATCAAATGTTTATTTTGGCGCGGGTGGATTGAAGAGAATAGGGCCGGCGAACCGCTCGATCATCGCTATTCCGCTCGGACTCGGGTACATACGCCCTGGGCCGTTTAGTATCCACCGAATCGTCAGACGACCTCCTTTAACCTGGAACGAAACGAAGTCGACCGGCGGCCGGGGCGCCCTTTGCGGTGGGATATGAAGCCAGACCGCGACGACCATTTTCTTGTTCCAGTCAATCGCACCTACCTTCAGGAACTTCGCAAGCTGTACCTCGACCTCTTTCTGGAACGCTGGATCTTTCGCCTTCATGGGATTGCAGTTGGCGGCGAGTTCTTCGACATTGCGGATTACTAGCTCCTTGGGCTCACGACCATTGCGGAATTCGGGTTGTTGCCCATCGTCGCGCAATGGGCCCAGGGAGACGCCACCGGCGAATCCCATCTTCACCAGGACTTTCAGGTCTTTGGCCTTGTCGGCCGCATTTGGATTGAAGAGTACGGGGCCGTCGAAACGCTCGATCAGCGCGACGCATCGGGTGTCATGGCACTCGGACCGACGGGCTTCGCTCTCCTCAGTTATCCTCCATTGCACCACCATCTGCTTTCCCTGAATTTCGAACGATTGGAAGAAAGCCCTGCGGTTGTAGTTGTAAACGGTTCCCCCAGCTGCGACGACCATTTGCTTACGCCAATCGATGGCCTCGACTCTCAGTAACTTGGCATATTGCGCCTCGATCTGCTTCTGAAACTCCGAATCTTTGGCCTTCGTGGGATCCGCATTGGCAGCAAGTTCCTCGGCGCTCCGGAACACGAGTTGCGGACCCGAACGGAAGAGCGGTCCAATCTTCCAATCAGATCCAGACCCAAGTCCCACTTGGGCGAACACCTTGACCTTGCTTTGCCCACAATCCTCCCATCTTGATTGGCACCAACCAGGGTTTTCACTCGCCGAAGCCGTCAAACCGCAGAGGGCGAGGAATGCGCCGAGAATCGGATGTACGGAGCCGAGCCAGATAGCCATTTGTGTCTCCAATAATGAGGTGAAACTCAGGAAACGCCGCGGCAAACGCCGGGTCTACTCAGCTATACGGAGGTGCTTAGCCCAACCGGACAACCGGAACGTGATTTTTTCGGTTGCGGTTCAGGAGAGTGGCAAATCGCCGTCGATGGCGTCGTTGAGGTGCAAGCAAGCGGCCTGCCACAGCCGCCGGACGGTGCGTTCGTGAATCTGCAATAATTCGGCGATTTGGGGCTGTGTCCAACCGTGGTAGAAAACAAGGCTGAACACTTCGCATTGCTCGCCGGGAAGCTGCGCCACGGCTTCATGGAATGCCTGCCAGCGTTCGAGTTTCTCCACACCAGGCCCTACGTCGGCCGGTTGGGAGCCGACCTTCCCGCTATCGTCCGGTGAGGAAAAATTGTGGACGGCCTGGTTCTTCCCCAACCCGTATGCGCCCTGATAGTGTCGGTTCAAGTCGATCAATTCGCGGCGCACATGCTCGGTTGCCAGGCAAAAGAACGCCCGCGTATTCTCCGGTCGCAGTTTTTGCAGGGTGCGTAAGAGCCGTAGCAAGGCATTCTGCAACACGTCGCCGGTTTGTTCCCATGGTCGCACGCCGGGAAAAGAATGCAACATCTTCCGGGTCAGTCGTTCCAGCCGTCCAACAACTCGGCGGATCAGTTCATCCTGGGCTTGATTGTCGCCCTTCTGAACGCGCTTCATCAGTCGGTGCAAGCTGGTCGTGCGAATTGCTTCATCGGTCATGCTGCGATCCCAGTCCGGATAGAGCGGATGGGATTAGCATAGCAACACGCGGCACCTTCGCAAAAAGCTAGGCCGGGCTTTTTCGCAACGCCAATCCTCCTTATCCCAAGGAGGCACCGTGCTCTTTATTGTCTGGCTCGGCGGTAATTGCGATGCGCGCGTCGGTCTGCTCGACGTCTGCTCGACCGGAGTATCGAACGCGCGCTCGGGCGAGACAGTCCGCTCGACCAAACCAGCATCGGACGCCCACTTCTGGTAGACAATTCCTTACTGCGTTGACACGTACGAAAAACAGCATTTCTGAGTCGCAAGATGTCGGATGTCCATCAACGAGGCCATGCGACTTCCGCGGGTAACAAGGACAGCGTGTTCATGTATTCCACTTTATCCGAGGAGCTCCTCATGCCGCAGCAAACCAAGCAGAAACCCGTCCACGAAGTCCGTCTCGGCGCCGTCAAGGCCGCCATCTGGGAAAACCAGACCGACAACGGCACCCGATTCAACGTCACCGTGAGCCGAATCTACAAGGACGGTGAGCAGTGGAAATCCACCGACAGCTTCGGTCGCGACGACCTGTTGCTGCTCGGCAAGGTGTGCGACCAGGCTCATAGCTGGATTTTCGAAAATGCGAAAACGCGGAACGAATGAGGTTTTTCCGGGGATGATCCCGGAGCGAGTTCGGCCTGATTTTTCCGGGGTGAACCATTGACCTTACGGTTCCCCTGGAAGAATGACACGAATTTACCTTCCGGAGATCATCTCATGAGACGACGCTGGACCGGGCCGGAGATTCAGATCCTGCGGGAACGCTATCCCGAAGAAGGGCCTGTGCAACTTGCCCTGGAACTGACACGATCCGAGGATTCCATCAGCAGCTTTGCACGGCGGTGTGGCTTGCGAACGGAGCGCCGGCCTTATCGCCATCGCCAGGCCTTGCCCCATCCAGAGCCCACGAAAATCATCGATTCCTGACTTTTCGCTTTGACCCACTGTGGCCGAACCGAAGGCTACAATCTTCCTTGTTCCCAGTGACCAAGTTGGGACGGGAGGTTGCTGTCGTGACGTTACCCCATGAGCCCTCCCACTTGCCGAGAATGCCGGCAACCCCAGCGGCCTACGAGCGACTCTATGCCTTCAACGGAGGCGTCGATGACTTTCTCGATAACGACGCTCGCTGGCAGGAAATTCGGATCAGGCCGGGGCTGACGGAGGCGGAAGTTTATCGGTTGCTGCCGTGTGCCGGTGATTTCGAGTTCGGCGGCTATTTGACGAAGACCCGAATCCGCTTCATCAAGTGCGATCCAACCAGGGCCAACATGCCGATGTCGAAGGTCTGCACGTTCCACAGCCACCCCACGGATCTTGCAACCGCGGACATTCCCTCGGCCGGTGATGTAATCCAGTTCTTGAATTTTCGGCACGTTCGAGCCATCACGGTCGGATCGAGCCGGGCCTGGGTCTGGGACAAGACGAAGGCCACGCTGGGCACCGTCAAGAAACTCGGCGTCTGGGCCGAGGCCAACATGCTCGCCGAGGTTCATCGCCTGGAGAAGAAATTCCCGAACGCCTGGCATGATCCGTACAGGAAGCTGGCCTTGAAGCACCTGGGCCTTGACTGGCCCATCAAGCAGAAAGATTGGGAAGCACACTGGGAAGAAATGCTGCGGGATGTCCTCCAGATCAAGGTACGCGTTTTTCCCCGAAGTGTTGAAACGCCGGCAAAATGACGATGCCCGGCAAAAACTCGGCTGCCAAGACCTCTCCGGTCCGCGCCAAGTTCCTGCAGCTAGGCGCGGATCCTCGGCTTCGTCGGCCGCCCGAACTTCGTGAGATGATCCTTGCTCAATTTAACCAATTCATCGAGGCGTACCGAGCATGATTCCTGACTGGGAAGCCGATGGTGTTTTCCTGGCCGACATGCTCAAGGTCCGTCACCCCGATCTGTTCGTTCAACTCCATTCCGTTCTGACCTCCCACGGCGTCGAGATTCGGCTGCTCGACAATGTCCGTGACGTTTGGACCAGGGATTATTGCCCAATCCAGGTGGGGCCCCGAAAATTCGTCAAGTTCCGCTACACCCCTGACTATCTCCGTGACGATCCGCGTCTCCGTACCGGTGATGACGTGGTGAAGGCGTATCGGTCGCTGGGGAATTGTCGGCATTCAGCGATCGTGCTGGATGGCGGCAACGTCGTTGCCTCCCAGGACAAGGCAATCCTGACGGAAAAGATCTACAAGGAAAACCCGGACTGGCGTCGCGCCGACCTTCGGGAAGAACTTCAGCGCCTCCTCCAGGTTGAGCAAGTCATCGTCGTCCCCAGAGAGCCCTACGACCCCATCGGTCATGCCGACGCGATGGTCCGGTTCATCAACAAGGACACCATCCTGTTGAACGATTACGCCAAGGTCGATCCGGCGTTCGGTGACCGGCTGGCCAAGGCTCTTCGCCGGCACGGTCTGGCGACCGAACTCCTTCCCTATTTCCACGAGCGACGCACCACGGGCGGCATCCCGTCCGCCGTCGGCTGTTTCGCTAATTACCTACGCACCGAAAAAGTCGTGATCGTCCCGGCCTTCGGCACCGAGGACGATAAAGTCACACGGAACAAGCTCAAGGCCTTGATTACCGATGTTCCCGTGGTTTCCCTCGACTGTACGAACCTGGCACGAGAAGGCGGAATCCTCAATTGTGCCAGCGCCGGCTTCCGGCGTTCCTCGCCATCCCGATAGCCCTGACCCGTTGCCGTCATGCGCCTCTGCGATAATACCTGCTGACATACTTCGGTTAATCGTTTAAGGGCGGCTCCTCCGGGTAATCAGGGCGACGAACGATCCGAGAGGGGAACCAGACGATGAGCGACGACAACAAGAATGATTACGTCCGGCCGATGGATGAAGCGGCCAGGCAGATGTACCGCAACGATCCAGGCCTCGCCCTTAAGGTCGAGGGACTTGGCTACCTGGCTGCTGGGGCATTCCTGCTCATCTGCCTGGTCATCGGGCTCCTCATCAAGGTTCTCGGTTGAGCAACGGATGCAGGTCTCAAGGTGGAGCCCGCGGTTGCCATGGATCGAGAGTGAATTGAACTGTTCTCGGCGAGCCATGCTCAAGGCTCAAAGCCTCGCAACGAGACAGCGAATTCCCTCTGCTGATGGTGGCGACGGGTGTACCTGCCAGGATTCAAGCCGAACGAAGGGATACCCAGGACTCATGAAATTGACCATCCATCGTGGCACGAAGGAGATCGGCGGCTCCTGCGTGGAGCTGGCGACAGCGACCACCAGGCTGGTCCTTGATCTCGGTTTGCCTCTGGTGGATGCCAGCAGAGAATCGTTTGATTCCCGCGCCGCCCTCGCCAAATCGCTGGAGATTCTGAAGGCCGAGAAGGTGATCCCGCCAATTCCTGGCCTTTTCGATACCGAACAGTCCGCTCCGGACGGCATTTTGCTCAGTCACGCCCATCTCGATCATGCGGGACTATTGCATCTCTCCCGTCCCACGGTCCCGATCTTCACCACGAGCGGCAGCAGCCGGATGATGCTGGCCGCCGCCGTGTTTGCCGGCCAGAAGCAACTCGACCGAACTCGCCTTCGGGAAGTGGTGAGCCAGCAGCCAATCCAGATCGGTGATTGCCAGGTGACGCCGCTGGCCGTCGATCATTCGATTTTCGGCAGCGTGGCTTTCCTGATCGAGGCCGAGGGGAAGACCATCCTTTATTCCGGCGACTTCCGCAACCATGGCCGCAAGCCGGGCATAATCCGTGATTTGCTCAATCACTTGACGACAAAGGCCGTCGATGCCCTGATCGTCGAAGGAACCCACTTCGGGACCGACAGGGAAGAGGGATCGACCGAATACCAGTTGGAAGACCGTATCGTGGAACTGGTGCAAACCGCACCGGCCCTCGTGCTGGCCACGTTCTCGGCCCTGGACGTTGATCGGATCGTGACGCTCTACAAGGCCGCTCAGAAGGCGGGCCGTGTTTTCGTCGTGGAGGCGTACACCGCGTTCGTACTTTACCTCATCGGCAGGCAGGCCAGAGTGCCCAGGCCGACGAGGGACATGGGCATCCGGGTGTTCTTCAACCAACTCTTTGAGCGCCGCAACCTCGACAACATCCGGGACAAGTTCCGGGCCGATCAGATTGAACTGGCCGAAGTTCTTGCCGAGCCGACGAAGCACCTGATGGTATTCCGTCCGTCAATGGTCGAGTTCGACTTCAACGGGCAGTTGCCATCGCGGTGCCGATGCCTCTATGGGTACTGGCCAGGGTATCTCAACAAGCCGGATTGGGTTGAGCTGCAAAAGCAGGTTGCCCAGGTGGACGGCGACTTCATCCAGGCCCACGTCAGCGGACATGCTTACGTCGCCGACATCATCAGTTTCGTCAACTCGGTCAACGCCCGCACGGTGATTCCGATCCACACCTTCGAGCCGCAGATGTACCAGGACCATTTCCCGAATGTGACGATGCTGAGCGACGGGATGCCGTTCGATTTGGCCTGAATCATGACTGAGCAAACACCTACCGGAGGCCAATCTATGGCAACCCATCGAGATTCCGTGCGCCATCGAGGAACTATGCCGTTCCTGGGCTTTTCGAGGACAATTGCGGATGAGTCTCCGGAATCCGTCACCTTAGCCTCATCCTGTCGGCTGCGAGCGCTTTGCGAACGGGCACTGACGGACCTTGCGGAGCCTGCCGAAGATCGCATGAATCGCGAACTCGACATGCTTCACCGCTTGGGCTTGGATGACTTGATTCTGGCCCTCTGGGACATTCATCGCTTCGCGATCAACAACGGCCACATGACCATGATCGTGGGGCAATTCGCCGGCTCGCTCGTGCCCCATCTACTCGGTCTTACTCCGGTGAATCTTCTTCATCGGCGGTTTATATTTGAACCGAACCTCGATCCGAGAAAGATGTTCGCACCGACCCGGGTCTTGTTCGTCAGCGGTGGAAGCGAAAAGGTTGTCGAATATGCCCGCTCAAAATATCGATGGGACGATTCGGCGGAAGACAACAAGCCGTTCCGTGCTTTCAGCCAAGAGTGGAAGGCGCCCGTCGGCGGGAAACCCGACCGAGTCGCCATCGACGTCCTGGAGCATCGCGGCTTGACTGCCATCAAGAAGACCGTGGACCTCGTTCGCGAAAACGGCAGCTTGAAGGATCTTCCAAGCTGCCTTCCCGACGATAACCCGAAAACGTTTGCCCTCTTTCAACGAGGGGATACCGATGGCGTTTTCCAATTTGAAAGCAGCGGGGTCCAGGATTTCCTGCGCGAAGTGAAGCCGGACGGAGTTGATGAACTCGCCGCCGTGATCGCCATTTGCCGGCCTGGCCCCATCGAGGCGGGCATGCTGAAGGACTTTGTAAATCGAAAGCATCGGAAGTTGAATCGACCCCATCCGAATCCTGACGTCGAAGAAATTCTCGACGAAACTCATGGCGTCATGCTCTACTGGGAACAGATCGCTGAGATCCTCCATCGTGTGGCCGGGTTCGAACGGAGCGAGGGAGGAGATCTTCTCAAGGCCCTGTGCAAAAGGAGTCACGACACCATATCGCAAACGCAAGAACGATTCCGCTCTGGCGCTCGACAAAGGCACGTTGAGCCTCAGGTGGCCGACGCGATTTTCGAGGAAATCGAATCCCGTGGTCCCCACACCTTCTGCAAGGCCCATGCGATGAGCTACGCATACCTCGCGTATCAGATGGCCTTCCTGAAAGCTCATTACCCCGAAGAGTTCGAGGCAGTGGTGAATCACCTGGAAAGCGTGGCGTCAGCTTGAGGGAGATCGCTGGTTTACGCAAGTGTTCTCTTTTTGAAGCCGCGAGGCCTTCGTCGGCCGGGTACCAAGACCGTCGCATTAAGAACGATGGACTTGAGGAATCCCGACCGTGAAAAACCTGGCTGAACTTCAAGCAGAATGTGCCGCCCTGGGAATCCAGGTGGAGACGAAGGGGCGTGCGAGCAAGAACCCGTACGTCGCCGCCCTTCGCGATTATCATTGGCGACACGATCATCTCGACGAACCACTCCCGGCCCAGATCATGCCGATGCTGCTCGGTTCCTGGGAGGATCTCGACGAGGCGGAAGCCGACGAAATCGAAGCCGACGGAAGCGGCTGGATCGTGCAACAGAAAATGGACGGCGTCCGCGCACTGCTGCACGTTGAGCGCGATGGCGTGCGAGTGACCAGCCGAACCGTCAGCGAAGTGAATTATCGGCTCAGTGAATTCCAGGACAACCTGCCGCATCTGGCCAAAGGATTCGAGCCGCTGGTCGGAACCATCCTGGACGGCGAGTTGATCTGCCCGGCCGCCGAGATTGACACGGGAGCCACCCGTACCCAGAATGCCCTTCAAGCCACCATGGCCGTTCTGGCGACGACGCCGACCAACGCCTTGAAAATTCAGACGGAACAGAACGCCCGGCTCGTCTTTCATGCCTTCGACATCCTGAAACTGCAAGGTGTGGATGCGACGCAACAACCGCTCCTGGATCGGCTCGACACGCTAAATCGAGCAATGCGGCGGGCGAAAAATCCTCACGTCCTGGAAGTGCCGGTTCACGTCATCGGAAAAGTCGGGATTCACCAGAGCCTGCTTGCAACCGGCGCAGAGGGCAGCGTCTGGAAAAAACTGGACGAACGTTATCAGCCGGGCCAGCGCGTGCGGCATTGGGTCAAAAGAAAACGAGGACTCGCCTTGACCGCCTTTGTGTCGAATTTCAAGCCAGGCACACCGGACCGCGGCCACGGCGATCTCGTCGGCGCCGTCGAATTCAGTTGCCAGGAAGCCGACGGAACCGTCGCGCCGATCGGCTGGATCAGTAGCTGGACCGATGCGGAACGGCGGGCGCTGACAGCGATGGCCGCTGCCGGTCGGGTTGGCCTGAATCCGGATTATCTTCAGAAGAAAGCCATCATCAGCGGCCAAGACCTGTCGGCCCGCTCACGACGTTTGCGCCATGCACGCTTGGTTTGCTGGCTTGACGCTTGAGCGCCGATTTTCTCATTCTCCGATCGGACCGAGCGCGGTGTTAATTGCGCAAACGACAAGCTGGTAGCCTGTCTGGTTCAGGCGGGACGGACACGCGCTTCAACCCACTGCCAAACGGGCCATTCGCCGGAGAAGCTTCGCTGGCAATCGTTGCTCCAAACGCCAGGTGATACTCATCGGCCGACTCCCCGCGTGACTGACGTACCTCGCCGGCCCCAAAAAAGCAAATGGCGCCGACAAGTCGCCTGCCTTCTTGTCCTCTCTCCCGAACAGCAATACCGTGTGGCCCAGCTTCTCATGGCCAATGTAACGCTGCCCCGTCGGTGACTCCGGGGAGGTTGTGCTCTGCGATTGCCAGTGGAATAGGTGCTCGTTGATCGCGTAATCCTGGTACATGGTCGTCGGGGAGAAGTGCGTTTCCGTCTTGTTCATCGTGAACAGGAACACGTCCGCCAGAATTGCGGGGAGGTGTAAGACTCCCTCTCGCATTTCCTTCTGCGTGCCGCGTGTCCAATGGCCCAGCGCCGCCAAGATTTCGTCTCGCGTGTAGAGCGCGTGCAGCGTCAGCGGACAGGCGAACGGCAACTGCAAGGCGGGAGGAACTTCATCAACACAGCCGAGCCGATAGCCCAGCAATTCCACGAGTTCCTCGCGGAGCGACGGGTTGGCGTGCAGGCGCTGGAGGCTCTCCGCAGCAGAGGGCGGCAACTTGTCTCGCCCCCAAAGGCACAAATCTAACATTAACAAACGACGTTCATCGACTTCGTTCAATTTGCTTACATCCTCGCCTTGTGCCTTCACCAACCGCATGAGCGACTGAATGTGTTCGGCGCTGTTTGCGTGCTGAAGGCGATGCAAACCACGAGTAAACGCCGGTTCGTCGGGATCATGGAAATCGTTGCGAACACCGGCCTCAGCACACAGGCGCGACCAGCAGACCTTGCGACGATAGATGTCTTCGGGCTGTAGATCGTGGTGCTCCAGGAACTCGGCCAGGCTCGGGGAGCGGCGAAGGGTTGCTGCAAGGTCGGCGATCTCACGCACCAGTGTCGGCCGAGCGTGGCGAATTGCCTGCCGGATGTTCTCCAGGACATGCTGCCGGGCATAGCGCTCCATCTGGATAGTGCAGCCAGCCGGCAAATGGGTAAATCCCTGTTCGACCTGTTCGGCCACCGACAAAAGCGGGTCAGAAAGAAGTGCGCGGTAGCGGAGGTCGAAGCGGAAGTTGCGGTGGGCCTGACCGATGAAATCCAGAACCGTCAGACAGTCCTTGCCGTCGTTAAGCCGCAAGCCGCGGCCCAACTGCTGCAGAAAGACTGTCAGGCTTTCCGTCGGTCGCAGAAATAACACCGTATCGACCTCGGGGATGTCGATGCCCTCGTTGTACAAATCGACGACGAACAAAAAGTTGATCTCGCGCCGCCGCAGCCGGCCCTGTACTTCCGCCCGGTGCTCCCGGTTCGATTCCCCCGACAAACAATCAGCCTGGACGCCAGCCTGATTGAATTTGGCGGACATGTATTCGGCGTGCGCAACACTTACGCAGAAACCCAGGCCGCACGCTTGCTTCGGGTTGAGAAGGATTTCACGGATCTTGTCGATCACCAGCCCGGCTCGGCGGTCGTTACCCGTGTAGATTCGGTCCAGTTCGTCGGTGCGGTAGCCACCCCGTTGCCATTGCAGACCGCGCAGATCCACCTCGTCACTCACGCCGAAGTATTGGAAGGGGCAGAGTAGCTTGCGATTGATGGCATCGGGCAGGCGAATCTGGGCACTGAGGTGGCCACCGAAATAGCCTAGCACATCCAGATCGTCGGATCGTTCCGGGGTTGCCGTCAGCCCAAGTAAGACTTGATGGTGAACGTGATCCAGCAACCGCTGATAGCTCGGTGCCGCCGCGTGGTGGAACTCGTCAACAACCACGTAGGCGAAGTGATCGGCCGGAAACTGCTCGGCCAGTCGCTGTGAATTGTAGCTTTGAATCGACACGAACAGATGATCGTAAGCCTCGGGTCGGCGTCCACCGACCAGCAGATCGCCGAAGTTAGCGTCACGGAGCACGGCCCGAAAAGCGGCGATGCTTTGCTTAAGCAACTCTTCGCGGTGGGCGACGAACAACAGCCGCGGCCGCGTTGTCCCAGAACTTGCTGCCGCCCGAATCCACTGTCGGTAGTCGAAAGCGGCGATCAATGTCTTCCCCGTGCCGGTTGCTGCAACCACCAGGTGGCGGTCGCGCGACTGCACTCGCCGTTCAGCGTCGAGTCGATCGAGAATCTCCTGTTGAAAGCCATATGGGTGGAGGTCGAAGGGGAACGTTTGCTCGCCCTCGCCCTGTCCGCCCCGCTCCAAGGCCAAGGCGGCTTTGAGACGAGGTACCTGACTCTCGTCGTAAGGTACGAACTCAGGATCATTCCAATAGGTCTCAAACGTCGCCGTCACGCGATCCCACAGGTGGGGAGACTCGTACTGGCTAATCTTGACGGTCCATTCAAGCCCTTCGGTCAGGGCAGCGTGGGACAGGTTGGCTGAGCCCACATAAGCGCAGCCGAAGCCGGTGGCGCGATGGAGCAGGTAGGCCTTGGCGTGTAACCGGGTACGCTGCGTGTCGTAGGAAACTCGCACCTCGGCGCCGGGCAGGGACCGCAGTAACTCGACCGCCTTCAAGTCGGTGGCGCCCAAGTAGCTGGTCGTGATAACACGCAGGCGGGCCCCGGGCCGTTCGGCAAAGGTCCGCAGAGCGTCCTGTAGGATGCGCGTTCCGCTCCACTTGATAAACGAGCACAGCACATCGACGTGATTGGCAGTCTGCAATTCTTTGCGTAGCTGCGAGACCAGGCTCGGATCGAGCCGAGTGCCCGTCAAGAGGCAGCCGGCACCAGGCGGTGTGTCGGGCCGTTCGGGCAATGGGCGGGCCGGCGACTCGATCTTTCGCACCGACAGCAATCGGCGCCCATCGCCCGCGATAGCCCGACCTACCAAATGCTGACCGGCTTTATTTTGGAGTATGCCGACGACTTGATTGCACAGATCGACCTGTGCTTTGAGGCGGTCTTCACCTGTCAGTCGCTGTAGGGCCTCGCGGGCGGTTCGGCGAAGATGTTCTGCCAAGGCCGCGAAACCATCGCCAGGGTCGAGGGGTTCAGATTCCACCTGCACCTGATCCGTGCCCAGCGCAGCCAAGTGCTCTTCCAGCAAGCGGTCGAGGACGAGATCGTAAAGCCCGAACGCAAAGGAAGGTGTGGTTGATTGCACGGCGTTAGCCCTTGCGGTGTCATGGTGACATGGTGAGCACTTCGTCCCTAGGCGCGACGGCCTCCGGTGGGGTAGTGCACGCCCGTGATACTGTCGCCGAAGCAAACGCGGTAACCGGCTTTCCTCCGGCGAGAAGATCCTTGGTTCGCAGGGTTGATGGAGTGATCTGGCCGTTTGTCTTGAACACAGCGATTGACAGCGAAGAACCAGTGGCAGCGATCGCCGTCAACAATCGGATAGACATCAATGACTCCTTGCGAGGCCGCTTGCCGAGGATTTGCGACGACAGACCCGGAGACGATTATACTGGACTTGGGGCGTGAACGGAGGCGAGGCACATTGGCGGCAGGCGGAGATCGCTTATCATGGAGCAACGTCGAATTGGGGCCACCGACGTCTTCGTCTCCCCGGTAGCGATGGGTTGCTGGCCCATCACCGGCATCACCAGCATTGACGTAACCGAGGCACAGAGCTTCGCGACGCTCCAGGCAGCGGTCGACGCCGGCATCAACTTCTTCGATACGGCCTACGTTTACGGCTACAATGGTGAGTCCGAGAGGCTCATCGCGAGGGCACTCGGGCACCGCCGCGAGCAAATCGTCATCGCCACCAAGGGCGGGCTCCACTGGGGTCAACCGGGCAAGCAGGCCCATGACGCATCGCCGGCCACGCTCCGCCGGCAGTGCGAGGAGAGCTTGCGCCGGCTGAACACCGGCCATGTCGATCTGCTCTACTTACATGCCCCTGACCCGAAAATTCTTATCTCTGAGTCGGCTGGTGCTTTGCGCGAACTGCTCCAGGAGGGCAAAACACGGGCGATCGGCGTCTCCAACGTGACGCTCGAACAGATGAAGGAGTTCGCCGGCGTTTGTCCGCTGGCCGCTTACCAGCCGCATTACAACATGCTTCAGCGTGAGATTGAGCAAACTCATCTGCCCTGGTGCATCGCGAACGGCGTGTCCGTGGTGGTTTACTGGCCGCTGATGAAGGGCCTGCTGGCCGGCAAGCTGGCACGCGACCATGTCTTCGACAAACGCGACGGCCGGCCAAAGTATCCGATGTTCCAGGGCCATGAGTGGCAAAAGAATCAGGATTTTGTCGACGACCTGAGGACGATCGCGAAGGACGCCGGCCGATCCGTGCCGCAGCTTGTGCTGAACTGGACTTTGCACCAGCCCTGTATCACGGCAGTCTTGGCCGGGGCAAAGCGTCCCGGGCAAATCCAGGAGAACGCCGGCGCAATGGGCTGGCAATTGTCCGACGTGCACTTGGCACGCATCGACGTGGCGCTGCGTCGCCGCGGTGAAGCCGTCTCGCGTGGGGCGGTTGGTTGACAGGAGGTCGTAAGCCCTACGGGATTGAATGGGATAGATGAGTTCGATTGGGGAGTATCCATGTCATTTGCACACCTCACCCTGGCTACCCGAGACGTTCCCAAAGCCGAAGCGTTCTTTACTGCAGCATTGGGCTGGCGCTCGATCAACCGCCCCAACAACATCGGCCGGCCAGCGGCATGGCTGGAGATTGCGCCGATCCAGGAATTACATCTGGTCGAGGTACCCGACTTCACTCCCTCGCCGTTCGAGGCTGAGTTCGGCCGGCATGTGGCGATCGCATTCCCGCTCGCGGACTTCGACGGTCTCAAGAGCCGATTACAGGCCCATGGTGCCACACTCATCGACGCCGAACGGCCGACGCCGTTTGCCCGCTTCTTCTTTCGGACGCCGGTTGGGTATGTGTTTGAGGTCGTGCCAGCGGAGCGCCAGGTAGAGGTGGCGGCATTCGCCAATTGACCTTGATCTGCCTGGCATATTCACGGCGGCGCCTTCGCGTTCAAGGAGCCAACGTGTTTCAGGCACCCATCAGCCCCGCACTGCCTCGGCTCTGGTTGCTGGTTTTGCGTTCTGACCCTCGAAGCCGGGGCGACAGATCGCCGATCCGCCCAGCGCGGCGGACCGGAAAGTTTTCGGCGGCACAACAACGGGTTGACTCCATTCGCGTGTATCTTGACAACATCCGTGGACAAATCGCCTCCTTGCCGTGTTTCGGAGATTGCATTGGCTCCAAAATTCCAGGTGCTGGACGAACGTTTGCCTCTCCTGGAGCTGCGCCAAACGGTGCCCCACGAGAATGTCACGGTGCTGGAGGCCAACGATGTTGCGCAGTTGCCCGCCAACGTCGCCCACTCGTTGAAAGAATGGGGCAAAAGACGCGAATCCCTGGTTCTTCGAACCAACGTGTCTCTGGGAATCTCGACTTCCGAAGCGCACAAGACATTTCAGGGTTTTGCCAACGCACGTCCAGTTGGCGACAAATGTGTGCTTCTTCCGGCGTCGGCGGGGCGCGACCAGAAAAAGATACGAGTCCTGAACCACGATGACCTGCCGAAGGGGATCTGGCAAGTGAACGAGGAAGGCGCCGTGACGGTGACGGCAGAGGCGGAATCAGTCACCTTGGCGAGGCTCGGGCAATTCGCCGATCTTACTGAGCAGAACTGGCGGATTACGGCGGCGTCGGTTCGCAGGGCGCGCGAGCGTGGGATTCCAGCCGAGCAGATACTCGGTTGGCTGAGCGACCACTTGATCGAAGATTTGCCGCCGATCATGGAGACGGCAATTCGTAACTGGTCCAGTCCAGCCCGCGCATTCATCGGCAACTTGGTGATGCTCCAGATCGTTCAGCCCCAGGCCATTGCCGCGATTCTGGCCAGTCAGCGTCTACGGCGTTTTCTGCTTGAACACGTGCCGCCCAATTGGTTCATCGTGCAAGCAGAGCATCGAGCGGAGTTGGAGCAGGCGCTCACCGAACTGGGATTTTCGGTGAACAAGCTGTATCACGGGACGCCCATGTCCGAATCAGGAGCAACGACCGGCGAAGATTCCGTCGCGAACGGCGCAAGGCGGCGATCCAGGAAAAATGAAGAATGAAACGGCAACAGCCCCGATAACACTGCGGAAGCACATCATGAGTACGTCACTGCCGCGTGAAGCCCTGATCAGGATACGCAAGCTCGCCCAACTTGCGGTCGATCTGCGCCGGGGCGAACATTTCGAGATCACGCGTCTGACCATCCTCAAGAGCCTGTGTAAGGAACCTGCTGTCGCCAACCGCTTCGTACATTATCTTGCCCAAAAGACCTGGGATCGCGTCAGGCAAGGCAAGGGCCATTCCCAGCATCGAGGCAAACGAAAGAACCTCCCTCACCAGCAAATGATGATCGACGCGTTGGAAGGGATGGATGACTGGTTGCAAAAACCGAACGAGGCGCTCCGCCAGCAACTCCGTGAGCTACTGTGGCGGATGAAGGCTGAGCAGAATGAGCAGAAACCGGTTCCATTTGGAGCCGTGCGGATTATCCACGACTGGGATTTGCTGCTGATCGAGGATGCCCTGCGATGTCTGTTGGACGATCCCCAGGCGGCGGGGCACACGGTGTATGAGATGGCGCGAAATTACACCGAATGCTATGACAGTCGCTATCCCAGCGGACTGACCCCGAAGTCGGCCCCCTTGGTGCAGGACATGGTTGACTTCTGGGTGCATGCATACGGCGTCGATCTTGCATCGATCTCGGCGCAACCCAAAATCAAGACCACGAAGGACAAGAAAATGGCATCAAACACCTCCGGCAGCCATCCAGCGGAAAAGCAGAAACCCCAGTTCACTCACCGCCAGGGACAATTTCTGGCCCTCATCCACATCTTTCGCAAACTTCACCGGCAGGGACCAGCGGAGACAGACATGGCGAAATTCTTCGGCCTGACTCCTCCTTCGGTGCATGGGATGGTCGTCAAGCTCGAAGAACTTGGCCTCGTGACCCGAGAACCTGGCGTGCCTCGTTCGATTCGCGTCGCGATCTCGGAGGACGAGATGCCGAAACTGGAAGAAACGCAAGGGCCTTCGTGGTAGGCGAGGTGCCAATTGTTCCAGCGATAGATCGGAAAACGCCATAAAACCCATCGTCGGTCTATTTCCACATTACCCGGTTTGTTTCTTTGGGGTGCTTCATGCGTCGAGTGTATTTTGGCTGGTTTTTGGTTTTCACCTTCTTGATCCCGGCGGCAGGCATCTGTTCGTCGGTCGGCGACAAGGAAATCACGCTGAAGGTCAAGCCGCTGTCGGCGGACCTTGCCGAGAAATACAAGCTCGACCAGGGCTTTTACAAGAAATACGCCCTCATTCAGAACATTCTCATCGCTACTTCCGAGCGCGTTTCTGATTTCGCGATTCTCGAAACCGCGTACCAGTTCGACATGTTGATGAAGGACACGCGGCCGAACATCGCGCAGCGAATTCGTGACAAGGGCGTGCTCTGCCTTTTGATCGCCCACGACGAACATACCTCTGACCTCCCGCAATTCCGTTCCGCGAAGACCGGCAAGGAACTTGACTTTTACAACTGGCGGAACCGCGGTTTTCTGACCACCAAGAATGGCGTGCTCACGGCCGTCTTTGCCGAGGAAGATGTGCTCGCATACGAGGGTGGCATGCAACTGGAGAGCATCCTCGTCCACGAATTCGGCCATGTGGTGGACAGCGCCGGCTTCGACGAGGATCTGCGCAAACGCCTCGACGCCGCGTTCAAACGCGCCAAGGACAAGGGGTTATGGAACGACGGCTACGCGGCCCAGCGTTTCCGCCGTGTGACCAGTGAAAAGCCCGTCAGTCTATTTGATTCGCTGGTCAAATGGTTCCCCGGCCAGTCGCCCGAACTCTTCAAAAAATGCCTCGACGGGGGCGACATTCTCGTCAACGGAAAACCAACCAACGCAAAGGTTGAGATCACCAAGACCGACAAGGTCCTCATCGTGTTCGGCGGCCCGAAGCAATGCTATGCCCTGGCGAGTCGCGCCGAATACTGGGCAGAGGGCTACCAATCGTGGTACGATACCAACCGAACCATGGATCACGATCACAACCATATTCACACGCGCGAAAAACTCCTGGCATACGATGCCGGCCTGGGGGACCTCTGTCGCGAAGTGCTGGGCCAGTCGGAATGGCGTTTCGTGTCGCCCCGCAAGCGCGCCGGCGTCGGCCATCTGAAGGGCTACGACCCGGCAACGGCCCCCAAAGTCAAGAAACTCGACCACATCGAGAAGGCCGCCAACGATTATTATGACACCTACTGGAAAAGCTACTGGCCGCGACTGTACGAGAAGCATTTCCTGAAGTTGCCCACGCCAGGCAAAACCCAATGAAGGTGGGCATCGACCTGGTCAGTGTCGCTGAGAGATTCGAATGGACGAAGCCCAAAGTCTACGGCATGGCGCAGGACCGGCTGCTGTCGAGAATCCTACAATATGAAAACAGCAAAAGGACCACGAAAACCTGGTGGCCAACCTGGGACTCTTGTCGAATGATAAGGAGACCGACATGCCGACGTTGACCTTGGAGGGGGTAGGAAGCATAGAGGTACCTCAAGGAAAACGTCTTGTTCTGGCCTTGGTTGACGAAGGAAAGGTAGATCAACTCCATGCCTGCGGTGGAAATGCACGCTGTACCACCTGCCGAGTGGAGTTTGTGGCTGGCGAACCAGACCTGATGACCGCTTCCGAGAAGAGTGTCCTTGCCGCGCGCGGGCTAACCGGCATTCGACTGAGTTGCCAGATCTTATGCGATCACGCCATGACCGTTCGGGCAATCAGTCGTTTTGCCGGTAGCGACCGTAAGGATGCGGGGAAACGGCCTGATGATGCAATTCAACCGCAACCGGTGGAATGGGTTCCGAAGTAGATTCATCGGTCGGCGCATTGGCGCTGATGCCGGATTGTGCTGCGAGTAAAACGGCACGGCTTACGCGAGTCGGCTGCTCGCCGTCTGCTCTTCCGAAGCATCGGAGCTACCTCGGCTTAACAGACGTTTAGCAGGCCAACGCGCGCAAACGCGTGCTCGAAGTGACCGTATGTCGTGAGCAAAGCGGACCGACAATGACTTGGCGTTGCGGATCTCGCCGATCTTCTCAAAGTAAAAAGTAACAATCAACGTGTTTAACAGCTTTCGCCCGCTAAAAACGCGAAATCACGAAACTGATGTGACAAACCGAAACTCCTTTCGGGAGGAACCGCCTTGAATTCACACATTTTCCAGGGCTGTGTGCCCGCGCTGATGACGCCGTGCCAATCGGATCGCACGCCGAATTATCCTGCCCTGGTGAAGAAGGGACAGGCCATGATGAGGGCTGGCATGAATGGAGTCGTGTACTGCGGTTCGATGGGAGACTGGCCGCTCCTAACGGATGAGCAACGACAGGAAGGTGTTCGCCAGCTGGCCGAGGCCAGAGTATCAGTCATCGTGGGCACTGGTGCTCAGAATCCTGCGCGCGCCGCCGCTCACGCCGCTCACGCGCAACGTGTGGGAGCCAAGGGGCTGATGGTCATTCCACGCGTCCTGTCACGCGGAACTTCCCTGGCGGCTCAGCGAGCGCATTTCGCTGGCATTCTTGGAGCGGCACCCGATCTACCCGCCATTATTTACAACAGTCCCTACTACGGGTTCGAAACCAAAGCGGACTTGTTCTTTGAACTCCGGCGCGAGTTTCCGAATCTCGTCGGCTTCAAGGAATTCGGCGGTGCGAGCTCTTTGAGCTATGCCGCCGAGCACATCACTCATGCCGACAGCGATGTCCTGCTGATGGTGGGCGTGGATACGCAAGTGTGTCATGGCTTCATTCGCTGCGGTGCGGTTGGCGCGATCACCGGAATCGGTAACTGCCTGCCCCGTGAAGTCCTGCATCTGATCAAACTTTGCAAACTTGCTGCTGCTGGTGACGTCGAAGCCAGGCGACTGGCGCGAGAATTGGAAGATGGCCTCACCGAGTTGTCGCATTTTGACGAAGGGCCCGACCTGGTCCTGTACTACAAGTATCTGCTCGTGCTGCTCGGCGACAGAGACTATGAATTGCACTTCAATGAATCAGATCGTCTCTCACCAAGTCAAAAGCACTTTGCCGAAGCGCAATTGAAACTCTTCCAGCAGTGGTGGAACAACTGGCCGGGAAAGTCGTATCGCGAAGGGCTCGGTTCCAAGAATGTCCGTTGAACAGGCTGGGGCGGCGATAGCGTAGTCAACCTCTGTCATTTGGTGGTAACGAAGCCAAGGAATTGCAAGCCCTCCGCGGCCACAAGGAATGACCGACCTCCTTACTTTGCGGGCGGCAGCACCGGTCGGCCCTGGACGCGGAGTAATTCGCCGCTGCCGGGCTGGAGGTCGAACGCATAGCGGTTTTCGCTGGCTTTCAATGCCACCCAACGGCCGGAGGCGCGGTCAAACAGTTCGATTCGGGTTCCTTTGTCCCGTAGCCGTTCACGGCCGCATACCGACGACGGCGCGTACGGGCGGCGTTCGAGAGTAGCCAGAGTCACGTTATGAAGAAGAATGCCGGCAGGAAACGGCTCACGTGCTGTCGGGCAATAGGCTCGGCGTGGGTTGGTCGG
>SXGT01124148.1_pt1 | contig 42546 bp, 25 predicted proteins | sample 3176221 | NCBI WGS metagenome assembly SXGT01 (sample SAMN11356862, study PRJNA531348) | freshwater metagenome | isolation source: freshwater sample F1-120 | place: China: Fuxian Lake, Yuxi | collected 2017-12-25
CCCAGCCCATCGGGTGCAGGACGTTGTAGCCCTTCATGCGCTTGTAGCGCGTCACGATGTCCGAGGCCGTGTAGCCCTCCGGGTGGCCGACGTGGAGGCCGCTGCCGGAGGGGTAGGGGAACATGTCCAGGGCGTAGAACTTCGGCTTGTCGCTGATGTCCTCGGCCTTGAAGGTCTTGTTCTGCTCCCAGAAGGCCTGCCAGCGGGGCTCGATGACGGACGGCTCGTAGTGTTTCGGTTCCATGCTCTTCCTGGTGGGATCGCGGGGTGTTGACCCGGCGGCGACTCGGCGCCGGAATCGGGCCGACCACTATTAACCATTCGCCCCCGGTCTTCAACTCCTCCCCACGCGCTCGCCACGCCCTATCGCGACGAGCCCAGTCCTGGACACCCCTCGCCCTTCCAGGCCCGCGCGCAGGACGACAGATCCAGCTCGCCCCTTCAGGGCTGACGTGCGCAGGTCGGCCCTGGAGCGTCGGCTCACAGAGCACAACTGTTGAGATTCGTTGGTGATTTTGAGGACGGTGGTGCGCCGCCGGGCAGGTGGGAGCGCGCCCTGCTGGACGAGAGAGGCCAACAACCTCCACACGCACGCCTCTTGATCGAACACCAACGCTGGTCGGTCTGGGCTACAGGACGCCAGGGTCCAGGTCATAGCTGAGGTCTTCGACGCCCGCGCCACGGACATGGACCGAGAAGTATTGACCGGAGTATTCAGGGGGCACGGTGAAGCCGACCTCCCAGACCCCAGGCTCGACCTCGTCGGCCACGGCCACGGCCACGCAAGGCGCGCAGCTCCACAAGCGGCTCTGCCAGCACTTCAGGACGATTCAGACCAGCAATCAGACCCGTGGAAGAGGGGTCGGTCAGGGAGAACAGAATTTAGATCCGCGATCGATGGTCGGGTCGGTCAGGCGCTGATCGGCGGGAGCAGGGGTGCGTTGGCGCCACGCCCGTTGGACGCGGACCCGGTCAGCGGGAAGCGCAGAACCCGAACTGGGCGGTCTGGCCGGGGCCGATGATCCCGTTCCAATCGACGCCGGAGAACACGACGTTCCCGGAGTCGCCGCTGCGCATCACGTTCCACGCGCTCGTGATGGTCCCCTCGATCTCCACGAGGATCGACCATTGCACGTCGGTGTCGACGATGTTCAACACCGTCACGTCCGCACAGTAGCCCGCGTCCCACGCGGAGTTGATGTCCACGGTGAAGCTGACTTCGCGAGGCGAGTCCAGATCCGGCAGATTGGGCTCCTCTCCGGCGTCGAAGGGGACCGCTTCGAAGGGACCCTCCCCCGGCAGCGGCAGCACGTCGGCGCCCGGGGCGTCCAGCTCGCCCTCCTCACCCAGCCTCCACCGGAAGTGCTCGGTGGCGACGAGCGCGACGAGCGCGTCGTCGAGGTCTCGGTCGCCGTCGAGGAATCGCGCGCGGGCCGCCTCCACCCGGCAAGCTCCCGCGCCTTGCTCCGTGTCCACGCCCAAGGTGAACTGCGCCCACTTGTCCACGTAGCACATGGCGACGGCGTCGGCCTGGGCCAGCTCGGCGGCCAGCTCCAGGACGCCGTTGAACACGGCGTCGGCGCCGTCCGAGTGGAGAATCTCGCCCTGCGCGTTCACGGGGTGCACGCCATCGAACTCGCGGTAGCGCCCGATGCCATCGAAGTGCTCGAAGCCGAAGCCGATGTCGTCAATCAGGTCGTGGCAGCCGAAGCAGGCCGGGTCCGCCGTGTGCTGGGCGTAGCGCTCGCGGGTGCTGAGCGCCGGATCCACGGGCGGCGGCGAGGTGTCGAGGTTGCTCGGTGGCGGCGGCAAGGTCTGGCACAGCAGCTCCTCGCGCACCAGGAGCCCGCGGTGGATCGGCGAGGAGTTCGTGGGCAGGGCGTGGGTGGTCAAGACCGAGCCGTGGGTCAGGAGTCCACCGTAGGCCGACGCGGAGAGGTCCACCTCGCCGAAGCCGTCCTCGTCCACGGTCGAGGGCGCCGGGACGCCGTAGTAGTCGGCCAGGGCGGCGTTGATGGTGCCGGTCCTGCGGGTGAGCAGGTCGCCGAGAGATCCGCCGTCCTCCCAGACCGCCCCCACGAAGCGCCGGGTCTCGCTGAGCATGTCGTCGCGCATCTCCCGCGTGAGCTCCGGGTAGATGTCCGCATCGCGGAAGACGGTGTCGAGCTGATCCAGCCCCATCCAGAGCTCCACGAAGGTCTGGGCGCGACGGGTCGCCCGCTCATCGGTCAGGAGCCGCTGCGCCTGCGCCTCGATGACCTGCACGTCGTAGAGCGCGCCGGTGCGCGCCGCCTCCCAGAGTTCGTCGTCGGGGAGCGTGCCCCAGATGCTGTAGGACAGCTCTGCGGCGATCTCGTACGAGGTCAGGTCGAACCGGCCGCCCTCGCCTCGACGCCCAAGCTCCGCGCGATACAGGAAGCTGGGCGATTGGAGCATGGCGGCCACCGTCCAGCGCAGCCCTTCGCTGAATCCATCTTCCACCGCGATCTCCACGTAGAAGTCGAGGTAGTCTCGGATCTCCGAGCGCGACAGAGGCCGCCTGAACGCGCGGGCGCCGAAGGTCTGGATGAAGTCGGCGGCACAGGCCGAGCTGCCCTCCGTGAGCCCACAGCTGAGCCACGGGACCAGGTTCATCCGCTGCGAGATCTCCTCGGCGACCTCCCGATACTGATCGGCGAGCAGACCCACGATCTCGATCTCGGAGCCAACGCCGCGCAGCCCGGTGTCATCCGGAGCGAGCCGCTCGGTGTCGACCTCCGCACCGACGAGGTCGCGCAGAGTTGCCGCGTACTCGGGGTGGGTCAGCCTTCGCAGGACGCGGCCACCGACGCGGGGGGCATCGTCGCAGTTGCCGGTCCCCCAGATGGGGAGGTCTCCGCGCCCGCATTCGTCCAGCTCGCCGCGCAATCGGGCGGCGAGTCGAGCCAACGCGTCGTAGGCCGGTGAGCCCTCGGCGATGAGATTGCCGCCGCCGTGGCCGTCGGGATGTTGCCCGCTCGGGCGAGCCAGGAGCGTCGGCAGCCCCTCGACCTCGTCCAGGCTCACGGCGCGGATGCCGGAGAGGTTCTGGGCGATCCAGTCGCCACCGGAGTCAGGGCCGACCAGGACCATGCGCGTGTGCCCCGCAGGCCCGCCGTTGGTGTGACAGAGGGCGCATTGGTCGCGCATCAAGGGCGCCCAGGCGCGCTCCTCGAACCACGAGTCGGTCTCCACGCACGCCGGCTCGGGCACGTCGCCCTGGTCGGGCTCACCGGTGTCTGCGCCGTCGGAGGCGTCCGGACCCTCCACGAACCCGTCGCGGCCCGCGTCCACCCCGGCCCCATCACCGCCGGGCCGTCCCGTGTTCTGCGCCGCGTCGCCGCAGCCCATCAATCCTGCGAGGGCCAGCGCCAGGAGCGGTCTTCTCATGATAAACCCCACCCTTACGCCAGGCCCGTGAGACGCCCGGTGCCCGTGTTGGGGTCGCCGAAGGTGTCGATGTCGATGCCAAACTCCTGCGCGATCGAGACGAGCAGGTGTGCATGGGAGGCGCCGCCACCGTGGAGGTAGCGGTTCTTGCGCCAGCGATTGCCCCCGCCGGCGAGCACGAAGGGCACGGCCTCACACACGTGAGCCCTGCTGTCGCCCATCTCCTTGGCCCAGAGCACGATGGTGTTGTCGAGCAAGGGCGCGTCGGTGATGGGGTCGATGGTGTTTTGCAGGCGCCGCACCAGCGACACGAACTGCTCGGCCACCCAGCGCTCGGCGTCCACGAACTCCTGAAGCAGGTCCGTGTTGTCTGCGGCGTGGGACAGCGCGTGGTGCCCCTCGGTGTTGCCGACCCAGGAGAACACCACCGGGCTGACCGTGTGGCTGAACTGCACGCTGGCGACGCGGGTCATCCCGCAGGCGAGCGCCAGGACCGCCAGGTTCATCTGGTGCTCAAGGATCGCCGGTACGTTCTCGTTGTGATTCTTGTTGAGGTGCTCGGGGCGAGGCGGGACAGCGCAACCCTCGACGCTGCCTGCGATCCCGCGCTCAACGTGGCGCAGAGCGCCCAGGTGCGCGTCGAGCTTGCGCCGCTCGTCGGCCCCGAGCCGACGATGAAGGTCCGAGATTTCACCTCGGTTGAGGTCGATGACCGACTGCCTGCGGCGCCGCAGCTTCTCCGCCGCGTCGGCGTCACCCATCGCCTCTCCGAACATGCGCCCGAAGACATGGCGAGGATCGGAGTCGGGCTGCACGATCTGCCCCGCGCCGCGGTAGCTGATCCGCGTCTGAATGCTCGAACCCCAGACATCCGTGTTTACGCCGAGCTCAAGCGACGAGAACCGGCTTTCCTGTCCAATGTGGAGCGCCACGAACTGGTCGAGCGACATGCCGCCCGTGACCGTGCGCTCGCCGCCGCCGTTGGTGAGCATCGCCGCGGCGCCACCCTCGTGGTTGTTCCCCGTGTAGAAATCGAGGCCGTCGATGATGACCAGCTCGTCCTGGATCGGGGCCAGCGGCTCCGTGATCGTGCCGGGGCGCATCGCAAAGCGCTCGCCGTCCACCTGCGGGCGCCAGCGGTGGTGAACCGTGCCGTTGGGGCTGTGGAAGATCAGCAGCCGCAGATTCTCCTGCTGGGCTGCGGCCTCGCCGTGAAGCAGAAACTCCACGAAGGGTGCGGCGAGCAGGGAGGCTCCAACGCCGCCGATGAAGGTGCGTCGATTGAGCATGAACCACCTCTTCGAAAGGAGTCGACCCAAAGAGTCGCAGGGACCAACAACCCGCTCATCTCTGATTGGCCGGCGGTCTGTTTCGGCGACAGGTGCCTTCCATCAACCCCATGCTCTCTGAAGGGATCTTACTGTCAAGCCCGATGGTCCCGCTCAGGCAGGACGACCACCTGAAACCAGAAGTCGCCGAGCGCCTTTACGGTGTGGCGGAACTCGTCGAAATCCAAGGGTTTGTTGATGTAGCAGGCCGCGTGGTTCGTGTAGGCGCTCCGGACGTCTTTGACCGCTCGGGACGTCGTCATGATGACCACCGGGATGTGCTTGAGCGCCGGGTCGTTCTTGATCGCGTCCAGGGTCTCGTGTCCGTTCATCACCGGGAGGTTGAGGTCCAGCAGGATCAGATCGGGCTCCCTCTGGTCCGTATCACGCAGAAAGGCCAGCGCCTCCCCACCGTCCCAGACGTGTTCGAGCTTGATCCGCTTGTTCGCGGCCTCCAGCGCCATCCGGGTCAGCTCGGCGTCTGCCGGGTTGTCCTCAACCAGAAGCACACGCATCGGCCGCAGCGATTGATCGATCATTGCCCTGCCCTCCCCTGCAACTCCACGGTGAACGTCGATCCTTCGCCCGGCGCCGACATCGCGGAGATCTGCCCTCCATGACGTTCGACGATATCTCTGCACAGCGCAAGCCCGATCCCGCTGCCCGGGTACTGCCCGATCCGGTGCAAGCGCGCGAAGAAGCCGAAGATGCGCTCCGAGTGCTCTTGATCGAAGCCGATCCCGTTGTCGCGAAACGCCAGGAAGGCGCGGTCGCGCTCGAAGCGGGTCGTCACCTCAACGCGCGGCGTCTCGGCCTTGCAGAACTTCAGCGCGTTGCCGATCAGGTTGGCGAAGACCTGCTGGATCAGCGCGCGGTCGGCGTAGAGCTGCCCGCTCACGCCCGACAGGTCGATCGTGGCGCCGGTCTCTTCGATCCGCGCGCCGAGGCCGAGCGCCGCGACCTCGACCGCCTCCCTCGCGTCCAACCACTCCGGCTGCAAACCTTGCTGCTGCGCCCTGGAGAAGGCCAGCAGCCCCAGCACCATGTCCGACATGCGGCGGGCTGCGTCGGTCACATAGCCCATGTAGCGGGTCTCATTCTCATCGAGCCGCCCCTCCAGCCGCTGCTCGATCAGCTTCAGGAAGCTGCCGATCGTGCGCAGCGGCTCCTGCAGGTCGTGCGACGCCACGTAGGCGAACTGCTCAAGCTGCCGGTTCGAGCGCTCGAGTTGCTGGGTGGCGACCTTGAACTCGGTGACCTCGTTGTGCGCGCCGAGCATGCGAATCGGCTTCCCGTTCTCGTCCCGGATCGCGATCCCACGACAGCGCACCCAGACGGTCGAGCCGTCCTTGTGCGTGTAACGAACCAGCTGGTCGTACGGATGGTTGGGGTCCGCGCAGTGAGCGTTGAAGTTCTCGAGCGCCGTCTGCAGGTCGTCCGGGTGGATCATGTGCTGCCACTCCGACGCCTTGTGCTCCTTGGAGGTCGGGTCGTATCCGAAGACCTCCCAGAAGCGTTCGCTCATCCACTCGTTCTCGGGGTTCTCGAGATCCCAGTACCAGATGCCGTCGAGCGAGCCCGCCTGGAGGAAGTCGAAGATGCTCGAATCGGAGCGAACGAGGTCGTACAGCTCCTTGGCCAGATAATGGGGTATCTCGCTCACGTTGCCACCTGTTCCCATTTGCCCCACCTCCGTGCTCCTGCCGACATCCCGCGGCTGGAGTTGACCCCGAGCATTTCGTGAACGTTTCCCGGTATTTCAACCGATCGAACTCCCTGAAACAGGGCACCAGGCTCGCGATCGGTCTTCGGTCCAGAGCCTCCCTGGTCGCGGCGGCTGAGCATCCAGCGGCCCGGCTCATCGGCCTTGTGGCGCCAACGACCTGCGGCCCGGGCGCACGGCATCTCGCCAGGCCGGGCAAGCTCGTGGAGCTCGGCCCGGCTGAGTTGAAGGTGCTTCGCGGCATCGGCCACGGTCATCCAGCGGGGGTCATCAGTCGGCAAGCCGGATCGTCCTCTTCTCGCTCGTCCATGTCGCACGGCAACGGCGTTTGAAGATCCAGACGCGCACATCAACGCGACGATAATGATAGGAAGTCTAAACGGAGTCTGGGCGGTGTGTCAAAAGCAGGGAGCGATCGCGGGCTCAAGAGGGCAGGGCGGGCGTCAACGCACCGGTGGGATCCCCCTGTGTCAGGATGGTCTTCGCCTCACCCGAAACGGGCGCTTTGAGCATGGGCCAGTCGGCGGCGACTCGGGTCGAGTACGCGCAGTGGCAGCTCACCACCGCCCAGGCGGTCCCAGATATCCTGGATGAGGCAGAAGAGAGCGCGTCGATCTCGGTGACTCCTGGGATCTACGCGACAGGTTGCGGACAACACATCGCGCTGTTGAGCGATGATTGGTTCTTTGAGGCGACGGTGCAGGGCGAGGATGGGCAGCCGGCCTCGTTCCACGACGCGCTCGTGGCGTGGATCGAGGGGCGCGGCGCGGCGTGGGTGGATACGGTGCCGCCGACCAGGTCCGTCTGCGCCCAGACCACCGACGACGAGTGACGGGGTGCTCAAAAAAGGGGGGCAGGGGGCAGCTTGCCCCCTGAAGACAAGCCTCAAGGACCCCTTGGGTGCCGCAAGAGGGGTCGCTGTTGCGCCCGCGCTCTTCAAGCCCCAACCAGCGCAGCTTGCGCTACCAGCCCTCCATCACGTCCAGGAGCAGGCGGCAGACCCGAGGACTGGGCAGGTTTCGATGACCTTGGTGGCTGCGACGGGAGGTAGCGCCTGTCATCGACGTCGTCATGATGCGTCAGCCTTCCCCCCTTCTGCGACGAGCCCGTGCCGAAGGGCGGCGCGATGAGCGTGGGGTGCTGGGTAAGTTGACAGGGTCGGGCGAGGCGTCGATACTTCGACGCGCCCTGAATCTCTGCTCCCCTCCGTTGCGCCCCTGCCGCGCGGCGCCCAGAAGACAGGCTCCAGATGACGGACAAGCGAGGGCCGATCGACAAGAGCGTGCCGGCGCCCGCGTTGAGCTTCGACGAGGGCCACACCGTCGTCGACGAGCAGCTCGACGACGCCTTCTCGGTCGATCCCTTCTTTGCTGACGACGACGATCCCGTCCAGGACCCCGATCTTGAGCCTCGGCGATCGAGCGCGGCCTTCGTGCTGCCGCCGCTGAACTTCGACGACATCGTGATCAACGCCGACCCGCAGGACGGCCGTCGCCTGGAAGAGGCGACGATGCTCGTCTCGCGTGAGTTGCTCTTCGGCGACGAGGACGTCCACGCCCGCGAGACGAGCCCCGGCGCGCTGTCGAATTCGGGGGAGTTGCCGCCTGTGCCGGTCGACCAGCCCCGCTACAGGCCGCCCGCTGGGATGACGATCGAGGCGCCGTCGATGGTGCGTCGGGGGACAGGGCCGCTGGGGATGGCGGCCGTCACGCCGGAGGCGCTGGCGACCGCGATCGTCGAAAACGAAGGCACAGCGGAGATCGAGGCGGTCGACATCGACGAGATCGAGGACTGGGAGGAGGGCGCGGACGAGTCGTGGGCGCCGATCGAGGAGGCGGTCAAGGCGAGCTGGGATCGGGAGCCGACGAACCAGCGGGTCGCCTCGTCGCCCCCGGCAGGCGGGGGTGCGCGGTCGTCGAGCGCGATCGATGAACCCATTACGGCGCCCCGCGCGTCGTCGCCTGTGATCGAGGTGCTCCGCGCGTCGTCGTCTTCGATCGAAGCGCCCCGCGCGTCGTCGCCAGCCATCGCGGCGCCTCGCGCGTCGTCGCCTGTTGTTGTGGCGCCTCGCGGGGCGTCGCCTGCTGTTGCGGCGCCTCGCGCGTCGTCGCCTGCTGTTGCGGCGCCTCGCGGGGCGTCTCCGGCAAAGACGCTGCCGCTGGCGACCTCGGGGCCTTCGGCGCCGGCGTCGTGGTCGCCAGCGCCCGTGGTCGTGGGGGCGGCGGTCAGGGAGGTGTCGCGGTCGATCGAGATTCCTGAGTCATCGCCGAAGTTTACGGACGTGGACTCGGCGCTGGCGTCCTTGGAGCAGGATTACGAGATCGACGAGGTGCCGATCCAGGACCCCTATGAGATCACGGGGCTGATCGTCATCCAGGAGCCGACGTGGGCCGGCCCGAGGCCGAGCTCGCCGGAGGTCGAGCCGACGCGCCAGATCGAGTATCGGATGAGCACGCTGTCGGGCGAGGGCGACCTGCCGATGCCGTGGCCGCGCTTCGTGGGTGAGATGCGGGGGGAGCTGGTGGCGCAGCGGGAGGCGAGGGTGCGCGCCAGCTACGTCCACGAGGTCGCCGACGTGTTGAGGATGGCGGGGGACAGGTGGGCCGGGCAGGCTGCGGCGATGGACGCGCTGGCGCTGGACTTGAACCCGACGTGGCTGCCCTCGCTGCGGGCGCGGCTGGTCGACGCGCTGATGATGGGTGAGCGCGGGCATGGGCAGGAGGAGGCGCTGACGGCCTACCGAGCGGCGCTCGACGAGACGATGGCGGCCTTGCAGGGGGAAGAGGAGGGGGGGCAGAGCGAGGCGCTGGGATTGCTTGGGGCGCTGCGGTGCGAGGACGCGCTGTCGGCGGAGCTGGCCGGGGATCTTGGGCGGGCGAAGCGGGCCTTCGGGGAGGCGTCCGTGGTCGAGGGCGGCGCCTTCTTCAGCCTGAACGACGCGCGCTACGCGCTGGTGGAGGGGAGGCTGATCGACGCGGCCTCGGCGATGATGGCGGTGGCTGGGCACGCGCCGGAGGGCGCGGCGGGGGACGCGCAGCGGGCGATGTGGCTGGTGGAGGCCGCCGAGGTGCTGCGGCGTCAGGGTCGCTCGGAGAAGGCGGTGCGGCTCTACCGCAAGGCGCTGGACTGCGATCCGACCTCGACGGCGGCGTATCGGAGCCTTCAGCTGGTGGCGTGGCGCGAGGGGGATCTGGAGCTGGAGCTGGAGGGGCTCACGGGTCAGCTGGCGATCCTGGTGGAGTCGGGGCGCAAGCTGGGTCGCAATGATCTGAGGTTGAGGTTGATGAAGCGCCGGGCGGCGGCGCGCTTCTTCCGGCTTGGGCAGATCATGAGCCGGACGGGGCGTCACGACGAGGCGGTCAAGGCGCTCAAGGACGCCCTGGGGATACGCCGCCACGAGCTGCTCTATTTGAGGGCGCTGGAGCGTGCGGCGAACTCGGCCGAGGACTGGGAGCAGGTGGCCCGCGCGCTGACGCGGCAGATCGGGTTGATCGTCGATCCGGTGCTGCAGGCGCTCCTGCTGGTGGAGCAGGCGCACGTCTACGGGCTGGCGGGGGATCATCAGGCGGCCCGCGATCACCTCAAGCGCTCTCTGGAGGTGGCGCCGGACTGTCTGCCGGCGCGGATCTCGCTGGGGCGGATGTTGCTGGCCGAGGGTCGGTGGGATGAGCTGCTGGCGCTGCGCCGCGGCGGGTCCGAGGAGGCGCCGGATCCGAACCTGGATCAGGCGCCGCGGCGGGCCAGGGACGCGTGGCGTCGGGGCGAGATCCACGAGTACTGCACGGGGGACATGCCGACGGCGGCGGACGAGTACCTCAAGGCCTTCAGGTGGGCGCCGTCGGAGGGGCCGTGGATCAAGGCGGTCGAGCGGCTGCTGATCCAGACGGGGCGCTGGACGGAGCTGGCCGAGGTCTATGGGACGTTGAGCGTCAAGGCGGCCAGCCCGAGGCGGCGTGGCGACGCGCAGCTCAAGGCGGCGCGGCTCTCGGAGTTGAGGGGGGATTACGAGGGGGCGATCGGGGCGATGAGCGCGCTGATCGAGGGAGAGGGCGCGGCGCTGGGGGTGATGGAGGAGCTGGCGCACATGTATCGGCGCGGTGGCTGGGAGAAGGCCGCCGCGGAGGTGCTGGAGCAGGTCGTGGAGGTGGGCGCGGAGCTGGGCGCGGCGCTGCCGCCGGACAGCGCGGAGGCGGAGGACGCGCGCTGGGTCAGGGCGCGGTCCTTGAGGTGGCTGGCGCACCTGTACGAGCACGCGCTGGACGACAGCAAGGCGGCGCTGGAGGCGCACGGGCGGGTGCTGTCGCTGACGCCTGGGGAGCCCTCGGCGCTGGAGCGGCTGCGTCAGGCGCTGGTGCGGCGCGGGGACTGGGGGCAGCTCGTGGGGTTGCTGGAGGCGCAGGCCGAGGCGACGGATCGGGAGGAGGTCAGGCGGGATCTGGTGCTGGAGGCGGCGGATCTGTGCCTCAAGCGGCTCAGGGACCGAGACAGGGCGTTGAGGCTGCTGCGCGCTCTCAGGGAGCGCTCGCCGGGCGATCCCTCGGTGCTGGACGCGCTGGAGGAGGCGCTGCGGCAGCGTCGGGACTGGGGTGCGCTGGCCGATCTGCTGTTGGAGCGGGCGCTGCGTCACGGGGTCGACGATCCGCACCAGGGCGCGCGGCAGGCGGTCGAGGCGGCGCTCTTGAGGCGAGAGCGGCTCGACGACAGGGCAGGGGCGCTGGCGGCCTTCAAGGTGGCGCTGGAGATCTCGCCGGGGTTGAGCCTGGCGCACCGGGGCGTGGCGCGGCTGATGGAGGAGAGCGGCGACAGGGCGGGGCTGGTGCTGCACCTGTCGCGCTGGCAGCACAGGGCCTCGACGGACGGGGCCTGGGTGTCGCTGGGGCTGGAGCAGGCCTTCGTGCTGGAGTTCGAGCTGGATCAGCCGGAGGCGGCGCTGGAGGTGCACGCGCGGGTGCTGGATCGCTCGCCTGGGCAGATCGAGAGCTTGATGGCGTCGGCGCGGCTGTCGGCGAGGCTGGATGACGTCGAGGGTCAGGCCAGGGCGCTGCGTCGGCTGTCGGCGCAGGTGGGGGACAGGGAGGACAAGATCGGGCTGCTGGTGCGGGCCGGGCGGCTGTCCGAGCGGCTCGGGCAGGCGGAGGCGGAGGAGGATTACCGCAGGGCGCTGGAGCTGGATCTGGGGTGCGAGGCGGCGCGGCGAGGGCTGGAGCGGATGCTGCGCAAGAACGGCGAGCACGGCGAGCTGCTGGCGCTCTACCTGGAGAGGGCCAAGGCGACGACGGGCTCGCATCGGGTGCATTACCTGATGCGGATCGCGGGGGTCTACGAGGCGATGGGCAGGCTGTCGGACGCCAGCGAGATCTTGCGCAAGGTGCTGGCGCTGGAGCCGCACTTTGATCTGGCGCGCTTGACGCTGGTGAGGCTGGCCCGTGCGCAGGAGGACTGGGAGACGGCGGCGCAGATGGAGGAGCAGCTCGTGCGCGCGGCGCCCTCGCAGGAGATCCGGCTGGCGCACCTGAGCGAGGCGGCCAGCATCTACCAACACAAACTCAAAAATCAGGCCCGCGCCGAGCCGCTGCTCAAGCAGATCATCGACATCGATCCGGGCGCGCGGGGGGCCTACGAGAGCTTGCGGTCGATGTACGGCGATCCGAGCGACGAGGGCCAGCTCGACGCGCTGCTGGACGTCATCGAGGCGCGGCTGCCGGTGGAGCGCGGCGGCCGCCTGGTGTCGATGCTGCGCGAGGGCATCGAGCTGGCGTCGCGTCGGCGGCCAGCCAGGGCGCTGCGCTACACGGAGGCGCTGCTGGAGTACGATCCGGCCGACATATCGGCGTTGATGAGCGGCGCCGCGCTGGCCGAGGCTGGCGGGGATCTGGACGGCGCGGTCAGGATGTTGCGGCGGTGGCTGGAGGCCGAGGAGGCCGAGGGCAGGCTCGTCGGGCCGAGCCCGGAGCGCCGGGGGCTGCGCCTGGGGGTGCTGCTGCGGCTGTCGACGGTGCTGGTCGACAGGCTGCGGGACGTGCGGGCCGCCGAGCCTTTTCTCGATGAGCTGCTGGCCGCCGATCCAAGAAACCCGAAGGGTTGCGGGCTGATGGCGCGGGCGCAGATCCTGCTCGGGCACCCCGAGCGGGCCTGCGAGCTGTTCAAGGATCTCTTCGAGCTGGAGCCGAGCGCGACGCTGGCGCTGCAGATCGCGTGGCTGCTGGACGAGAACATGAAGCGGCTGCAGGAGGCGCTGGCCTGGTACATGCGGGCGCAGGACATCGATCCGCTCAACGCCGACGCGATGAAGGGGTTCTTCGGGGTGATGGGGCGGCTGGGCGAGCGCTCTCCGGGTGCGCTGCACGCGAGGATGTTGAACGATCGGCTGGACTGGCTGGCGGAGGGGTTCCAGCAGGCGATCCAGGAGGAGCCCTGGCAGCTGGATCACATGCGACAGCTGGCCCGGATCCACAGGCTGCGCGGCGACGAGGCGGGTTTGAGGACGATCGCCGGGGTGTTGAGCTACTTCGACATGGCCGACGACGAGGGATTGAGGGCCTCGGTGGCGCGCAGGCCTGCGGGCGTGCCGGCGAAGCTCCTGGATGGGCGCGGCGGGGTGTTGACGGAGGAGGACATCCGCCAGCACGTCCTGCTGCCGGAGGCGGGGGGCCTGGGCCGTCGGGTCTTCGGGCTGGTGTGGGAGTCGCTGGCCAGCGTGGACCCGGACGATCTGAAGAGGCGGGGTTTGAGCCGGGCGGATCGCCTGGGTGAGAAGGGCGGGGACAGGCGCCAGGGGCAGATCGCGCAGATGGCGCGCGCGATCCAGGTCCACGGCGTCGACGTCTACCCGCACCCGAACGACCCCTTCGCGGTCCTGGCGCTCTTTACGCCCGAGCCGACGCTGGTGGTGGGCTCGGCGATCTTCGAGAAGCCCGACGATCCCTTCCACCACTTCAGGGTCGCGCGGGCGCTGGAGTCGCTCAGGGACGGCAAGGGGTTGATGGCGAGGCGGGACGCGGCGCAGATGCTCGGCGCGCTGGACGAGGTGCTGGAGCAGCTTTACGGGGGTGTGGCCTCGCTGCCGCTCTTCGGGGTGCCGCCCTCGGGGGAGGACTGGCTCTCGGGCGGTTCGAAGCGGCTCAACCGCGAGGTCAAGCGCCGTGTGAACCGTGATCTGAGGTCGGCGCTGGACAGCGGTTCAGGGGCGGGGTCGGTGTCGTGGTCGGCGTGGATCGAGGCGTGCCGGCTCTCGCCCTTGAGGTTGGGGATGGCGGTGTGCGGTGAGTTCGGGGCGGCGGCCGACGCGGTGGCTGGGACCAGCTTCAGCCTCGATCCTGCCGGCGGGTCGCAGCGGCAGGTCGTGATCCTGGAGCGGATGAGGGATCCGCGGCACGCGCACGACATCGAGACATTGTTGCGCTTCGTGGGGTCGTCGGGCTTCGCGGCGCTGCGTGCGCGGCTGGGGATCGCGGAGTGAGGGCGTCGGGTCGAGGGCGTCCGTCCTGGATGGAGGGGCGCGGATCAGCCTGGGGGGAGGTCGCTTGAGCGCAGGGGTGCATGGAGAGGGCGTCGAGGGGGCCGACCTTATCGAGGCGCTGTCGCGGCGAGCGGAGACGAGCGCGGGTCAGGCGCGGGCGGAGCTCTATCATCAGGCGGGGCTGGCGGCGGAGCTGCGGCTGGGGGATCTGGGCCGCGCGGTGGGCTGCTACACCCGGGCGCTGGAGGCCGACCCAGAGCACCGCGCGGCGCGGGAGGCCTTGATCGGCCTGCTGGACGATCCGGCCTTCGAGGGGTTGGGGATCGAGGGTGTGGGGCTGGCGCGGCTGGCCGGGGAGGAGGGCGCGCCGGACGCGCTGTGCGTGAGGGCGGAGCGGCGGCTGGCGGCGCACGACATCGTGGGGGCGGCCGAGGATCTGGGCGAGGCGCTCAGGTTGGCGCCGGATCACCGGCAGAGCTTGCTGGTGACGCAGGAGCTGCACGCGCTCTCCGAGGTGCGCGCGGAGATGGTCGAGGGGGCGGAGCGCTCCGCGCGGCAGCTGGCGGGCGTGACGCTGGACGAGTCGCTGCAGGCGGCCTGCTCGGCGCTCTCGGCGAGGTTGGCCGCGCTGACGGCGGCGGAGCCGGCCGAAAGGGGGAGCGAGTCGGCGGCGAGGGTGCTGGCGGAGGCGCTGTCGAGGTCGCCGGGTGATCTGGGGCTGAGGTGGGCGAGCCAGCGCGCGCTGGGGGAGTCGGAGTCTGGAGAGGCGCTCACGGCGAGCCTGGTGGAGGAGGCCGAGGGGGAGGAGGCGCCGGACTTGAAGATGGCCGCGGCGATCGACGCTGCGGCGCGGCTGTGCTGGAGGGCGGGCGACGCGGCGCCGTCGGCGCGGGCCGAGCGCGCGCTGGATCTGCTGCGGCGATCGATGCCGACCGAGCAGGCGGGGCTGCCCAGGCTGGATCTGAGCGTGGGGCTGGAGCTGGCCGCGATGTTCGCCAGGGCGCACGATCCGGAGGTCGAGCTGAGCCTGCTCAGGGAGCTGGGGCAGCGGCTGGACTCGGCGGGTCGGCAGGCGGCGATCTTCACGCGGATCGGGCAGCTGACCTTGGAGCAGAACGTCGACGTCGACGGGATCGAAGGGGAGAAGGCGCTGCGTTATTTTGAGGCGGCGGTGGAGGCCGAGCCCACCTACCGTGCGGCGCTGGCGCTGCTGGAGGAGCTGCACGAGGACGGGGCCTTCCCGCAGAAGGCGCGCGACATGCTCCGGCAGCGGGCCGAGCAGTCCGGGCGCGCGGATCTGATGGTGGGCGCGGCGCGGGTGACGCTGGACAGGCTGGGGAGGCGGGACGAGGCGATCGTGCTCTTGCGGCAGGCCATCGCGATGAGCGACGAGGCGGACCTGCTGGGGCCGGCGTCGATCCTGGACGCGGCGGTGGAGTTCGTGGCCGGCTCGGAGAGCCCTGCGGCGGACCGGCATCAGCTCATGGAGGAGGCGCTGGCGAGGGTCGACAGCGGGCTGGGGCGGCGGCTGCTGCTGCGTCGGATGGTCGACGCGGCCATCGAGGATGGGGAGGAGGGGGTCGCGATCGGGGCGCTGTCGAGGCTGGTGGCGCTGGCGCCGGGGGATCTCTTCCAGATCGAGCGGCTGGCGGATCTCTACGCGCGGCGCGGGGCCTGGACGGAGCTGGGCGAGCTTCGGCGGCTGGAGCTGGAGTGGACCGAGCCGCAGGATCCGGAGCTGGCCTCGGACGTGATGTACGCGCTGGGGCGGCTGTGTCAGGTGGCGCTGGGGGACGAGGAGGCGGCGCTGGGGTGGTTCCGGGCGATGCTGGCGCGGCAGCCGGACGATCTGTCTGCGCTGGCGGGGGCCGGTCGGATCCTGGTGAGGCACCACCGCTGGCGAGAGCTGGCCGAGATCTACGAGCGAGAGCTGGAGCACGCCACGGCGCCGGCGTCGCGGGCCTCGATGGCCTTCAGGCTGGCGACGCTCTACGAGCGGGTGCTGGGCGATCCGATCCGAGCGCGCGACTATTACGAGCAGGTGAGGCGCACGAACGTCAACCACCTGCCCTCGCTCTTCGGGCTGGTGCGGGTGGCCGAGCGGCTCGGGGACTGGTCTTTGTGGGTGGAGCTGATCGCGGAGTGGTCGCAGCGCGAGCGGGACGACGTGCTGGCCGGCACGCTCTCCTGCGAGCTGGCCTACGCGCTGGAGGTCCACCTCGGGGATCAGGTGGAGGCCTACGACGCCTATCGGCGGGCGCTGGACAGGCTGCCGAAGCTGGAGCTGGCGCGGCTGGGGATGATCCGGTGCCTGTACCGGCTCGGTCGGCACGAAGAGGCGGCGCAGGTTGCGCTGGAGCGGCTCGACCCGGCGGCGGGGCCGGAGGAGGGGCTCGACACGCTCCTGTCGGCCCAGCTCCTGACGCCGGACGAGCGCGCGGGCGCCGAGCGGACGCTGGAGGCCTTCCCCGATCACGCCCCGACGCTGCTGACGGCGACCCGAGCGGCGCTGGCGCTCGGCGATCTGCCCAGGGCCTCGGCCAGGGCCGAGGCGCTCGGGCGCGTGATGCCGGAGGGGTCGATACGCGAGGGGACCCTGCGGCTGGCCGGGCTGCTGGATCGGCTGTCTGGGGAAGTGCCCTCGGGCGAGGAGCACCCGACCTTCTCGGGGCAGGCGATGGACGAGCTGTCGCTGCTGCGGATGGAGGCGCGCTATCGGGCGGCCGGTGATCTGGAGCAGCTCGGGGCGATCATGGAGCGGCGGGCCGAGCAGGCCGTCGAGCCGACGGTCCAGGCGGCGTACCTGACGGCCAGCGGGAGGGCGCTGCAGGCGCGCGGACAGTTCGAGGCGGCGCTGGGGACCTACAACAACGCCCTGGCGCTCTCGGAGGACTTCGTGCCGGCGGCCAAGTCCCTCAAGCTGCTCTACGAAATGCTGGGCAACCGCGAGGGTTTGGCGACGGCCTCCGAGATCGAGGGGCGCATCAGCCGCGATCCGGTCCAGGCGCGCGCGAACTTCCTGCTGGCCGGCGACCTGCGGCGGCGTCAGCTCGGGGACATCGTCGGCGCGGTCCAGGATCTGGAGAACGTGCTGCGCATCGACCCCACCGAGCGCACCGCCTTCGAGAGCCTGCGCGAGATCTACTCGGTCCAGAACGACGCCCATCGGCTCTTCGGCCTGCTGGAGCGCCGCGCGGAGTCGATCAACGATCCCAAGGAGCAGATCAGCCTCCTCTTGATCATGGCTCAGGTGGCCTTCAACCGGCTCAAGAACCGAGAGCTGACGATCCAGTGCCACCAGCGGGTGGTCGCCATCGATCCGGGCCACATCCAGTCGCTGCGGATCCTGGCCGAGATCCACCAGTCCGAGGGGCGCTGGAGGGAGGCCATCGGCGCGCTTCAGCGCGTCGTCAGCGCCACCGACGACAAGAGCCTGCTGGCCATGATCCAGCGCTCCATCGCCGAGCTCCACGACATCCGACTCGACGATCCCGTCGGCGCCATCGAGGCCTACATCGGGGTCATCACCAGCGATCCCGACCACGTCCCCTCGCTGCGCCGCCTCGGCGAGCTCCTGTGCACCCAGGGGCGCTGGGAGGACGCGGCGCGCACCTACGGCCGCCTCCTGCAGCTCGAGAGGCGCCGCACCAAGCTCATCGGCGATCTCAAGGCCCTGGCCGTCATCTGCATCCGCGGCCTGGAGGATCCGCAACGGGCCGAACAATGCCTGGCCCAGGCCCTCAAGCTCAACAACCAGGACATCGAGATCCACCGGCTGCTCGTGGAGCACTACGAGGGGCTGGGGCAGGCGGCCCAGCTGGCGGCGCACCTGGAGCAGGCCGCCCGGCAGTTCTCCGCCGCGCTGGCCGCCGGAGATCTGCGCAACGCCGAGGCGCTCTTCGGCCTCACCCAGATCGCCGCGTGGCAGCGCCGGCCCGATCGGGCCTTCGTCCTGGCCGTCATCGCCGAGTCGCTGGGCATGCTCAAGGCCTCCGCCCTGGCGCTGGCCATGCGCTCCGACGGCGGCTCCGTCTCGGCCGTCACCTCCACCTCGCTCGACGCCGTGGACGTCCGCGCCGCCGCCGATCTCCTGGCCGCCGAGGCCTGCCGCGAGACCCTCTCCATCGCGCGCGCACAAAGCCAGGATCGCCTGCCCCTCAACCCCATCCCCGTCGACATGACCGGCGCGGCGCTGCCCGCCGAGCTCTCCATGCCCCTGCTTCAGATCATGCGCTACGGCCAGGGCGCCATCGGCCGGCTCTTCGCCCCCAACCTGCGCGAGCTGGGCATCAACCGCCGCACCCGCCTCTCGGATCGCACCAGCCACCCCGGCGAGCGCGTCCTCTTGAACTGGCCGCGCCTCTACAGCCTGCGCGACGTCGTCGTCCACGTCGTCCCCGCAGCCCCCGAGCGCCCCACGCTCGCCATCCACGACCAGCCCATGCTGATCCTCTCGCCCGACGCCGTCGACAAGGCCGCCGCCGGCGATCCTCGCCTCCTCTTCGATCTGGGCCTGACGCTGGCGCCCCTGTCCATGGGCATCGGCGCCTTCGTCGACTTGCCCCCACAGGCCCTCCTGGCCGCCGTCACCGCCCTCGTCCGCCTGTCCGTCCCCGGCTTCCTCGCCAACGACCCCCGCGCCAACGATCCCCGCGTGGACGAAGAGCGCCTGAGCCGCCTCCTGGTCAAGCGACCCGACAACCAGCTCGTCGCCCAGTCCCTGGACGTCTCGGGCAAGATCGACGCCGCCGGCATCCTCAACCAGCGCGCGCTGCTCCAGCGGGCCTTCGAACGGCTCGCCCTCATCCCCATCTTCGATCCCGCCGCCGCCCTGGTCCGCGTCCGCAGCAGCGGCGGCGATGTCGCCGGAGACGACATCATCCGCTTCATGCTCTCCGAGCGCTACGCCGAGATGCGGCGAGCCCTCGGGCTCGCCGCGAAACTCTGACCCCCCCAGCGCCAGGACACCGCGCCGCTCAGGGCGTCGATCGACCCGCGGCCGAGGCCTTCACCGCCGCGATCTCCTCACGGAGCGCCTTGAGCTCGGCCTTCATGGCCTCGATCTGCCGGGCCTGATCCTGAAGCGCCGCGACGGCCAGGCTCGTGTACCCGTAGAGATCGACGTGCTCGCCGTCGGCCGCGACCGTGTGCGGGCCAGGGCCGTCCTCGATGATGAAGCCCAGGTGGCGCGGCGCCGACGACGGCTCGTCCTTGTAATGCCAGGTCGACAGCCGGATAGCCTGGATCTGCGCGCTGTACCCGGCGGCCTCTTCGCTCGTGGTGTAGCGGATGTCCTTCTTGAGGGCGCGCCGCGATCTCGGGCAGGACTGATCCAGGGGCAAGCACAAGCCCTGGCCGGCAGGCACGGGGATCCCCGTGCAGCACTGCTCGTTGCCCGCGCAGCACCGATCCTCGCAACAGATCTCCCCCTCGCCGCAGCTCAACTCCTCGGGCGTGCCCTCACAGACCACGCCAGCCCCTCCGCACAGATCGCCCGTGTCCGAGACACACTCGCCCTCCAGGTTGCAGGCCTTCTCTTCGAGGGTCATGGTGCAATCGGGATCGTCGGGCGCGCAGAGCGAGCAAGGATCGCCGCACACCTTGCCAGCGCAGGGCACAAAGGGCGCAGGCTCGCACAACACCCCCCCGTCGACCTCGTGGCAGCCGCTGTCGCCGCAGATGGTCTCGGCCACGCACGCGCAGGTCAGCTCATTGCAGTCGTCCGGGAAGCCCACGCACTCCGTGGTCATCTCCTGCGTCTCGCACAGAAAGGCACCGGGGCAGTCCCCGCCGCCGTCCTGGCAGCTCAGATAGCCCGTCTCCCGGATTGTCTGAGGCTCGCCCTCAGGGGCGTCGTCCTCACAACCCGCCGCGCACACCGCCGAGATCGCCAGCGCGGCGATCGCCCAAGCCTTGATGTTCATCTCTTCCTCTCCTTCGTTCGGTTGTCTGACCGCGTCGCCCGCAGCGCGCGGCCCCAAGTCCTCAGAGTTCGTCGCGATCCGGGGGCGGTATCGGCGTCAACACGAAGGTCACCGCGTACCGCTCCCTGATCCTGCGCTTGAGCGCGGCCTCCTCGGCCTCGATGCAGCCGCGCCTCAGATCCATCACGAAGCCGTCGGCCATCGCCTCCACCTCGGCGCTGTCGGCCACGAAGCTCAACGTCCTGGCGACCGCCGGCCGCCCGGCTTGCAGGAAGCGGGCGCGGACCGCCGAGATGATGACGTCGAGCTGATGGCGCAGCCCGTCGAGCTGCGCGTCCACGTCATCGCCCACCAGAGAGATGAAGGCCGGGTTGAGCGTGTAGCGCCGCTGGCCGCCGCCGTCGAGCCGAGCCCTCCCCACCCCCACGAGGCGCTCCAGGATGAGCTCGATCCGCTCGCCGTCGATGTGGGAGACGCGCTCGCGCACCTCCTGAAGCGTCGACGGCGACTCGTCCAGCGCCCCCTCCACCTCGCGCACCTGCTCCAGCTCCGCCTCGCCGGTCAAGAAACCCGCCCGGTACTGCCGCTCAAGGTGCCCCACCGTCCGCAGAGACTTGCCCATCAACGCGGCCGTCCGCGCCTGCGAGGCCTCCCCGTGGATCCGGATCTCCTCGAAGTAGGCCATCCGGCAAAGCTCCTCGACGGCGCTCAAGGGCAGCCGAAAGAGCCGGCTGAGGCGCATCGCTGGCCTCAAGAAGGTGTAGACGAGCCGCCGAGGAAGCTCGGCCAGGGTCGTCGTAAGCTCGGGTTCGCTTTCCATGTCCCTAGCTTAGAGCATGGTTTGACCTGTGACAAGCAGAAATCTGCATGTTGCAGGCTCGATTCAGGTTCGCTCGGTGAAGTCGCGCTCGGGCCGCCCCCAACACCCCACGCTCGACGATCGCCCCACGCTCCTCGCACCGCCCCCCTCCGGGGGACGGGCTCGTCGGGTGGGGCTTGGATGCGCGGGGTGGGCTGCGACCTCTCGGTCGCAGGCCGGCGGGCGGTCGACAGCGGATCGCGGGGCCGGATCATCGCGTTGAAGTGGGCCTGTGGATTGGGGTTTTCACGCCCCTGGTGTCGACCTGGGTCGTGCGGGGGCCTGCGACCGACAGGGCGCAGCCCACCCTGGATTTCTAGCCCCACCCGACGAGCCCGTCCCCCGGAGGGGGGCGGTGCGAGGAGCGTGGGGCGATCGTCGAGCGTGGGGCGATCGTCGAGCGTGGGGCGATCGTCGAGCCTGGGGCGATCGTCACACCATCCCAGGGAAGCCCTGCCGCCTGCGCAGGTCGTAGGCGACGACCGAGCAGGCGTTGGCGAGGTTGAGGGAGCGGACGTTCGGGACCATGGGGAGGCGGTAGAGGCGCTCGGGGTGGCGGTCCTGGATCTCGGGCTCAAGGCCGCGGGTCTCGCGCCCGAAGACGTAGGCGCGGCCGGGCAGGTCGGAGATCTCCGTGTAGCGCCTCTCTGAGTGCGTGGTCATCAGGTGCAACCTGTCCGGGGAGAAGATGGCCTCGACGGCCTCCCAGTCGGCGTGGACGCAGAGCGTGACGTTGGGCCAGTAGTCCAGCCCGGCCCGCCGCAGGTAGCGATCCTCCAGCTTGAAGCCCAGCGGCTCGACGAGGTGCAGGACCATGCCCGTGCAGGCGCTCAGGCGAGCGATGCTGCCCGTGTTGGCCGGGATCTCGGGGTGCACCAGGACCAGGTGGCTGTTCGGGTCCTCGCCGGTGCCCCAGATCGGATCAACGGGGGAGAAGAGGATGAGCTTGTTCTCGGTCAAGGTCGAGCTCCAGCGTCGGGTCTGGCGATGGTGAAGAGCCGCACGCCGCCGCTGCGAAGCACCAGAGAGCGCTCCGGGGTCGTCGAGGCGGCCAGCCGCGACAGCTGCCCCGTGAAGGCCGGATCCGCGTCGGCGTGCGGCATCAGCAGCAGCTCGGCGTCGTAGCGATCCCGCCACGAGGGCAGGGGGCCGACGAGCCCATGCCGGGCGTAGCAGTCGAGGATCTTCCGGGTGCGCCGCGCGTCGACGACCGCCGCCATCGTCGCCCCGCCCGGGGCCTGCGCCCTCTGCGCCGCCAGCTCCCGCGCGACGGCCACCGGCAGCGGCCCGAAGGGGTAGCGGGGCAGGCCCAGGGCGACCGCGCCCGAGGGACCCCCGATGATCCAGGAGTAATAGGCCTCGGCGGCGGCGTAATGCTGGCGGCAGGTCAGCGCGGCCGACGCGAAGGTGTAGACCCCGAAGGCGGCCAGCGCCACCGCCAGCGCCGCCCCGGAGCGCGGCGCGCGCAGGCGGACGTAGTCGGCCGCGACCGAGAAGAGCCTGCTGAAGGCGCAGCCGGCGAAGACGGCCAGGAAGGGCACGCTCATCGCCACCAGATCGACCACCCCGAAGACCGGCGATCCCGCCAGCCAGGGCAGCGCCAAGGTCAACCCCAGGAAGCCAAAGGCCCAGCGCTTGGCCTCGCGCGCCTCCGGCCCGGCCGCCTCGGGATCCGGCCTGATGGCGATGAGCGCGGACAGCCGCCGCCCCCCCCATCGCCTCAACATGGGCTGCAGCACCCCCTCGCCGAGCACGCCGGCCAGCCCCATCGCCGCGATCATCGGCGGCAAGGTCGCCAGCAAGAACACCACGGAGCCCGTCACCGGCAGCCGCTCCTCGGTGACGCGCCGCCCGAGGTAGAGGAAGGGCTCCCGGTCGTGAACCAGGAAGTGCTCGAAGTAGGCCCACAGGTTCGAGGTCGGCTCCGACCACGCCCAGGGGTGGAGCGCCACGCAGAGCGGCAGCACCAGCAAGGGCGTCAACAACAACCAGGGCGAGAAGCTCGACGGCATGAAGGACCCCCGAGGCGCGCCCGCGGCCACCTTCGAGGTCGCCTGGGTCGACATCGCCGCGATCGCGCCCTTGTCCGTCAGGCTCAAGATGCACCAGGGCACGAGCGCCAGGATCGTCGTCTGGGCCGTGAGCACCCCGATGGCCACCGCCAGGGGCGCCGCGATCGCCCAGCGGCGGTGCGTCCGCGCCCGATAGAGCGCATAGGCCGCAAAGACGATCCCGAAGACCGCAGGGGCGCCAAAGCCCGCCAGCCCCGACAACCCCAGGATCCTCGGCGTCAAGATGAAGGCGAAGACCGCCGTTGCCGCCCCAGGCGGGCCGCCACACCGACGACCGAGCCCCCAGATCAGCGGCACCGTCAGGGCCACGCTCAAGCACGAGATGAGGCGCGCGGCCTCGAAGAAGCCCAGCCCCGGCGCCGCCGCGCGCACCAGCGAGGTCGCCAGGATCGGCAGCGGGGGCAGCGCGGCGTGGCCCTTCCAGGCCGCGTCGATGGCCGACAAGCTCCACAGGTCCGGGCCCTTGAGCCAGCCCAGGACGCGATCCGAGGCCTCGGACATCCAGACGCCCCACTCCGAGGCGCCCCGCCCCTCCAGGCCGAACCACGCCATCAAGAAGACGGCCACCGCCAGCGCTGGAGGCATCCACTCGATCCCAAGCTTGTCCGAGAACGATCGCGGCGCGGTGCTCACGGCGCCACCCCCTTCTCAAGCGCGGCGGTCAGGCAGAAGTGGCGGCGCCCCGTATGGTCGGCGCTGACGACGAAGGCGACCTCGACGGGCGCCGGCCTGTTGAGATCGACGCGGAAGCTCGACCACCCCGGCCTGTTCGGGTGGATCCGCTCGACCGTCACCTCACCGTCCACCTCGACCTTGAAGCGGATCTCGGCGCCGCCTGCGGTCGCGGCGGCCTCGTCCGAGAGCGCGAAGCGCCCCCGCAGCGTTCCCCCAGGCGGGAGGTCGGAGAAGGCGACCCTGAGCGCCTCGCCGCCCTCCATCGGGTGGAGCCAGAGGCAGGTCTGGCGCTTGCCCTCGACCTCGATCTCCTGCGGGCCGACGTAGTTCCACGACTTAGGCCCGCAGAACCACCGATCCGCGCGCCACGCCGCGCAGGTCCGCGCGCCCTCCCCGGCGCCGACCGTCACCACGGCCCTGTCCAGGCGGTCCAGCAGATCGGCCCCCCACGGCGCGGGCGCCCCCTGCCCATAGCGCCGCGCAAACCACGGCTCCACGATGGACAGCGGGCCGACCCCATCCTCCCCCTCCGGCGGCAGCCCTGAAGGATCCCGCGCGATCGCGGTGTAGGGCGTCGGCGGCGCTGGCTCCCACGGCGCCAGGAGCCGGAATTGGCCCCGGGAGGCCCACACGAGCTCCTCAGCGTCCACCGTGACCACCACGGGGGCCTCCGGGCCTGCCGCACGCGCGGCCTCCCGGGCACGGTCGAGCCCGATGTCGTCGACGTCCTCGTTCAGACAGACGATCAGCGAGACCGTCGCCAGGGCCGTGGCGGTTACGAAGCCGATGATGCTGGAGACCCCCCCCGCGACGCGGCCGCTGGAGGCGGCGTCGATGGATTGGCTCATCTTCCCTCGCCTGGGTTGCGCTCGCCAGAGGATATAGCACGATCTCCGGCGCTTGACACGACAGGCCGCGCCCTCTCGCAGCCAGCCTTGCTCGGTCAAGGTACCGACGCCCAACGACCCACGCCCTACGAGCGCCCCACGCACGACGAGCGCCCCACGCTCCTCGCACCGCCACAAGGGGGGACGGGCTCGTCGGGTGGGGCTTGGATGCGCGGGGTGGGCTGCGCCCTGTCGGTCGCAGGCCCCCGCACGACCGATGTCGACACCAGGGGGCGTGAAAACCCCAATCCACAGGCCCACTTCGACCCTGTGATCCGGCCCCGCGATCCGCTGTCGACCGCCCGCCGGCCTGCGACCGACAGGGCGCAGCCCACCCCGCGCATCCAAGCCCCACCCGACGAGCCCGTCCCCCCTTGGGGGGCGGTGCGAGGAGCGTGGGGCGCTCGTCGTGCGTGGGGCGAGCGTCTTCGCTGAGCAAACCCGTGTATTTGGGCCGAGGCGGGTTCGATCCTTGCGCGGGATCGGAGCGGGCTCGTAGAATACGCGCGGATCGGGATCAGATGTGACAACAACGCACCAGAGAAGCCCATGGAGCAGCGAGGCCTTCGCCTGAAGCTGGTCGGGACGACCAACACGGAGTTCAACTTCACCGACGACGTCATCACGATCGGCCGCGGTGAGGACAACATGGTCACGCTGACCGATCCGAGGGTGTCGAGCCTTCATGGTCGCCTCGTGCGCAAGGGGGACGGCTACGTCTACGAGGATCTGGGCTCGACGAACGGGTCGATGGTGCGCACGCGGGCCGGCATCGACGTGGTCGTCGAGCCGATCAAGAACCCCGCCGTCCCGATTCAGTCCGGCGACGAGCTGATGCTGGGGGACGTCACGCACCCGATCCGCCTCAAGGTGCTGGAGTTCATCAAGGGCGAGGCCCAGCCCAGCGGGGTGGACTCACGCCGCTCGATCAAGAATGTGGGGCAGCTCGGCACGGCCCTGGTCCACAACCCGCTGACGAGCCGCCGGGTGCTTCACAACCTCTTTGAGATGTTCGGCGAGCTGTCCGCCATCCAGGAGCGCACCAAGGCCGTTGATCGACTGCTGGATTTTGTCCTGGTGACGCTGCGGGAGGCGGCGCTCTGCGGGATCTATCGGGTCGATGGGGAGGGTCAGATCTCCGTCGAGGCCCTCAGGACACGGGACGAGCAGGCGCCGCAGGTGCCCTCGGGGCAGATGCTGCGCAGCATCTTCCGGGCCGCCTTCGACGACGAGGTCAGCCTCCTGACCGACAACATGGCGGGGCTTGAGCGGGCCTTCGGCCGCCGCGACCCCTCGCTGCGCACGGCCATCGTGACCCCCTTGATCTACGAGGGGAAGATCGTCGGGCTGCTCTTCGTGGCCTCCTCCAACATCCTGACCCAGTTCGACCTGGACCTGCTGACCGTCATCGCCCACCAGGCCTCGACGAGCCTGGCCAACATCACCCTGATCGACAAGCTCTCGGAGGCCGAGGCGCGGCTGCGCACCGAGAACATCTACCTCAAGGAGGTCCTGACGCGCTCCGAGATCTCGGTCCAGATCATCGGCGATGCGCCGGCCCTCAAGCGCACCATCAAGCAGGTGGAGATCGTGGCCAGGACCGCCACGACGGTCCTGCTGCTGGGCGAGACGGGCACCGGCAAGGAGCTCTTCGCCCGCTACCTCCATGAAGCCGGCCCGCGCCGCGATCGCCTCTTCGCCGCCGTCAACTGCGGGGCGCTGGCCGAGACGCTGCTCGAATCCGAGCTCTTCGGCCACAAAAAGGGCGCCTTCACCGGGGCCTTCGCCGAACGCAAGGGCCTCTTTGAGGTCTCCGACGGCGGCACCCTCTTTCTGGACGAGATCGGGGACGTCTCGCCCTCCCTCCAGGTCAAGCTCCTGCGGGCGCTCGAGAGCGGCGACGTGACCCCTGTCGGCGCGGTGCGCCCGATCCGCGTCGACGTCCGGATCGTGGCCGCGACGAACAAGGATCTCGGCCGCGAGGTCGAGTCAGGCCGCTTCCGCGAAGACCTCTACTACAGGATCAACGTCTTCCCCGTGAACCTGCCCCCGCTCCGGGACAGAGTCGGCGACGTGCCGGTCCTGGCCGACTTCTTCCTGCACCGCTTCAACGCCCGGCTGAACAAGAGGGTGTCGGGCATCGCGCCGGCGGCGCTTGAGCGCCTCAGAGCCTACGGCTGGCCCGGCAATGTCCGCGAACTCCAGAACGAGATGGAGCGCGCCGTGCTCCTGAGCGAGGACGGCCAGGACATCGCCCCCGAGGTCCTCTCCGAGCGGATCTCCGGCATGCTGGAGCTGCCCGTCGAGATCGGCCCCCTCAAGGAGACGATGGCGCGCCTGGAGGAGCAGTACGTCGTCCGGGCGCTCAAGGAGCACGAGTGGAACCGCACCCACACGGCCAAGACGCTCGGGATCAGCCGACAGGCGCTGACGGTCAAGCTGAGCCGCTACGGCGTCATCGGGAACGACTGAGCCATCTCGGTTGTCAAACCCGGTCACCTGGGCTAACATGCCTCTCCAACACGGGTTTTACCTCCGACCGCTCCCGGCCCTGCCCGAGCGGTTCTTGCGGCCTCTCTGGGCCGGGGAGGGCCATCTTGAGGGGCTCATGGCCAAGTCAGAGGGCGCTCGCTTCTGGGAAGCGACTTGTCTTTGCATGTTGGGCGCACTGCCTCACGGAGCCATGCTCGTCCGCCTGGAGGGGGAGGCCGGACGGGAGAGGCTGCGCGTCGTGTCCGCCCGAGGCGCGGCGCTTGGCCTGATCGCCGACGGCGTCGAGGATCCCGCCGCCCTGGAGCTGGCCGAGGCACTCGGCCCGCGCGGCACCCACCTCGACCTTGAGGCGTGCCGGCGCGCGGCCGCCTCGCCCGAGCCCTCGTCTCTGGGCCAGGCGGCCCTGCTCGACGACCTGGGCCGCGAGCGGGTCTTCGAGGTCAGAGCCAGCGCCGCGCCGGGCTCGGGGGTGCTCCTGCATCTGGAGGACATCACGGCCAGGCGAGAGCGCGAGAGCACCGAACAGGACGCGCTCTTCCTGCGCGAGGTGATCGACAACATCCCGGACATGATCTTCGTCAAGGACGCCTCCGAGCTGCGCTTCTTGCGCTTCAACAAGGCCGGAGAGTCCCTGCTGGGCTTTGAGCGCTCTGAGCTTATCGGTCGCAACGACTACGACTTCTTCCCGAAGGAGGAGGCGGACTTCTTCACCGAGAAGGATCGCGAGGTGCTGCGCTCCGGCGCCCTCCTGGAGATCCCCAACGAGCCCATCCACACCCGACACCACGGCGTCCGTCGGCTCAACACCAAGAAGATCCCCATCCTGGACGCCAAGGGAGAGCCCCTCTACCTGCTGGGCATCTCGCGCGACGTCACCGAGATGCTCCACACCGCCCGTGAGCTTGAGCGCTCCAACGCCGATCTGGAGCAGTTCGCCACCGTGGCCTCCCACGACCTCCAGGAGCCGCTGCGCAAGATCGCCGTCTTCGCCAGCCTCATCGAGGAGCGCTACGCCTCGGGGCTCGATCCGCGAGGCCAGGAGATGCTCGGGCGCGTGATCGGGGCCGCCGAGCGCATGAAGGCGATGGTTCAGGACCTGCTGGTGCTCTCGCGGGCCATGAGGCCCGAGGGCGAGCGCGAGGTCGTGGACCTGGCGGCGATCTGCCAGGAGGTCCTCATCGATCTCCACCTCGCGCTGCGCGAGGCCTCGGTGAAGGTCACGATCGACCCGCTGCCCGAGGTCGAGGGCTACAGCCGCCAGTTCCAGCAGCTCCTCCAGAACCTCGTCTCCAACGCGATCAAGTTCCGCCGAAGGGGCGTCCAGGCCACGCTGCGGATCTCCGAGGCCAGCGCCGACGACCCCGCCCTCGGCGATCCCCTCCCCAAGGGCTTCTGCCGCGTCGTGGTCGAGGACAACGGCATCGGCCTCGGAGCAGCGGACGCCGAGCGCATCTTCAAGCCCTTCGAGCGCCTGCACGGCCGGAATCAATACCCCGGCTCGGGCATGGGGCTGGCGATCTGCCAGCGCATCGTCGTCGGCCACGGAGGCCGCATCAGCGCCAGGCCCATCGAGCCGCACGGCCTGCAGATCCTCATCGACCTGCCCCTCGGCGGCCCGCCCGACGACCTCTGAGCGCTCAGCGGCCGCTGGACCGGACCCCTCCCCGATGAACGCTCAGACGTCCACGGGCGGCCTCGGACCCGCCTCGGCGAAGATCGACGCCTTGGGCCGCGGCGGCGGGGCAGGGGGCGGCGGATCGACGCCCTGCGGCAACTGCCCGGCCCGCTCGGCGACGAGGATCCGACCCCGCACGACCAGCCCCATGAAGACCCAGTAATAGCCCGCCAGCGACAGGTGCGATCCCCGATCCCCGAAGATGTTCAACAGCATGTTGGCGATCGTCGCCAGGATCATCCCCAGCGCCAGCGCCTTGAGGAAGGCCGTGTCGGCCTCCTTGTAGAGCCGCACGCACTCGCGCATCGTCACCCAGTAGAGCGCCATGAACAGGACGATGCCAAAGAAGCCCAGCTCGGCGAACTGCCGCACATAGAGGTTGTGCGTGTCCAGCTTCGCCGGGTTGTAATGGTGGAAGGAGTGCAGGCCCGTGCCCGTCAGCGGATACTCCAAAAACTTGTCCCAGGCCAGCTCCCAGAAGTCCAGGCGGCTGGCCGCCGACTCATCCAGCTCCCCGTCGCTCGACTGCGTCATCTCGATCCGATCCATGACCGACTGGGGCAGCACCGCAGGGGCGATGAGCAAGAACCCCATCGTGGCCAGGATCAGCGGCCGGGACTTGATCAGCCCGAAGATCACCAGCGCCACGACGAGGCCGATGTACGAGGCCCGCGAGTAGGAGTTGACCGCCCCCCACAGGCACAGCCCCGTGGCGATCAGGAAGAAGATCCGAAGCTTGCGTTCACTGAGCATCCAGAACATGCACAGAAAGATCATGGCGTACTGGGTGTAGAAGGCCGCCAGCTCGTTCGACCCCAAGTGGGAGAAGGTCCCCACCACCCGCATGTCGTGGTCGTAGTGCCACGACGAGGCCGCCATCAGGTGGCTGTAGTGGACCCTGAACATGTAGGGCAGGATCACCGCCATGGCGATCACCAGGTGCCTCATCCGGCGCTCGTCCTGGATGATCCCGGTCGTGATCCAGAACAAGGCCAGCGCCGTGGTGTAATCCTTGAAGAAGATCAGGTGCGGATCGCTGAGCGAGAGCGGCAACTCGAGGTTGAGGAAGAAGGCCGAGTGCCACATCCCCAGGAAGTTCAGCGCGATGAAGAGCCCCAGAGTCAGGTTGACCCCGTTGGGCTCGATCAGCGGCCTGCGGTGCTTCTGGCTCGACAACAGCCAGCCCGCCACCAGCATCATCGTCGAGACGTTCAGGAAGTTGATCCCCGTCGGACCCTTCGGGATCTTGTCGACGATGTTCTGCAGGGGCAGCAGGGGGATGATGATGAAGAGCAGGTAGTGCATGTCGATCCCAATTGTGGCCCCGTCTACGGCAGGGATCAACGGCCTTGATCTTTTCCCGCGTTTTTCTTGACGAGGGCGGCGGACCACCTACCCTGGCGGTGGTTCGAGGTGGATGTAGGTGCACGGACGCGCCAACACACCACCCCTTGCGCGGAGACATCAAGGATGAGGCAGTCTTCCCTGAACTTCCTGACGGAGGGCGAGCTCGAGCGCGCGCTCCGGCGTCTTGAGCCGGGGCGCGGGCAGGGCCCCCGTGGGGCGCGGCGACACGGCCGCAGGTCACTCCAGCAGGACTTCATCCTGCGGGACGAGCAAGGATGGGGCCCCATCCGCCTCGAGAGCACCGACATCAGCCCCACGGGGGTCTTCCTCGCCTCCGACCTCTTCTTCGACGAAGGCTCGGGCTTCTGGCTGGAGTTCAAGGCCCCTCGCTCCGGCAACCTCGTGCGGATCTGGGGCAATGTCGCCCGCGTCTCCCCCGATGGCCAGGGCTCCAACGCCCGCCGACCCGGCATGGCCTTCGAGTTCCTCGACATCTCCGAGGCCGACTGGGACGAACTCAACCGCTACACCCTGCGCGCCTGATCCCACCGCTGGAAGGCGAGCGCCCACGGATCGCCAGGCCCTCACCACCCTGCGCGCCTGAGCCACCTCTTTCACCCCCCTCCCCGGTCTCGACCCGCGCCGCCCCGTCCGGCTGCGCTTTCTCTCATCGCTTGTGCTAGCATACCTCCCGTGGTCCTTCTGTGACCGCGCAGGCCCACCAGAACCCTCCAGGGACACACTGCCCATGAGCATCTCACGGCGCACCTTCTTGCCCGCCCCTCTCTCGTCGCTCTCGCTCGCCCTGCTCCTCCTCGTCGGGTGCAGCGACCCCGTCGATCCGCCCGCCGTCGAGCCCTGCGGCGGAGCCTGCCCGGCGGTGTCTTGCGTTGACGGCCAATGCGTCGACCCGGAGCCCGAGGGCAACCCCGAGGGCAACCCCGAAGGGAACCCGGAGGGGACGCCGGAGGCCGAACCCGAAGGGACGCCGGAGGCCGAGCCCGAAGGCGAGCCCGAAGGCGAGCCCGAACCCCCCACCGAGTGCCAGCAGGACGACGAGTGCGATGCCGGCCAGATCTGCGACCAAGGGCAGATGCCGCCCATCTGCCGCGCTGGATGTCGTCGCGACGAAGACTGCGACGAGGGCAGCGTCTGCGAGCAGCTGGCCTCCGCCTGCATCCGGCCCTGCGGGCAGGACAGCGAGTGTCCAGAAGGCCAGCGCTGCCGAGGCAACGTCTGCGCCGAGGTCGGCTGCCTGGACGACGCGGAGTGCGCCGACGGCCAGTTCTGCGATCTGAGCACCACGCAGTGCGCGGAGGGCTGTCGGATCGGGCAATGCGACACCGGGCAGATCTGCGACATCGAGGAGAGGCGCTGCGTCGAGGGCTGTCTGGACAACGACGACTGCCCCTCCAACCAGGTCTGTGGGGTCGTCGAAGGGGAGGATGGCCCGGTGACCCGGTGCGTGACGCCCTCCTGCGCCGGCGACCTGGCGTGCGCCCCGGAGGAGTTCTGCGGCCCTGAGCCGGGCGGGGACACCCCCGTCTGTCAGCCCGGCTGCCGGGTGGATCCCGACAACTGCGACGAGGGCCTCGTCTGCGATCCCGGGACTCGGCGGTGCGCGGGGGAGAGCTGCCAGGGCGACGGAGACTGCGACCCCGGGCAGATCTGCGAGGGCGACGTGTGCGTCCAGGGCTGTCGGGACGACAACCAGTGCGACGAGGGCGACATCTGCGATCGAGTCCGCGGCCTGTGCGTGCCGGACACCTGCGGCCGAGACGCCGACTGCGAGGTCGACGAGTTCTGCGCCCTTGATATCGTGCCGAGCCGGTGCCGCCTCGGCTGCCGGGTGGGCCGATGCCCGGTCGGGCAGCTGTGCGACTTGACGACAAGGGAGTGCCGCGTCGGGTGCGTCGTCGACGAGACCTGCGCCTCGAACCAGTACTGCGAGGCGGAGACCGAGGCCTGCGAGGTGGGCTGTCGGATCGACGCCAACTGCCCCCAGGGCGAGGTCTGCGCGCGGATCATCGTCGACCAGGGGGTCCGCAACCGCTGCGCGCCGCCGACCTGTCAGGGCGACGGCGACTGCGGCCAGGGCCAGTTCTGCGGCCTCGATCCTCAAACCCAGCGGCGGGTCTGCCTCGACGGCTGTCGGACCGAGCCGGACAGCTGCCCCGACGGCCAGCGCTGCAACGCCCTGACGCGCGAGTGTCAGAACGAGGGCTGCGACCAGAGCGAGGATTGCGCCCGAGGGAGCATCTGCCTGGAGAGGGCCTGCGAGGTCGGCTGCCAGGTCGACGGGGACTGCGAGCAGGACGCGCTCTGCGATCCCTTCGCGGGGCGCTGCACCTGCGTCGAGCCTCGCCATTGCGCCGAGGGCCTCGTCTGCGACGGGGGGCTCTGTCAGGAGGCCTGCCGAGGCGATCTGGACTGCGTCCAGGGTCAGGTCTGCAACATCCAGACGGGCTTCTGTCAGCTGGGATGTCGGGGGGACGAGGAGTGCCCCCAGGGCACCTACTGCGATGACTTCTTTGCGGATTGTCAGCCGGGGTGTCGCGGGGACGACGAGTGCCCGGATGGGCTCGTGTGCGACTTCCTGGTCTTCGAGGACCTGCGCTTCCGCCAGTGCCTTCCGCCGCGCTGCGGCGGCGACAACGACTGCCTGCCCGACGAGTTCTGCGGCCTCGACCCCTTCCTCGGCCGCGAGAGCTGCCTGCCCGGCTGTCACATCTCCCCGGACAACTGCGGACCTGGCAGGGAGTGTGACCCCCAGTCGCGCTTCTGCGTCACCAACTCCTGCACCAGAGACTCCGACTGCGACCCGGGCGAGATCTGCTTCAGCGACGGCTTCCAGTCCTTCTGCCGGGTCGGCTGCCGACAGAACAGCCAGTGCGCCATCAACCAGCAATGCCTCGACTTCAACGACCGCTGCAGCTGCAACGACTCGAACGACTGCGCCAACGGCCAGCTCTGTCAGGCCGGCGAGTGCGCCGCGCCCTGCGGCCAGGACGCCGACTGCCCCTTCGGAAACATGGGCTGCCTGACGGAGAGCGGCGCCTGCGCCTTCGTCTGCACCCTCGACAGCGACTGCGCCGAGGACTTCGGCGAGGCGTGCGACAGGGACCGCGGCCTGTGCGTCCCGGCCGGGTGCGATCGGGACAGCCAGTGCGCGCCCTTCCAGTACTGCGACCTCGACGGGGCGCCTCCCCTGTGCGCGACCGGCTGCCGCGAGGGCAGCTGCGGCGACAGCCAGCACTGCGACCTCCAGACCCGCACCTGCCAGGACGGCTGCCGGGATCACCTCGACTGCCAGGGCGGCTTCTTCTGCGACACCCTCGATGCCACCTGCCGCTTCGGCTGCCGCGACGACAGCGAGTGCCCCCAGAGCCAGACCTGCGAGATCGCCGTGATCCAGGGAGAGCGCACGGCGATCTGCCAGTCGGTGCGCTGCACCGTCGACAGCCAGTGCGCCCCCCACGAATACTGCGGCCCGGACTTCATCGAGCCCGTCAACATTTGCAGGATCGGCTGCCGGCCCAACCCCGACACCTGCCCCGATCGCCTCGTCTGCGCCGAGAACACGCGGGTCTGCGTCCCGCCCTCGTGCTCAAGCGACGGCCAGTGCACCGAGCGCGGCGAGATATGCCGGCAGGGCGCCTTCGGCGGCTCCTGCGACGTGGGCTGCCGCAACAACGCCGCGTGCGGCGTCGGGCGCACCTGCAACCTGCAGGAGGCCGCCTGCGTGTGCAGGACCTCCGCCGACTGCCCCAACGCCATCGAAGGCTGCCGCGACGGCTTCTGCGTCCTCGGCTGCATCGACAACGGCGACTGCTTCCCCCCCTTCACCTGCGATCTGGCGACCCGCCTGTGCGAGGCCCAGTTCTGATCCTCGCCAGCCGCGCTCGCCCGGCTCCGTGACGACTCGGGGGAGACGACGCAGCCTGCGTCACCGACTTCTGACCCTCGCCGGCCCCGCTCGGCAGGCGAGGCCGACCTTGCTGACTGGAGCCGCCGCGTTGAAGGCGAGTTTTTTCAAATACCACGGCCTCGGCAATGACTTCATCGTCGTGGACGCCGACCAGCTCCCCCAGGGCGCGCTGACCCCGGCGCAGGCCCGCCTGCTCTGCGATCGCCGCTTCGGCGTCGGCGCCGACGGCGTCCTCGTCCTCCACCCCTCTCCCACCGCCCGCGCCCGGATGGTGATCCTCAACGCCGACGGCTCCCGCCCCGAGATGTGCGGCAATGGGCTGCGGTGCGTCGCCGCGCACCTCGCCGTCGATCTCGATGGCGACGGGATCGATGACGGGATCGGCGCCAGGATCGACGCCTTTGACGTGGACACCGACGCGGGCCTCTTCCGATGCGCCGTCCAGCGCACCCCGGGCGGCGACCTCGCGGTCTCCGTCGGCATGGGCCGCGTCAGCTTCGATCCCGCGCTCGCCGGGGTCGAGGCCCATCACCTCGATCCTCACGGGCGCCTCCACCTCCTCGCCGACGGCCAGCCCCTCACCCTCCACCTCGCCTCGACCGGCAACCCCCACGCCATCTGCCTCGTCGAGGACCCCGAGGCCGATCTGATCGCGCTCGCCGCCCGCCTGGGGCCTGTCGCAGGCGCCAACCCGGCCTTCGCGCGCGGCGCGAACGTCTCCTGGGCGCGCGTCTCTCCCATGGGCCTCGTCGAGCTTGTCGTCTACGAGCGCGGCGCCGGCCTGACCCTGGCCTGCGGGACCGGCGCCTGCGCCGCCGTCGCCACCCTCGTCCGCCTCGGCCTCCTCCCCGCAGGGCGCCTCCACCGCGTCCTCCTGCCCGGCGGCGCCCTCGACATCGAGGTGGCCCCCGCAGGACACGATGAGGGGATGATCCTCGCGGAGGGCGGCGCCGCCTCCTCGGCCTCCCAGGTCGGCGCTATCGCCGCTGGCCTGAGCGGCCCTGTGATCATGACGGGGCCGGCGCAGCGCGTCTTTGCAGGCGCGTTTGAGGCCCTGCCCCTTGAGCGCCCGTCGAGCGCCCGCGAAGTACCCTCATGACTCCCGAAATCTTCTTCACCGAGTTCCTGCCCGAGCGCCTCGCCGCGCGCGGCGTCCAGGGCGTCGGCGCCTTCTCGCGCGTCCCGATCGTCGTGTCCTTCTGCGTCTTTGGCGATCGCGAGGGCGCGGGCGCATGGCACCTGAGGCTGGAGCCGGACGCCATCGAGGTTGGGACCGGGATCGGGGATCTCCCCCTGCTCGCCGTCCACACCCCCATCGAGGACTGGACCTTGACGCGGCCTCGGCTGGCCTCCTGGGTCGAGCGCCTGATCGACCTCCTCTCCGAAGCCCGCCGCACGCCCTGGGACGAAGTGAAGATCAACCGCGTCCGCAACATCAGCGCGACGATCGAGCTGGTGGAGGCGGAGCACCCCGGCCAGGACGGGCCGCGCGATCTGTCGGCGCTGGTGACGGTCAACGCCGCCACGCGGGATCGCCCTGTTGATCTGCAAGTTATTGTATTGTCTTCAGATTATGAGGCGATGTTGCGCGGCGATCTGAGGCCCGTGCGGGCCTTTGGCCAGGGGGCCTTCAAGTTCGAGGGGGACATCGGCCTGGGCTTGAGGTTGCTTCTGGCCGCGCGTTGATGTAGGGGGGGGCGGACCGCGCCGATCATGGGGATCAAGGCTGCGGCGAGCACAGGAGCTACGCGATGCTGGACTCTCAACACGCCAGATCTCTGTTCACCCCTTCCGAGATCGATCACCGCTACGGGGATCAGGTGCACATCACCGCCGATCCCGTGTCGATGACGCAACTTGCTCGGCTGTGCTCGCCGGAGGCGCGGCAGCCTGAGATCAACTTCCTGGTCGAGCAGCTCTACCAGACGCTGGTGCACAAGGTCGTCAACGCCGAGTTCCCGCGCAAGCGGGTCGAGGTGGTCAGCCGCATGCAGGCCGTCCTGACCGAGGAGCAGCAGGCCGAACGGCGAGGGATCATCGAGGGGGAGATGCTCGACCGCTCGACGCCGGTGGTGTCGGTGGACATCGCGCGGGCGGGGATCCTGCCGAGCCTGACCTGCTACAACCTCTTCAACCAGATCCTCGATCCGGCCGTCGTGCGCCAGGATCACCTGATCATGAGCCGGGCGGTGGACGCCGCCGATCACGTCGTCGGGGCGCGGATCAGCGGCGAGAAGGTCGGCGGCCCGGTGGACGGCAGGATCGTGATCTTCCCGGACCCCATGGGGGCCACGGGGACCTCGCTCTCGACGGCGATCTCCTACTACAAGCAGACCTACGGCGGGGTGCCCGCCAAGCTCCTGACGCTCAACCTGATCATCACCCCCGAGTTCATCCGCCGCATCCGGGCCGACCACCCCGAGGTGATCATGTACGCGCTGCGGCTCGATCGGGGCATGAGCTCGCCCGAGATCCTGGAGACCGTCCCCGGCACCCACTGGGATCAGGAGAGCGGCCTGAACGACCACGATTACATCGTGCCCGGCGGCGGCGGCTTTGGCGAGATCATGAACAACGCCTGGATCTGAGCCGCCCCGAAGACCCGCGCCCCCGCGCGATCGCGAAGACCTTTGACAACGCGCACCCGCCACGGCGGGGAAGGAGCGAACATGAGAGAGCTTGTCACCCCTTACAACGGACGCATCGAGAAGATCCGCCCGATGCTCGACGCCGACACGATCCAGGCCCGCGTCAAGGAGCTGGGCGCGCAGATCTCCCGCGATTACGCGGGCCGCGAGCTTGTCCTCGTCGCCGTGCTCAAGGGCTCGGTGATCTTCTGCGCCGACCTGATGCGCCACATCGACCTGCCGGGCCTCTCGTGCGACTTCCTGGGCCTGTCGAGCTACGGCAGCCGGACGGTCTCCAGCGGCGTGGTGCGCCTGACCAGCGACGTGAGCTGCTCGGTGGTCGACAAGGACATCCTGATCGTCGAGGACATCGTCGACACCGGCCTGACGATGCAATACCTGCTGGAGAACATGGCCACGCGCAGGCCGGCCTCGGTCAAGATCTGCACGCTGCTGCACAAGCCGGCCAACGAGCAGGTCCACGTCCCGCTGGACTACATCGGGTTCACCATCGCCAACGAATTTGTCGTCGGCTACGGCCTGGACTACGATGAGCGCTATCGGCAGCTCCCTTACATCGGGACGATGAGCTTCGAAGACGCGTGAGAGACGAGACGACCGCCTACGACCGCCCCGCCGAGATCGACCTCTCCCAAGGCCGATCCAGAGCGAAGTGGGTCTACGCGCTCCTCGTCGCCCTCCTGCTTCTGCTCGCCTTCGTCGCCCTCGCCCTTCGCCACAGCGGACACCTCAGGCTCGCCCTCGTCGACGGCGAGGCGCGGGTCGAGCGGGGCGCCTTCGCGCCCTTCGGCTGGGTCGACCATCAGCCCTCGACCGCCTTCAAGCCCATCAAGATCGACGCCGACGTGCCCGCGCGCCTCGGCGAGTGCGCCGATCTGGCCGACTGCGAGGGCCGCCTGTGCGAGATCGCCATCGCGCAGGCCCGCCGGGAGCTGCGCCGCCCCGATCGGATGGCCGAGGCCATGGCGCTCATCGCCCAGGCGACCCGGCTGGCCGGCCCGGCCCAGCGCGAAGCCCTCCGCGCCCTTGAGGACGAGGAGCAGCTCGCCCGCGGGCTCGCCCGACTCGAAGAGGCCCGCCGCGTGCTGGCCGAGGCGCGCCACCACTTCTTCAGCGTCCGGGGCCGCGACGCCGAGGCCATCTCCCGCGCCGAAGCCTGGACCCTCACCATCGACGCGGTCCTCGACGACCTCGACACCGCCCGCGATCCTCGCCGGGCTCGCGACCCCGACCGCGCCATTGACACCCCGAAGGCTGCCCCCAGCGCCCCGAGGGCGAAGATCCCCGACGGCGCATCCCCCGAGGGCGACGGCTCGCGCCTGACCCCAAGGGCCAAGGATCCCGACGGCGCCGCCCCCGACCGCGCCCCCTCATCCCCCGACGCTGGCGCGCAAGGTGAGCCGGACACCGAGCCCATGTGATCCGAGGGCCGATCCCCGCGACCAGGATCTGCCAGCGCAGCCGGCCAGCGCCCAGGATCATCATTTGGAATGGCGTTTCTTGTGCTTCGCCTCTTGATCCTCTTGGGGTGGTGCTCGACACTCTACATCATGCCACTGGATCTAATTCAGGGAGTCAGGACCTGAGGGAGATAGTTATGATGACCGTCCAGTATACAACCAGTCTTGGTGAGAAACTCACCAAGTACTTCGAGCGGTTGGCCGAGGAGGCACCGAATGCATGGACCTGGGAAGTTGAGGTTGTCCGTGCGTATCGAGACGCTGTGGCCCGAGAGTCGCCGGATCGCCACGCTCTTCAGAGACTTGACGTCGAACTAAGCCAGGAGAGCCGACGGTTGGCCACTGCATCCGGCATCGAGGAGTTGCGTCTCGCGGTCAAACAGCTGTTGGAGACAGCAAATGATTGATGAAGCCACTTGGAGAGACACAAAGAATCAATGCCCCGTCGGAGCGATCGTTGAAGGTCAAGTGACAAGAGTGGAACCGTATGGAGTATTTGTTCGATTTGATCATTGCAGTGGAGTTGGATTGCTTTCAGTGACGGAGTTCGAGGATGGAGATCGTTCTTTTGACTTAAGCGATTACCCCAATGAGGGGTCGAGAATCAGACTATCAGTAAGATGGCACTCACGACTGTCTAGATGAGGTGTTCAAACATTGGAGTGCCTCAGGAAAACTTCGTGAGGCCCAAAGTGAGATAAGCATGATCAACATAGAAGAACTAGTTGCGATTATAGAGAGTTCCGAGTGGTGTGAAAAACTTAAGGCTGCCGACATTCTTGCGGAACACGGATCTAGCGAGGTAGTCGCATCTTTGATTGCGCTGTTGAAAAGTAAGGACGGAAAAGTTCGAAACGCATCTACCTTAGCACTGAGGGAGATTGGCGACGATATAGCCGTTGAGCCTTTGTTTGCCGCAATTCATGACCCAGCAAATGTTGAGAACAGGTCGACTTTAGTATATGCCCTTGAAACATTAGATTGCTCCGGGCATTTTATAGATGTTGTCAAGCTTGCTGTCTTTGGTAAGGCAGATGTTCAGATGTCAGCGTTAGTCATACTGGCGGAACAAGGGTTCTACATGGATGATGACGATCTTGCAGAGGCACTTTTTATGCTTGAGAAGGCGAAAGAGTTAAGTATTGACTATGCCTTGTTGAAGTCTTTGTTGAATGAGTTAGGAGAAGAGTAATTGCGCAGCACTCGACTATTTGCACGAAGAATTTGGTCTGCTGGAGACTGTCCAGTGTGCAGTTCGATGGGGGCGCAGATCTTGTTCGTGGCCATCGATGGGCACCCAGTCTACGTTTGCCCGATGTGTGAAGTGGCGTGGCCAACCCCTCAGCGCCAGTTTATAGTGGATTCCGCTGACACCATCGACGATCTTGCTCCGAATGGTGTTCGTCTCCCCAGTGATGCTGAAATCGACGCTGTGCGTGCCAGTGGTGTTCAACTGGCTGAGGTCGCGGTGGACTGGGCGGAGTTTGTGGTTGATCTCCTGTCAGACGGATGTGAAGTCCAGACCCCTTGATGAGGATGTCTTCGAGGACGCCGGAGTGACAACTACCCTGACATAGGAGTCTGCCCAATCCAGGGGAATTCGGCAATTTCAAAGGTTGTGATGCTCTTCGAGCAGAAAACAAGAGGGCCCGGCGAGGAGCGTGGGGCGCTCGTCGAGCGTGGGGCGATCCTCGGGCGTAGGGCGGTCATGGAGGGTCGTGTGCCTTTGAACCTTCAATGACCCGACCCGCAGGATCGACGCCGCGCCGCAGCTTTCGGTTGTGACGCCGACGATGATGGTGCACGACCCGAGCACGCACGGCGGGGCTGACATGAGCAAGCTGACCGATCTTGCCCGTCATTTCTTGAATCTCCCATTGCGGCGCTCGACATATTGCACCCTGCCACTTAACTCTAATGAAGGGGAAAGGGGCAGCTCCGCGCGCCAACGCATCGCGGCAGCTACCTTCGCCGCTTTAGAAGTGTCCTGTGCGGGTGGTGGTCGTCACAGGCGGTATGGTCGCAGGAGCGGGCCTTTGGCCCTGGCGTGCTCAGGGCAAATTGAGGGGAAAGACGATGACAGTGGGATGGAGTGCGAGAAAGAGGGCATGTCGCGGCGTGGTCCTTGCGTGGGCGCCGATCATGGTCTGTCTCGCCGCCTGTGGTGAGGTCGCTGAGGAGCCTTCGGACCTGGACAAAGGGAGGGACGCCGAGGCCGACGTGCCGGAGATGATGGAACCGGACACGACGGAACCGGAGGCCGACGTGGGACCCATTGAGGACGCACAAGAGGACGCCGAGGCCGACGTTCCGGAGATGATGGACGTCGTGTTGCCACCAGACACGACGGAACCGGACGCCGACGTGGGACCCATCGAGGACGCACCCGATGAGGACATGGACGAGTCGCCGGTAGAGTGCGATGGCGTGATCGATGGGGACGTCCTTCTGGAGGGTGACAGCGACCTCTCAGAGTTGCGCGGCGTCAGAGTCGTCTTCGGCGACTTGACGGTGTTCGCCACCCAGGTGAGAGACTTGCGGCATCTGGAATGTCTAGAGGATGTTAGTGGCAACTTGAGGATTATTGGGAATGCACAGCTCCGATCGCTCGACGGCCTCGACGCTCTGCGATCTGTGGGCGGCGACCTGGAGGTTGGAGGTTATCTTCAGGAGCGCCTGCTCGATTATATCGAGCCGGCATACATTCCACCACTGTTCTTATGCGGCGCGGTGGACCCAGGCAACGACGCGCTGACCAGCGTGGCCGCGCTGCGAGGGCTCGAGACCGTGGGCGGGAGCCTGACCTTCCAGGACAACGTGTCGCTCGTGTCGCTGGACGGGTTTGAGTCGCTTAGCTCCGTGGGCGGTGACCTCCGCCTCGTGCATACGGCGGTGGAGGTCGTGGAGGAGGGCACATTTCCGAGCCTGGTCAGCGTCGGCGGCGTCCTCCTGTTGGGAAACACCGCCCTGCGCCGCGTGGACGGACTCGGACGGGTGTCCGAGGTGAGAGGTGACGTGCGCCTGGGCGGCTTCTTCTCAGAGCGTCCCGTCGAGGACTACTGTGCCCTCTATGGATCGGTAGAGGACCCCGCCTGCATGCAGCAGTTCTTCGCCCCTGAGTGTTTTCCCGAGATGACCTTCGGCAATCCCGTGCTTGAGAGCGTGGTTCTCCCATTGATCTCCAGCGTGGGCGGATCTCTGGTCGCCGTCGAGAACCCTCGGCTTGAGCAGCTGGAGTTTGATGCGCTCCAGACCGTCCGCGGCGGTCTTCAGATCGGCGGGGCGGTTCCGGTCAGAGAGTGTCGGCCCTTGGGTGAGCGTTGCTGGGATGTGCCGGCTCCAGCAGGCTCACCGGTTCTTGCTGCGCTGGGCGGCTTTCCCGTTCTGAGCGCGGTCGGCTCGTTGACGGTCCAGCACACGGGCGCGAGGTCCATCGCGTTTCCGGCTCTGACTCACGTTGCAGGGGACCTGACCATCGGCGGTCGGGCGTCGTACATCGAAGGGAGGATCGCTTTCAACAGGACCCATTTTGTGGCGCTGGACAACGTCGAGCCCGACGAGGTGTCGTTTCCTCGGCTCAGGGAGGTGACGGGGACGCTGATCGTGTCTGGACCGGGCCCCTTGCTCGCGGGGTTTGGCGCGCTGGAGGGGGTCGGCCGTGATCTGGTCCTGGAGACGCTCGCCGAGCGGCTCGTGGGTCCACCCGCTCTGCGCAGCGTCGGCAACGATCTCCGCATCCAACGCTCTGGCGCCGCCGCGCTGGAGGGCTTCAACGCACTCGAGACCATCGGAGGATCGCTCGCCGTCGGTGGTCCGCCCGATGTGCTGGACTCCTTTTGTGAGTTCGAGGACAGATTGTCCAACGGCGCGCTTTCGGAAGTGACCGGCTTCCCGAGGCTGTCCGCGGTGGGGCGCGACTTTGTGGTGGTTGACAATGGCCTGCTGGACGCCATCGCGGCCCAGGCCTTCCGCGACCGCATCCCGCGGGTGAGTGGGCGTACCCACATCTGCCAGGAGTGGACTCCCCAGTGCTCGCTGGAGCGCACGGGGTACGGCTTCCTCTGTTCGAATCCCTGACGCAGGACGCGATCCTGGGGAACCGTCGCGGTACGATGGGGTTCGCCGATGGTTCCTTGGCGTGCCGCGGCCCGTCAACCCGAGAAAGGGTGATCCACCTCGAAGGTTGAGCGTCCAACGAGCGCAGTCCCAGGTCGTCCAGGACAGCAGCCTGAAATCGGCGACACAGGTTTGCTCAGTGAAGCCTGAAGTCCTGCCACTCTCTCCGATCGCCCCACGCTCCTCGCACCGCCCCCGTTGGGGACGGGCTCGTCGGGTGGGGCTTGGATGCCCGGGCGGGCTGCGACCTGTCGGTCGCAGGCCGGCGGGCGGTCGAGCGCGGATCGCAGGGGCGGATCAGCGCGTCGAAGTGAGCCTGTGGATTGGGGTTTTCACGCCCCCTGGTGTCGACCTGGGTCGTGCGCTGGCCTGCGACCGACAGGGCGCAGCCCCCCCCTGAGTTTCTAGTGCCCCATCAACAAAGTTCTAACTGGTGTGGTATGCTCCATCATCGAAGCACCGCTCAAGGAGGCTCAAGATGGGCAAGCCACGACCGACTCACACTCTGACCCTGCTCGACAGCCAACGCAACGATCTCAGTGAC
>SXGT01481616.1_pt1 | contig 42538 bp, 39 predicted proteins | sample 3176221 | NCBI WGS metagenome assembly SXGT01 (sample SAMN11356862, study PRJNA531348) | freshwater metagenome | isolation source: freshwater sample F1-120 | place: China: Fuxian Lake, Yuxi | collected 2017-12-25
AACGAACGGCTTTCCATCCGCCATGAAACTGGAACTTTGCGCGAGGGCGCGGTTCTGTCCTGGCGGCGGGATCGGAACCGACTTGTCTTGCGCCAAGTGCGTCGCGCCCGCGAACACGCATACCGAGGCGAGTAGGCAAAGATTTCGACTGGAGTCCTTCATAGGTTCGGGCATGCTACGCCCTTGATCGCGACCCGTGCGAAACGCGAGCTTCATCATTTGCGCCACCGGGTGAATGGAATCCGCACAACCACGCGGCTGTCCTTCGTCGCGCGGATTCATTGAAGAATCTTCTGCCATCCCGCTCGCGATCTTCTGCGCGACCGCACCGCGGTAAGACGGTTCTCCTTCGGTTGCGACAGTTACCTCCAGCGTCTTTGCGTGCTCGGGAAGTGTGCAGCGCTCACCCGCATGTCGCGCACGACCACGAGCAGCGAATACGCGCTTCCACGCGTCGTACATCGCAGGCGCTGTATAAGAACGCGCCCAAAGTTCTGCGGTACGACTCGGGACTTGAAAACCTTCGCGCGCGCAATCGATCGCGGGCGCAAGAAGTCAAGTGAATGGCAGCACGCGGTGTTCCCTCCACAGTGCGACCCAATCACGCACTACACCTTGCACGGTGATGGGTCCCAAGTCTCGTCTCGGCATTCCAGGTTGCCCGTCGAACCCTCTTCTTGGTTGGTTTGCGGGAGCGCGGCCGAACGCATTGAGACCGACAACTTCCCTTCCAAAGATTCCCAACGCGAAGGCGTCGCCCCCGATTCCATTCGTCGCCGGTTCGAGCACCGTCATCACCGCCGAAATCACGAAAACAGCGTCGGCAGCGGTTCCGCCGCGATAGCGCAGCGCAAGGCCCGCCTGCGCCGCAAGCGGTTGACTTGTCGCCACTGGCATCGAGCCACAAGCTGCCAAGCATCGCCCGTCGCTGGGAAGCGATCAATCGAGTCAAGGGGTGGGGTCAGGGCATTGCGGACCCTGAATAGGCTGGTCTGCGCCGTAACCGCGAGCTATTGTTCGCCGTCCATTCGCCGGCGCTGCGTGTGGTACAAACGGCGGTTCCGAGGCGCCCCTGTCTCGAGAGTCTGATTTGTGCGCTTGTTTGACCAACTACGCCAAGGATCTTTGAGATGGCCGGAGTAAAGCAGCCTTCCGACAAGAGTTACTTCCTCCTTCCTGACCTTGGAGAGGGTCTGGCGGAGTCTGAGCTAGTGAAGTGGATGGTGTCAGCTGGCGACACCGTCAAAGAACAGCAAACGATTGCGGAAATGCAAACCGACAAGGCGCTTGTCGAAGTTCCATCGCCGTGGAGCGGCACCATCAGTGAGCTCTGTGCACAGGAGGGCGAGATTGTGAAGGTCGGCGCGGTCCTCTTGCGCTACGGGGCAGCGAAGCCCGCCGCAGCTGCGAAGCCGGCCGCGGTTGCTGCCGCGAGTTGTATGTCGGTTCAGATCGCGCAAGGTGTGCAGGAAGCAGATGCAGGGACCGTCGTCGGCACGATGACTGGCACACTCACGGTCAGTGACCGATTTGCGCGCAAGGTGCCCGACGCAGCGGTGATTGCGCGCGACGGCAAGGCGCTTGCCACGCCAGCAGTGCGAGGACTCGCACGCAAGTTTGGCATCGATATTCAGAGCGTTCCCGGATCAGGTCGCGGAGGGCGTGTGACTGCGAGTGATGTTGGGTCGTTTGCCGAAGGTGGCTCCGCAAGCCATGCGCCGTCAGTCCCCGCGTTTACTCCGCGCATTCAATCCATCGAACCCGGAAGCGTGTTCATCGATCAAAGCGATGTTTCCAAGCGCGTGCCTTTCCGAGGCGTTCGCCGAAAGATTGCTGAGGCACTCGCGCGAAGCGTCCAGACGGCGGTTCACTTCACGGTTGTCGATGAGGCTGATGTCACCGCGCTCGAGGTGAAGCGACGCGAGTACTCGCGGGTGGTGGGCGAAAAACTCTCGATGCTCCCGTTCTTGATGACGGCCGTTTGTCGGGTGCTCAAGAAGTATCCAAATCTCAATGCCATCGTGGATGATGCGAAGAGTGAGGTCATTCTCAAGAGTGGCGTCCATCTTGGATGCGCAGTGGACACCGACGCGGGGCTAATGGTTCCCGTCATTCGAAACGCCGAAAAACTCGCGCCCGTGCAGCTTGGCGCGGCAGTGAAACTCCTTGCGACCAAGTGCAAGGATCGCACGATCACGCGCGAAGAATCGCTCGGCGGAACTTTCACCATTTCGAATGTCGGAAGTTATGGTGGGATGTTCGCGACACCAATCATCAACTATCCCGAGGTTGCGATTCTCGCCGCTGGTCGCGCAAAGGAACGAGTCCTCACGAAGGATGGGAAGTTCTACGCGGGGCTCGTACTTCCACTCTCCCTCTCCTGCGACCATCGAGTTGTCGATGGCGCGGAGGGCGCACGGTTCTTGAACGCCGTGGTGAAGTTGCTCGAAGATCCAGACGCGCTTCTGGGCTAACCACGCACGCCGTGACGGTCCATCCAATCAGTGGGAAGAGAGATCGGCCGCGATTGTGGTGCCATCGTGATTGGAATCGCCGGCGACACATGCGTGTCACGCGTTGAGCAGCAACCCTTCTCACTGCATCCCGCGTGAAGATGCGCCCAGAAGCAGAATCCGGCGGCAGAATCTTCGGAGCCCGCGCACTCGGCGGTGCCGGTGAATCCATAGGACAACGATCCCGAGAAGTATGCTCCCCGCCATTACGCCAAGGCGCGAGATTCGAAAGCGTCGGAATCTCCCTACGCCAAGACGGGTTGCGAAATCACTTCGACGGAAACGCGGGTGATCCAGATTGCTGGCTTCCCGTCGTACCATTGCGTTCCTTGACTATCACACGCATTTCCCCTCTCCAAACTGGTGCTTTTCGCCTCGATGGTGGCGGAATGTTCGGACTCATCCCAAAGACCATGTGGTCGCAGTGGTTCACTCCGGATGAGCAAAACCGCATTCCGCTCACGACCCGGTCTTTGCTCGTCGACACAAGCGATGGCCTCGTGCTCGTCGAAGCGGGTTATGGTGACAAGTGGAGCGAGAAGGAGCGCGCCATGTATGAGTTTGCTCCACGCACAGTCGTGGACGCGTTGCGCGAACACGGTGCCACCCCTGACGCCATCGCACATGTCGTCCTCACGCACCTGCACTTCGACCATGCTGCGGGGCTGACTCGCAAGGTTGGTGCCGAGCTTGTGAGTACCTTCCCAAACGCGCGTATCCATGTGCAACGCCAGGAGTGGCAAGACGCGCTCGCGAACAAGAGCACGATGACGAAGACTTACTTTCGCTCTCACCTCGACCCCGTCGCGACGCAAATGGAGTTGCATGATGGAGAATGCGAACCACTCGAAGGATTCAAACTCCTTCCAAGCATCGGGCACACTTGGGGGCATCAGTCCGTTCTCATCCAAGGCCAAGACAAGACCGTGCTCTTTCTCGGCGATGCGTGCCCGACCATGCATCACGCGCATCCTGCCGCGAGCCTGGGTTATGACATGCTTGCCTATGAATCGATGCTCACTAAAGCGAGATTACTCAAGCGCGCCGCGCAGGAGCGCTGGATTATTGCGCTCGACCACGACCCCACGCACGCCTACGCGAGCGCGGTGGAAGTTGACGGGCGCATGATGCTTCACCCGATCTAAGTCTCAACCGCCCTAGTATGCTCCCACCATGAAGCGTCCTTCCATTCTGCTCGGTGCCACAGTGCTCCTCGCTCCCACGGCAACGCTCTACGCGCAAGAGTTGTCCAAACCGCCAGAGCCTAGCCACAATCCCAAGACGAGCCCTGTGCTTGGGTATGGCATCGCGTTCCTGCTCTTTTCGATCATTGTCGCGCTGAGCCTGTGGCCGTCGAAACGATCGCACACGGATCTTTGAGTTCACCCGTCCTTTGGAGATGCTCATGCGGAATGCACGACTTCCATCACGCGGCCTCGCGGCGCTTCTCGCACTCAACGTGCTCGCACTTGGCATCCTCGCGTGGGTCGAACTCGCGCCGAGTTCTTTCGCGCAAACCAGGGCGCGCGGAACCTATGTCGCGACCGCGATTCATCAGAAGGGTTCCGAAGCGGACCTTGTGTGGATCGTGAACGAAACCACGCAGGAGATGGTTGCGATTCGCTGGGATGACGCGAAACGCACTGTTGAAGGCTTTGGATACCGCAACCTTGGAACTGATGCGGCAGATCTCGCACGCCCACGCTCGAACTAACCATCATGCGCCGCGCATCAACACTCCTTTGGATCTCGTGCTTCGCCATCCTCGCGACCGCATTGGTTGAAGCAGGCCGTGCGCGCCCAGCCTTTGCGGAGCCGCTCGCAACCGGCATTGGTGGATTCACGATTCTTGGCGCCGGTACGGGTGATGGCGGAGACGCCCGCCCCTACGAAATCGTCGTCGTTGTCGACAACTACGCGGAGATGTTGTTCGTCTATTCGATCGAGACCGCCAACGACCGTCGCGTGCAGTTACGCGGCGGCCAGAATCTCCCCGCACTCTTCCGCAGTGCGCGAGGAGGCTGAGCTTCGTGTCAACCGCCCCTGCCGCACTCCTCGTTCCCCACTTCGACCTTCCGCCAGAACGAACCGTTGACACGGTGATGGCGGAACGCCGCGCGGCTAGTTTCACGAAACGGTCCATCAAGAAGTCGACGAAGGAACAACTCCTACGACTAGGCGTGTCGATGGTTGACCTCACCACGCTTGAGGGCAAGGACTCGCCAGAAAAGGTTCGCGCCCTGTGCACAAAGGCGATGGACCCACTTCCGCGATTCGATCCGCCCGTGCCCGCCGTCGCGGCGGTGTGCGTCTATCCCGCGCTCGTTGCGACGGCGGTAGAAGCACTCCGGGGGAGTCGCGTCAAAGTCGCCTCGGTCGCTACCGCGTTCCCGAGTGGGCAGTTTCCACTTGAGATCCGACTTGAGGACGTCCGTCGAGCAGTCGAGTCCGGTGCCGATGAGATCGACATGGTGATCTCGCGCGGTGCTTTTCTAAGCGGCGCGTTTCGGCGCGTCGCAGATGAGGTGTACCTTGTGAAGCGCGCGTGTGGCCACGCGCATCTCAAAATCATTCTCGAGACTGGCGAGCTCGAAACACTCGATGCAGTGAGGATTGCAAGCGATCTCGTCATCGAGGCAAGCCTCGCGGCAAGCCGAGACCACTCGATAGAACCGGGCGAGATTTTCATCAAGACCTCAACGGGAAAAGTCACGCCCGCTGCAACCAACCCCGTCGTGCTCGTCATGCTCGAGGCCATTCGGCACGCTCATTTCGCACACGGCGTACGAATCGGCATGAAACCCGCCGGTGGCATTCGAACCGCGAAGTCTGCGATCGCTCAACTCGTGATGCTCCAAGAAACCCTCGGGGAAGCATGGATGACGCCAGAGCTTTTCCGGTTTGGTGCCTCAACACTCCTGAATGATTTTCTTCGCCAACTCGTCCGACTTAAGAGCGGCAGTTATCCCGCCCGAGACGATTTCGCGGACGCGTGATCAAACCCTCACGCCATCTAGATCCTCCCGTGCAATACTGCGGCAAGTTAGGCATTTGGTATGCTTGCAGCAGCCCTGCTCTGCGTAGGGATCACTTCTTCTGACGCCGTTTGAGCATGGTCCACCCAAACGCTCGATGGCTGCAAAAACTTGCCTTTGGGATTGCGTCGATGCTCAATTGCCTGGACTTCAACCTGTGAGCCTTCCTCCACTCCCTGTGGGCGAATGCGCCGCACAACAACGCGATTATCGAAGCAAAATGCTTTGGGACTATCGCGTGCAGAGGTATGTCGGCGATGGTGCTTCAAGCCGGATTTGGGTGGTGCGCGATCAGAAAACCCAGACGATCTACGCTCTCAAGCATGTCATTGCCGAGGGCGAAAAGGAGGAACGCTTCCTCGATCAGGTTCGCCAAGAATGGGAGATCGGATCGAAACTTTCGCACCCCGCGATTCGCGCGATGGTGAGGCTCTGCCGAGACTCACTCCTGAACCGAAATGCGCGTGAACTTGGGTTGGTCATGGAGTATGTCGACGCGGAAGACCTCGCCACCATTCCGAAGCCTCCGCTCGCCGAATGTCTCACAATTTTCAAGCAAGTCGCGAGCGCACTGGTTCACATGCACGAGCGAGGATTCGTCCACGCGGACATGAAGCCGCTCAACATTCTCTACGACGATTCCAAGCACGTGAAGCTCATTGATCTCGGGCAAGCATGTAAGTCGGGGACGACCAAGGAGCGCGTGCAGGGTTCGCCGGGCTTCATCGCACCGGAGCAAACCGCACGCGAAGCGATTACCGAGCAAACCGATGTCTTCAACTTTGGGGCAACCATGTTCTGGGTGCTCTTGCGCCGCTATGCGCCCCAAGCTGCGAAGAATACGGACGGCACGAAGAGCCGTGTCGATCCTTCCTTGGTCGCGGGGGCCGGAGCGCCGATGAAACTCGACTCCACGATTCCCCAAGAACTCTCAGACCTACTCCTTGATTGTCTCGAAGAAGAGCCGCACAAGCGGAAGCGAATGACCTATGTCTTGCGGCAACTCACTGCGATGACAACACCCGTGGCGAAGACGCCCGCCTAGACCGGTCGCTTCGCAGCTAGATCCCCGACCACGATTCTTGCCACACCGCAAATCCGCCCTTGAAGGCGTTCGCATTGTCGCCAAGTGCGCAGCCTGTGGGAAGTTCGCGGAGATCCTTCGAGTTCCCACCACCAAGCACCGTGCGGTCCGGCAAAATCGCCCGCTGCAGGATCCCAATCACCGTCGCCACTTCTTCGCGCCACTTCTTTTTTCCAAGCTTCTCCTTCGCACGCACGCCCACATACTCCTCGAAGGACTTCCGCTTCTTGTAAGGAAGGTGCGCGAGTTCGAGCGGCAAAACATGCCGCGCGTCAATGAGGCACGAACCGAGCCCCGTGCCGAGTCCGAGGAAGAGCATGCGGCCGTTCGTGTATCCACCGATCGCTTGCATCGCCGCATCGTTGAGGACTTTGGTCGGCGTTCCAAACGCAGCCGCGAAGTCGAAGGACTGCCAGCCAGGCCCAAGGTTCGCGGGTTCACAGAGTCCCTTGCCGCTCCTCATCGGAATGGGCAGACCGATCGTGACGGCGTCATACGCCTCGCCAGCGAGTAACCGCTCCATATCAGCGAGCAAACTCGCGGGGGTGTAGCTCGGGCCGCTATCCGCCTCCCGTTTCTGATCCCACCCCGTCATGAGGAATTTTGCGTGCGTTCCACCAACATCAATGACGAGGATCCTTTTGGGAGGCATGATCAGCACAAGGTAGCAGCCTCTAGGCGAGGGCGGAATCGCGCGCGGTCGCGTAAAGTTCCGGTCGTGCCAGACTTCGAGTACGCGCCAGCGCCCGAGACCGTCCCAGTGGAAATCGCCCCGCGCAATGGGCTCTTCATTGGCGGGCAATTCGTCGCCCCAAAGTCCTCGAAGTATCGCACGACGACGAATCCAGCAACGGAAACTGCCCTCGCTGAAGTTGCTGAAGCGAACGCGAAGGATGTTGATCTGGCTGTCGCCGCGGCACGAAAGGCGCTCAAGCCATGGGCAAACATGAAGGCGACAGAGCGAGCCAAGCTCCTCTTTCGGGTGGCTCGCCGAATTCAAGAACGCTCGCGCGAACTGGCTGTACTTGAAACGCTCGACAGCGGGAAACCAATCAAAGAGAGCCGTGATGACGATGTGCCGCTTGTCGCGCACCACTTCTTTCACCACGCTGGTTGGTGCGACAAACTCGCCTACGCATTTCCTGGCGCGAGGCTTGAACCGATCGGCGTGTGTGGTCAAGTCATTCCGTGGAACTTTCCGCTCCTGATGGCCGCTTGGAAAATCGCGCCTGCACTCGCGTGTGGTAACACCGTCGTGTTGAAGCCCGCGGAAACGACGCCACTCTCAGCGCTCCGCCTCGCTGAGATCCTTCAAGAGTGCGACCTTCCGCCCGGGGTTGTGAACATCGTGACCGGTGGACCTGAAGCTGGAAAGGCGCTCGTTGCACATAGGGGGCTCAACAAGGTCGCGTTTACTGGCTCCACCGAAGTCGGAAAGGCGATTGCCGCAACTGTTGCTGGAAGTGGGCGCAAGCTCACTTTGGAACTCGGCGGCAAGAGTCCGCACATCATCTTTGCGGATGCCGCGATCGATCAGGCGATCGAAGGCGTCGTCTCTGGGATCTGGTTCAATCAAGGGGAAGTGTGCTGTGCGGGGAGCCGGTTGTTTGTCGAGGAGCGCATCCTCGATACCTTTATCGAGCGGCTCAAAGCGCGCATGCGCTCACTTCGGGTGGGCGATCCGATGGATAAGAACACCGATGTCGGCGCGATCAACTCCAAGGAACAGCTCGATCGCATTCAGCACTACATCAAACTCGGCATCGACGAAGGCGCCACTCCGTTTGAGTGCAGCAGCGCCCTTCCGTCAAAGGGCTACTTCTGCCGTCCGTGCCTCTTCACGAATGTCCAACCTTCGCACACAATCGCACGCGAAGAGATCTTTGGCCCTGTCCTCAGTGTGATGAGTTTCCGCACCGCAGAAGAGGCTGTCGCCCGAGCGAACAACACCAACTATGGGCTCAGTGCTGGAGTGTGGACAGAGAAAGGCGCGAAGGCGCTGGAGATGGCGGCGCGTTTGAAGGCTGGCGTTGTCTGGCTCAATACCTTCAATCGATTCGATCCAAGCGCGCCATTCGGTGGCTACCGCGAGAGTGGATTTGGGCGCGAGGGCGGACGACAGGGATTGCGCGCGTATCTCAAGGTTGATGGACGCTGATTCCGAGTGCACCTCTATGGCGAGCAAGGCTACATCCGCGAAACTCAGCGTCATCAAGACATACAAACTCTATGTCGGCGGCGCTTTCCCGCGCAGTGAATCAGGTCGATCGCTGCCGGTAAAGGCAGCCGATGGCCGCGTGCTTGCACACATCTCACACGCGAGTCGCAAGGATCTTCGCGACGCGATCGAAGTCGCGCACGCCGCACAACCAAAGTGGGCAAACGCCACCGCGTACAACCGGGGGCAGGTGCTCTATCGCCTCGCAGAGATGGTGCAAGCTCGTGAAGCAGAGTGCATTGCGCTCTTGTGCGCGACTGGTGAAATCTCTCGGACGGACGCGCGCAAAGAAGTAGCTCTCTCCATAGATCGATGTGTTGCATGGGCGGGATGGGCGGACAAGATCGCCGTTGTCCTTGGTGGAAAGCAGCCCGTTGCTGGTCCGTACCTCGTGTACTCCACGCCTGAGCCCATCGGGGTCGTCGTTGCGGTCGCGCCTGAGAAAAACCCGTTGCTCGGACTGCTCTCAGTTCTCCTTCCCGCGCTTGCGGTTGGGAACGCAGTGGTGCTGTGCTGTGGTCACCGCAACCCCCTGATCGCGGCGACCTTTGGCGAAGCGCTCGCGACAAGTGATGTTCCTCCGGGGGTTGCCAATGTGCTCACTGGTCGAGTTTCGGAGTTGATTCCGTGGATCGCCTCGCATCGCGAGGTCCACGCGTGCATCGCTGCGGGACTCTCCAAGCCAGATGCGCAAGCTCTCGAACTTGGGGCCGCGGAAAACATGAAGCGAGTCACGATTCTCGATCGCGACATTGACCTCGCTGATAATGCCGCTCTGCATTCTCCGTGGATTGCCGAACGCCTCGTTGAAGTCAAGACGGTTTGGCATCCGAGCGCGATCTGAACGACCCTCCTTGGTGTTGCAAGGAACCCCGCAAACCGCCAACCAACCGACCGTTCTGCGGTAGTACCCCTCCGCCCTCCTTATGTCGCACTCTCCACCCGTATCCCGAAGTTCCTATCTCGCCGCAACGGGTTGCGCCGCCATGCTGCTCGTGTTCGGCGGATGTGAGATGGGACTGCGACAGATCGACGACGCCACCAATCGAAAGCTACGGGAGAGCGCAGAAGCCATTGGTGGAGATGCGGTCGCCCCTGTCACTGATGGCTCGCGGTACGCAACCGGTTCCTACTTCCCCTCATGGGCGAAGGATGCTGATCGTCCCACGACAATCAATCCGCGCGCCGATGAACTGGAGTTCAAACCCGTCGACAAGGCGATGAATGATGCGAAGAGCATCGCGGATCGCTTCGAGCAACTCATGGCAGGTTCGCCAGATGCAACGCTCCTCGACTTCGACGAATCCGTCGCCTACGCGCTTGAGCACTCCGAGGAGTACTTGCTCGCGCAAGAAAGCTACCTCATCACGGCAATTCGTCTGCTCATCGAAGAGCATCGATGGACCCCACTTCCGTCGAATGTCAGCAGTGCCGCCATCGTCGCCGATGGCAATGAAGGTCGATTCTCCAGCACACTCAATCTACTCAACGCGACATCGGTCTCCCAACAACTCCCCTTTGGGGGCGAAGTCTCCGCGGCATTCGTCGTCGACGCCACGCAACAACTCGACAATGCCGTCTTTGACGACCAACAATCGGCAGACATCGTCCTTGAGGCAACCATTCCCTTACAGCGTGGATTCGGCGATGTCGCGCTTGAACCGCTCATTCAAGCACGACGAAACCTTGTCTACGCCGCGCGAGACTTTGAGACTTTTCGCCGCGAGTTCTACTTCGAACTTGCGACCAACTACCTAGGTCTCGTCCTTCAGCTTCAGCAGATCGCCAATGCGGAACGCCAAGTTGAGCGCAGCCAGGGTGTCGAGGATCGTACGAAGGCACTCGTGTCGGCCGGACGCACCGAACCATTTCAAGCGGATCTCGCAATCCAGAACACGCTCTTCGCGCTTGATCGATTGAGTAGTTTGCAAGAGTCCTATCGATTGCAGCTCGACCGTTTCAAAGTGCGTATTGGACTGCCTGAAGGCGCGACGATCCGCATCGACCCCGTCCTCTTTGCGTTCCCGGTTCCGGTCACGGATCTTCGGAACTCCATCGCGCTCGCCTTTCGATATCGGCTCGACCTCCAAAACCTCGCAGACGAAACGGATGACTTTGCGCGGCGCGTGGATGTTGCGCGAAATGCCTTGCTCGGCGACCTCTCGCTCTCGGTCACCAACACGCTACCGACTGACCCGACGAGTAGTTATGGAGGCGTGCAGTTCTCCCCTGGTGATGATTTCCTTGCCGCAACGCTCACCTATTCAGCGCCACTCGATCGTGTGCGCGAAGACCTTCAGCTACGACAGACACAGATCCTGCTTGAGCAATCGAAGCGACAGTTGCAGCAGGCGCGCGATGAAGCGGCGGTGGAAGTTGGTGCCGCGATCCGACGACTCGATCGCGCGCAGTTCTCGCTCGCAATACAAGAGCGCAATGTTGCTGCCGCAAACAATCGTCAGGCCGCGATCGATGCAGCCCCAGATCGTGCGACCGCCCGCGATCGCACCGAAGCGGTCGACGCACTGCGGCGCGCGCAAGATCAACTCGCGAGCGCCAAACGCGAAATCCAAGAGGCCATCTTGGGTGCGCAACTCGCGACAGGACAACTTCGCATCGCTCCCGACGGTCGCATGATTCCACCGCCGGGAATGCATGTCACCGAGGAGCGGGGAAGTAAACTGATTGACCAATCGAAGTGAACTTCATGACCGTCACATCCACGCCATTCCCGAGCGCCCGCCTGACAGCAATACTGCTGCTCATGCTTCCCGCGACCCCCGTCCTCCTGCAGGGGTGCGGCGAAGGTCGTCCGACCGCGGTGGCGGCACTTGATGTGCACGACGTGACGCTGACGGACTTCGACATTCTTCTCCCAGTCTCTGGCGAACTCGCCGCGCTCAAGCAAGTCGAGATTCGCAATCGCATCGAGCAACGCGCGGTTATCAAGGAGATTGTGGCCGAAGGCACTCGCGTCAAAGCTGGGGATGTGCTGGTCCGCCTCGCACAAGAGGAACTCGCCGACAAGTTGAAGGATGCACAAGACAAGTGCAACACGGCGGAGAGCGCCCGCATCGCTTCCGAACAAGCCCTCATGATCAAACAGGGCGAGCGCGCGAGCGAACTTGAGAAGGCGACAGTTGCGGTGCACATCGCCAATCTCGCACTGGAAGGTTGGCGCAACGGCGAAGTTGTCTCCAAACGCAAGGCACTTGAGATCGCGGGCGAAACCGCCACCATCAATCACAAGCGACTCGTCGATCGATTCAACGAAAGCGCCAAGCTCGTTGAGAATGGGTACATCCCGCGTGATGAGTATGAAAAGGATCGCATCGCGATGATTGAGGCCGCGGCCAAAGTCGAGCAATCGAAACTAGATCTTGAGGTGTATGACAAGTACACCTTTGGGCAAGAGGAGGCGAAGAAGAAATCAGATTTCGATCAAGCGACCGCCGAGCGTGGCCGCGTCGAGCAGAAATACGATGCTGAGCTCGTGAAGTCCAAGGCGGATCTTGATAGTGCCGTGTTTCGACTCGCGAGCGAGCGGGAGCGACTCCAGAGTCTGGAAGTCCAACTGCAGAGCACGACACTACTCGCGCCGATTGACGGACTCGTGGTGTACGCGACGAGTTTGGACAGTTCTAATGGCGGCCGGGGCGGCGGCGATGCGCAACCTCCACAAATCGGAACAGAGTTGAGGCCCAACGAGTTGGTGATGATGCTGCCGGACACTTCGCGCATGATTGCGAACCTGAAAGTCAGCGAAGCGCTTTCTGGTCGCGTCAAGCTTGGCCTGAGCGCGACTGTGTTCAGTGATGCAATGCCGAGCCGCCCATTCCCCGGCGAAGTGCTGAGTGTGAGCGTGCTCGCCGCAAACGGTGGTTGGCGCGACCCGAATCGCCGCGAGTACACGGTGAAGGTGCTTCTCGACGCCGACGAATCAAGCGGACTGAAACCAGCGATGCGTTGCAAGGGAGAAATCTTGCTCGGCCATGTGCAGGCGGCGATTGCGGTTCCCGTCCAGGCGGTTTTTCGTCAGGGACCGGTGAGTTTCGTCTACGCGCGTGATGGCTCAGCCATCGTGCAAAGGGAAGTGACGCTCGGTCGGTCGAGTGAGTTGCAGGCCGAAGTCCTCAAGGGCCTGAATGAAGGTGACGAGGTACTTCTTCGCGAACCACTCGTTGGGGAGACTGTCCTTCGACTTGACCCGAAGCTCTTTGAGGCTGCGCCCATCTCCGTCGAGAAAGGCGGTCGCGCCGCGCGCGCGACAGACAAAGAGGCGACCATCGGTGCGCCCGCGATGGAGTCGGCGGGTGGCGAGGCGCGCGGGAATCGAGTGGATGCGAGAGGTCGTGGCACGCGGGGCGAGCATGCATCGAACCCAGACTCCACACCGACGAGTGGCGACACCAACCCACAACCCTTGTCAAACTAGCGCCGTTGCCAGTTCCAATAGGTCGGCGATGATCAAGTCGGGCGTCGGCCGAATAGCTTCGACGGGGAGGCCGTGGTTGTACCCGCCACGAACGATGACGCTCGTCATGCCCGCGCGCGCTGCGGTCAGCGCGTCAGTCGAGGAATCACCGACGAACCACCCATCACAGTTTGTGGCGACGCCACACTGACGATACGCCTCGTGGACTACGCGGAGATCTGGTTTGCGCACATCGAGCGTGTCTCCGCCAACCACTCCGTCAAAAAGTTGATCGATCCCAAAGTGCGAAAGGATGCGTCGGGTTGGCGCCTCGGGCTTGTTCGTTAAGACACCCGTGCGAATGTTGCGCGAGCGCAGCGCCACGAGGGCCTCTCGCGCTCCGGGCAGTAACACAGTTCTCGCCGTACAGTGCGCGAGGTAGCGCGTTCGAAATCGGTGCACCGCTCGATCGATCTCCTCCTGTGGCGCGCCACCATCCATGTGTCCAACGAGGCAGCGGTCGAGCAAACTCTGGACGCCGTTGCCAACAAAGTTTCGGATCTCACGATCCGTTCGCGGCGCGCGACCAAACTCCTTCAGCACTTCATTCGCCGCATCGGCAAGGTCGCCGACCGAATCGATGAGGGTCCCATCAAGATCGAACAGCACAAGATTGGGCGACGCGGTACGCATGCGCTCAATGAGGGTGGCCATTGCGTCAACCTATGGTCACAGAGTCCGAATCGGTAGAGTTTGTGGGTGGCGGGCTCTCGATGAGGTCGCCGATGAGCGTCAGCCGCGTCGCAAGGTGTGCCATCAACTGCACGCGTTTCTGAGGGTCCGGTTGGACGCACTCCATGATCGTCTTGGAGAGAATCGGAGGAACATCGGATCGCCGTTCGTGCGGGGGAACCGGTAATCGAATCGACTTGGCATCGAGCGCGCCTCGGTAGAGCTTTGACTGCGTGTCGTCCTTGGGTGGCATCGCTGTCGGAATCAGATCACTTATGAGCGCCCAGTACATCGTCGCTCCAAAGTTATAGATGTCGGTGAGCGGCGTGATCTCCTCACGAGTCGCCTGCTCAGGCGCAATGAATCCGGGTGTTCCTTGTATGCGCTTCTTCACCGTTCCAATCGGACACGCTTGGCCGAGGTCAATGATCTTCACGAGACCCGTCCTGGCGGTGAGCATCACATTGTTCGGCTTCATGTCGGCATGCACGACGCCCTTCGCGTGCATGCTCGCTAGGCCAACGGCAACCTGCGCGAAGATTCGCACCGATGCGAGTATCGACTTGGGTGGGTGCTCCTCAAGTGTGAGCCCATCCACAAACTCCAATACAAGGCCAAGCTCCACCGTCCGAAAGAGTTTTCGCTTGCGCTCAAGTCGCACTGTTCCGCGCACATTGGCGTGCTGCACCTTACTTCCAAGGGTGTACTCGGCTTCGACTTGCTCAAGGAACCGATCGTCCCGCTCTGACTTGCGCACGACATGCTTGAGCGTGAACAATCCGTTGGAATCAGGGTCGCGCACGACATACACCGTGCTCGCGGCTCCCTCTCCGAGCTTCTTCACAATGGGATAACCAAACAGCTCCTGAGACATCAGTTCCGCATTCTGCCCCAAACTCAGCGGGAGTGCTTAGGTAGCCAGGGCGGCGAAAAACTGCTCGCGCGCGAAGTGGACACCCGGATCCGAAACCGGACTCAAATCGGCGTGGAGATAAACCGCGGAGTCGGGGATTCCGTGCAATCTCTGCAGTTCCTTGACGGAGCGAATCAAGGCGTCTAACTGCGCCTCGGTGAATGGTCGGCGATCGCCATTGCCCGCGAGGCAGATTGCAATCGCGTGTTCATCGAACCAGGCAGAGTCGGGTTGACTCCCGTCTGGTCGCTGAGCGGTTCCGCTGCCCGCGCGTTGTTCGGTCCAGCGACGACCCGCAACAACCGACCCATCAGGCGCGTCAAGACCGTTTCCGATGACGAAGTGAAAGGGCATCGAGTCGAGCCCGAGTGCTTGCGAACTTCGGTCAAGTGCCTCCACGCTCGCCGCGGGCGTGCCTGAAGCGTGGATCACGATCGCGAACCACTGGGGGGCGACTCGCGATTCCTCGAACTGCCCCAAACTCACTGCCTGCATTGCGCGAGCGTGTTGGAAGCCACCACTCGCAAACATCAGTCCCCCAACGATGGTCAATGCTCCAACGAGCACCCCCCACACAACCCCTCCACGACTCGGAGTCTTCCGAGGGATCGATCGATCCCGAGCAGGAGCGGCTGACCTTGGAGAACGAGATCCCGCGGCGCGGGCTGATTTCAACTTTGAGTACTTCGGCACTATCTCGCGTCCTTGCGTGAACACCAAGAAGAAGGAGTCGAACCATCGGCAGTCATGCGCACCTTGCATGAATTCCGCCCCCTTCACTCAATCAACGCCAGGCGAGAGTCGCGCGCGCAGTGCTGGTTGCGGCGTCCCGAAAACATCCGTGACTTCCAGTGGCTGATACTTCTGACGCATGTTGTCATAGGTTTCGTACTGGGTCCGAGGTTCATCGCGTGGAAAGAGCACCTTCTGGCATCCACTCAGTCCAGCCCCCGCCACGGCCACAAAAATGCCAAGAAAACACGCGTCGCGCAAAGAGTTGGTCGTGCGATTCCGAGGCATGTGTTGGATTCTAGCTGCCCCTCGACTGTATGCCAGACGATGACTCCTCGGCCGCAGATCGCTTGATTGCGTCCTTCTTGATCACCCTCAGCACCGCATCGGTGTGAAACTCCTTGCCCGTCCAGCCATCCGTGAAAGAGGCCGTGATAAGCGCCGTCTGCAATTCCTCCGTCAATCCGGCCAGGGGGAGTTCGACGGTGTAATGAGACCCCATGAACCCGGATCGATAGCAGGCGCGCAGCGCAAGAGGCGGAATGGTTGTCGTCGCAAGCGTTTGTGCATCGTGCCCCGCGCGTGCACCGGTGACTGTGACCTCGAGCGTGCCGACCGCTTGCATTTCGTGACCAAACGCATCCTGCGCCGCAAAGAGCAAGATCGCGGTATCCGCCCCGCCTCCCCGCCGAATCATCGACCCACTCACAAGCGTGATACGAGTCACGCGGGGAGTCGCCTCTCGAATCTCCGAGGATGGTTCACGCGTCGTGTCACTCGCCTTCAGCGCAAGGTACTGTTGTTCGAAGGACGCGGCGGCGCGCTCGGCTGCGTCCACCTGGCTCTTGAGTGATTGGTTCTGCGCGCGAACCGCGTCATTCGTGCTCGGCTTCAGCACGGTCGCTCGGCAGCCTCCAAGTACGAGAGCACCACATCCACAGAGACAAATGAGTGCGCGAACCGTGGGTGTGCAAACGCTCGATTGGATCTTCATGATTCGAATGCTCCTCCGTCAACACCATTTTCGGTGTGCCCTGTCCACCACACCTGAAACGCGAGCTGCTCTAACGACACAGTGAAGTCGACACTAACGATGCTGACGCCCCTTGGCGCAGACACCCGCTTGGGAGCAAAGTTCAAGATGCCAACAATACCCGCCGCAATCAGTTCGTCCGCGACGCCTTGCGCAGACTCTTTCGGCACCGTCATCACACCCAATCGCACATCGTGCTCAACGATGGTCGCACGAAGGTCTGACATCGCGCGCACGGTGCGGCCTGCGCTCTTCGTACCCACAACCTTCGAGTCGATATCAAAGACGCCAACAATGTCAAAGCCTTCTCGCTTGAATGGCCCGTAGGAAGTGATCGCGCGACCGATGTTGCCGATGCCAACGACCACGATGGGCCAGACCTGATCACGACCCATCATTTGACGGAGCCGCTTCAAGACATCCACTATCTGGTAACCCCGGCCGGATTGACCAAGCGAACCAAACAGCGCGAGATCCTTGCGGATCTGCGCGTCCGTAAGACCGAGACTTGCGCCAAGTTCACGGGAACTCACGCGGTCTTGACCGTCATCAAGGCGTGTTTGAAGTTCGCGCAAATACAAGCTCAGTCGTCGCGCCGCTGGTCGAGGAATGTGTGCTCGATGCGGCACGGACGCATGGTACGCGCCGCGCGTTTGCCCTACCTTGACAAGATGCACCTCGGTGATGCCCTTTCCTCGCAGGCCAAAGCGGCGCGCCAAGCGCCGACGGTGAGTTTCGAGTTCTTCCCCCCCAAGACCGAGGCCGGGTGGGCGCCGCTTTTTCGAACCGTTTCTGATTTCACGGATCTTGCGCCCGCATTCGTGAGCGTCACTTATGGGGCAGGCGGCACGACTCGCGACAAGACCCACGCGCTCGTGCTACGAATTCGACGCGAGACGCCGCTGCAGCCCGTACCACATCTCACCTGCATCGGTCACACGCGCGACGACATTCGACGAATTCTCGAACTCTACGCAGCCAATGAAGTGGAGACCATTCTTGCACTGCGTGGCGACCCGCCAACCGGTGCAAGGTTTCATTCGCTCGGCGATTTCCAACACGCGGCAGATCTCGTGCGCTTCATTCGCGTGGAAGGTGCGCGCCTCGGAGTGCATGGCGGACGAGGATTCGCGATTGGCGTTGCTGGTTTTCCGGAAGGACACCCCGAAACTCCAAACACACTGCATCAGCTTGATCATCTCAAGGCGAAGGTGGACGCAGGCGCGGACTACATCGTCACGCAACTCTTCTTTGACAACCATGCGTTTCATGATTGGCGCGAACGCTGCGCGCTCGCACATATTCGTGTCCCCATCATCGCGGGCATCATGCCGATTCCTTCGATAACCGGTTTGCAGCGCATGGCTGATCTTGCGGCAGGGACACGATTTCCAGCCGCATTACTCGCGCAACTCGCGGCTGCTGGGACCGACGCACGGGCGGTTGAAGATGCAGGCATCCGTTGGGCGGAAGCGCAGTGCCGCGACCTTGTGGCCCACGATGTTGATGGCATGCACTTCTACACTCTCAACAAGAGTGATGCAACGAAGCGCGTCTGCCGATCGATCGGTTTCCCCTGCGCTCGATCAAGCCTGAATGTCAAGGTGTGAAGGGGGCGCGTCGGAACTGCGCTCACCCGCCCCGCGAGACCCCTGCGCTGGACCGCGCGGTTGTTTCCGGTTGTGCTTTTCTTCTTGCGCGGCGTCGGGCTTCGAGAGCACGGCCTCTGTCAACTCAACACTATCCGCTGCACGAATTTCTCCTTGCTCAACGATACGACGGAGCGATTCGCGCGATTCCTTAGAGATCGGCTTCGCCTTTCCGTGCGACAACTGCTGCGCGGCAAAACTCGCCGCGAGGGGTTGAAGTGAGTGGGGCGTTCCGAAGGTGCTCATCGTGAGAAGAGGCTTTCCAGAGAAAAGATCGGTTCTGCGGCATTAGTTTCAAAAATGAATCCGAGCGCAGAGGATGAAACTGCGCTCGGAAGGGACGAGATCTGGCACGAATGCCGCGTGCGAACGGTATTTTCGGGCTTTCTAGGCGGCTAGGGCGCGCTTTGTCTCTCGCGCCGGCGGCTGCTGGATGAGGGAATCGACCTTACGAACTCCATGCGTGCGCGCCAACTTCAGTAACTCTGAAGGCTCAATATCCAGTATCACCAACTTCCGCTCAGTCGCGACGATGCGGGCGCCGGTTGCACGAAGTCGATCGAGCGAGACCTTGGAAACTTCCTCCATCAACACCGCCACTTGAAGCCGGCCCCCTTGGTCAAGGCTCAATCCCAATCCCTCAAGGATGGCGGGAAGGGTTGTTAGGTCGAGTTCCGCGGCAGCGGCGACTAGTGCCAGCTCTCTTCCGAGCCGTCGCGCGAGCAGATCGAGATCGGCGCGTTGGAGAACCAGTGTGACCGTTTGCTCAGGACTCGGGCTCTCGGATGGAGCAGCGCTCGGGTCGTTGGCAACCGCCGCGCCCCCTTCGCCCTTCGACTGCGATTCAAGATCGAACCCGGCACTTCGCTTTCCACCCGATAGGTGGCGCCCGTCGCTTGGCACGCCGTTGCGTAGGGAACTCGTTATGCCACCGCTCGCATCTCTCGCGACATTGGAACCGCGCTCGCCCTTGGGTGAATCGCTCGATTCTTCAGTTGAACTCTGTGGAGCGCGCCGCTTTTCTTTCTCGAAAGCCGTCGAGGGGACTGGCGCTGCTGTTGGGCGAGGTGCAGGGGTTGCTGCTGCAGGTGGGGGCGGGCTCAAGACCGGAACCGAAAGCGCATTGCCACCAGGTCCACTTGGTGCGCCTGGCACCGGCACGCCGCCGAATCCACCACCACCACCACCACCGACGCCGCCACTCGTTGGGGGCGAGAGGAGCGTTCCACCAGAGAACGGCCGGCCCACTGCAGAGTTTGGCTCTGCTCGATCGAGTGCACGACCCCGTTGCGGCATCACACGTCCAGCCGGCGCCTCCTTCCCGAAGTGCCGGGCCAAACTCTCAGATGGTTCGACGAGTTCACCGAGTGCGACGGCTTCTTTCGCGGGGCTCCCGCCTGCATCAAGCCCGTCAAACTCTTGCTTCAATCCATCGAGCTTCTCTCGGCGCTGGGCGTCTTCGGCGCCGAACGAAAGTACCACTGACTCATCAAGTGTCCGAGTCGCGTCAGTGAAGCGAGTCTCAATCAGAGCGTCACCAACCGCGTCCTTCTGCTCGATCCCCAACCAATTCGTCGCCAAATCGGTGCGCATCGCCTGTGCGCTTCGTACTCCCTCTCCAAAGAACCCGGCCCAGTTTGTCCCCTCTGGAAGTTCGATTGGGACGACCACCAACATGGATCTCCCTCCCACTGTCACACGGCTCTTCTCAACCGCAACGAAGCTGGTGTAGCGGGTTGCGATGTGAAAAGACTCTCCAATCTGCACGACTTGGCGCTGGATCTTTGGATCAAGCGATTCGTTCTCGACGGCGGCCATGTGTGGAAGGAGAATGTCATCCACCTTCGCTCGCGCCCACAAAGTCTCTACAACGCCGTGCGCTGGCTCTTGCGCAGGGAACTCCACAGCAATTCGTTTCTCCCACGCGCCTGCAGCGGTACGACCGCGCACGACTGCCTCGCCCTTCGCGCCCTTGCCATTGGGATCGAATCGCCCAAGCACGACGAGTGGAGTCTGATCGAAGAGGTCGGGGAGTAATCCACCTCCGGGGAGCAGTGCGGTTGCGCCGAGCGCGGGATCGAAAGAAACTTCCACATCCGTCAGTATTGGATTCTCGATGCGGCGAACAAATCGTTCCACAACCGCATCAGCCTCCTCGGCGAGCGTCACAACATCACTCGCACCGTTCCCAGCACGCGCCATTTCCTCGATGAGGTAACGGTTCACGCTGCTGCCGATGCCAAAGCTGAACACGCGACTTGCTCGCGCATTGTCACGGATCGCGGCGATCACGCCCTGGTCGTTGCCGATGTAGGCGTCTGTGAGGAACATCACGTAACGAGTCCGCGCATCCTCCTGCTGAAACTCTGCCCGATCGATTGCGAAGACGCGCGCCGTCTCTCTCGTCAACCAGCGGCCCTCAAGAAGAAACACCTTGCCGTGTGCGGCGGGCATCGCCACTGCCAGTTCAACCGGAATCGTCAGTCCGCCCGGGAGCGTCATGCACTGCGCGCTCAAGGCTTCGCTCTTGACCGCGACCTTGACGATCCGACCATCGGCGGGAAGTTCAAGAAGCCTCGCCGGTTCGAGTGCGCTTCGTCCTGGTTGGATGAGCGCGGCGTTGATTGCCGACATCATCTCAGTTCCCCCGCCACCTTCTTGCCGTTCCACCATTGCTTGCGCGGCGGCGATGTTCTCTGGCGAAGCAATCTTTGGCGCGTCCCACAGCACCCGCGTGTCTCCCGCAAAGGTGATGACGTTGAACACGTCCGTCGAACGCATTTTCGCGATCGATTTCGACATGACCTCTTTCGCCTTCTCGATCGGGAATCCGTTCATGGAACCAGATGTGTCAAGGACGAAGATGAGTTCGCGCGGTCGGACTTCCGTCGTGGCCACGCGAGCTGGAGGCTCGAGCATGAGTAAGAAATATCCGCCCTTCGTCTCCTGTGGCCGTGGACCAGAGCCCTCCGCATCCACATGCGCGAAAAACGCGGGTTCGATCGAGTCGTTCGCGACTTGCCACGACAGGATGAAGTCCTTGTTCGGAATGGTTGTTCCGCCGGCCAGAGTCACCTCGCGACAAGTCGCCGAGGTTTCCACAATCTCAACCTGGTGCTGCGTGCTCGTCACCGACCGAATGCCCGCGCCTCCCGAATCAAGATTGACTCGAATCGAAATGTCGTGTCCAGCGCGTTCGGTAGGGTGCACGGGCATCGGGGTGATGCGCGCGGCATCTGAAACTTGATCAGTGTTGCCGGAAAACCCAGTCCCCGGGTTGACCTCAAGTTTCGCATAGAACCAACGACCGTTGATTTCGCCAATGCCGCTCTGCCACAGTGACCCGTGTTCTGTACTCCCGTTTCCATACTTCGCATCAAAACGCCAAGGCTCTCCAGACTGCATAACAACATCAAAGCATGCGGCGTCCGGTGTGCGAAGTGGAACGGCCGCGGCGAGAAGCTCGAGCAACCGGGGCGCTGGGACGAAACAACCGTCCTTGGTTTCGATCGCAGCCGGCGCACGCAAGACCACGCCCTCGCGGACCTGGAATCCGTCAGGAAGGGTGGGCATCGACTCTGGTCGACCCGGAATGTAACGAGGACCGACAACAGTGGGGAAACTCCACGAGTAGACGCCATCACGGCGTTGCACAAGTTCCACTGTCGAAATGCGAATCCGGACGGTCGCGCCCGGTTCGATGTTGGCGACAGATTGCGTGAAGATGTTTGGTCGCTCTTGTTCGAGCAAACTCGCGACATACCCAGACTCGCGCGCGGATTCGTAGATCATGCGCGCCGCGTTTCGCTCCTTCACTTCACTCTCAACGACAATCTCGCCGCTCGGCCCCCGAACAATCATCGTCATGCGATCAACCGCAGCTGCATTGGAGAGGGGGAAGGTGTAGAGCGCTTCAATCGTGCGGGGATAAGGATTTGAGTAGACCTGTTCAATCGTCGTGCGAACAAATGGGCCGCTCGCCTCTGCAACGACATCGGTGTGTTGAAGTGGACAAGGCCCAAGCACCGCCCCATTTTCGTCGAGCGCACTCAACTCGCCGCCCTCGGGGACAAGGACCATCCCTCCTTGCGCGAACGCCGACTTTTGGCTTGTTTCGCTGAACAAAATGCCCAGGGTGACCATCGTGGCGAGAAGTGCTGCGGCGGCCGCGAGTCGAGGAATCCAGCGACGGTCTCTGATTGGGTGGGCGAGGCGCAGTGGCGTGGCTGCGAGTGCGCCAGAAGCATGCGCGGTCGCGATGGTGTCGTCGCGCATCGCTTCAGCGCGCGCGCGATTCTCGTCATGCCACGCACGAAGCGCGGCGTCGAGTGGATGCGCGGGCAGGTGATGCATGTCAGCCTCTCTGGGTTGATTGGGCTCTTGTGGATTCGGTTGCGTCGGTGTCATGACTGCACTCCTTGTGCCGCGAGTCGAAGCGCGAGAAACTCCCGTGCCTTCGCGACGAGTCGGTAAAAGGTGGGGCGCGAGACGCCGAGCGCGCGCTTTGCGGCGTTCACGGGATCTCGTTCGATGTAGTAGAGATGCAGCGCGAGTCGCTCGTCTGCGGGAAGCGCGTCAATGGCCGCGCTCAGGAGTGCGGAAGCCTCTTGTCGTTCAAGCACTGCGCTAGGGGACTCAGGCGCGCGACGGATTTCGTTCTGCATACCAGTCTCCAGATCGCGCTTCCGACGAGTCCAAGACGCACGGCGTTCGCTACACACGAATCGTGCAATCGCGCAGATCCACGCTCGAAATCCACGGCAGTCGGTCACTGTGCGACGCTCTCGGAATGCGCGCAGGAAAGTTTCCTGTGTCGCCTCCTCAGCATCATCAAGAGAACGGCTGGGAATCCCGCTTCGACACAACGAGAGGATGAGCGGAGCATGGCGGTCATACAACCGTCGCCCTGCTTCGGGGTCGCCTTCGTTGAGTGCGGCAAGGTCCTGGCAATCGTCGGTCACGCTCAGTTCCATGGCATTGGATTGTCTGCTGTCTCAGTGTTGATTGCAGATTCATTGATTTCCCGACTTGGTCGGACCACTTCGTCCGCGACGGGACGCCCCGACGGTGGAGACTCCCGCTCGATGCGATTGAATGACGACCCATCTCTTGTTCGCGCTTGCCTCGGTGGCAACCGGTTCGCCTGGTCAGAAAGCCCGCCTTGCCGCGATAGTCGGTTGCACCCAGAGCGATGCCGTGTTGCGCTACTCGCCGAAGCGGGCGGATTCTGCGTTCGCGCAGATCTCAATGGTGACGCGGTGGTGGGCGCCGCTGATCTTGCGATGTTGCTTAGTAGTTGGAACGAGTAATGATGGTGAAGGCGATGCCCGCTTCACGGAGTATCGCCTCGCTCTTGCTAATCGACTCAAGCCAATGCGCATCCGCATCGGTCAATCCATAAGTCACGACTCGCGTCACGCCGGACTGCACGATCGCAAGGGCGCAATGCACACATGGGAAAAATGTGGAGTACAGCGTGCTCCCAACCGGGCTGACGCCATTTCTCGCGCACTGCACCACCGCGTTCAACTCCGCGTGCACGATGAGGTCGTACTTCACTGGTCGCTCAAGTCGCTCGGGCAAGTCTTCCACACCGCGCGGCAGTCCGTTGAAGCCCGTCGCGATGATTTGCATGCTCGAACTCACAATGACCGAGCCAACGCCGCGCGATGGGTCTTTGCTCCATCCCGCGATCACCTCTGCCACTTGAAGGAATCGTGTATCCCATTTCGCCTGGCGATCCTGCGTGTCCGACTGAGTCATCACGGCAATCCTCCTGTCGTCGCGACCGTGGATGGGGTTGGAGGAAGCGGCGGCTCCCCCGCGAGCTCTTCCACCGTCCATGATCGCGTTCGGCCGCTGGTTTGTTCGCGAACCACTCGAACCATCGAACTATCGATAGCGGATGCGTTGTTTCCCCACGCACTTCGAACATAGGTCAACACTGCAGCAACATCATCGTCGGTGGCGAGCGGAGGGGCTTGCATTGCTTGGTTGTAACGGACTCCATCCACCTCAACCTCGCCATCGAGTCCATGCAACACAATTCGAATCAATCGTCCGGGTTCGCCGAGCACATAGGGGCTTCCGCGCAGTGGCGGGTACACGGGCGGCTGCCCGCGCCCATTGGCCTGGTGGCATGTCATGCAATTCGAAAAGAGCCGCTTGCCGCGATCGGCGCCTGAGCCTTGTGCTGATGAAATGAACTTCGGCGCAATGCGTGCAAGGTCGTGCCGTCCTGGCCAATAGAGGTGCTGATCGCACGCCTTCGCGTGGCTCGCAAGTTGGGTGTTCGTCGCAAGCAATGCCTCCCATGCACTCGGTTTCTCCGTAAGCAAGAGTTGCACTGGTTCCTTGTTGTTCAACTTCTGTGCTCCGGCGACACGCTCAAGCGCGATCTCTGATTGCCATGCTCGCGAAACAGGTGCGCTTGATGCAAGGTGAAGCACGGCGTGTGCGCCGTGAGGTGAACCACCATCGAGAACGAGGTCGCAAAGTTCCGCAAGGAAGGCGCGCGCGCCAGTGGTGTTCGCCGCAAGGAGAGATCCACTCGATATCTGCGCGAGCATCGCGTGCTCTCGACCGACCAAACTTGAGAGCACCGCGCTTCGCATCAACCGCCACTCAAGGTCGTGTTCGAGCAACTGTGAAAGCAGTTCGAGAGCGAGCGCATCACTCTCAAGCGCGGCGGCCGCGAGTGCGACTTGGGCGCGAACGAAGCGATTCTCGTCATGTGCGAGATGTTGGAGAAGTGATTCGAGCCAGACCGGCTGACCAAGTTGCTCTGCCACCCGAAGCGCGGCAACGCGCAACATTGGTTCGCCCTGACACGCAAGCTCCACATCGGTTGCCAAACACAACGAGATTGCGCCCAAGGTCTCGAGCGCTGCAACCTGGACTTCCACGGAACTGCTCCCCTGTGCCAAGATCGCCCGAAGTGGTCCTGCCGCGAGTGGATCGCGACGCGCAACCAATTCGCGACGCACTTGATCTCGCAATCCCTTCTCCTTCGTTGTGAGAAGTTCCACGAGCTCGTGGGTGCTTGTTTCGGAGAGCTTTGGTGGTGAGTAGAGTGGTACGCCATCGCGCACGATGCGCCAGATTCGTCCGTTGGAAAGAGGAAGGGTGAGACGACGAGTTTCAACCTGCTCTCGTAAGAAACTTGTCATAAAGTTTCGATGCTGCACGATGCCACGATACATGTCCGCGATGTAGAGCGCGCCATCCAGACCCGCTCCGCACCACACCGGTCGAAATCGTTCATCGGTGGAAGTCAAGAACGACCGCGGCGCATCGGCGTTTGTCGCAACCGGCACGCTGTCCTTCTCTGATAGATCGAATCGCTGAACAAGGTTGCCTGTCACTTCGCAGACAAATGCTTGTCGCGGCGCATCCGCGAGAGCGGCGCCTTCGTGAATGTGTGTCCCGCAGGCGCCGGTGAAGTTCGCCAGTCGTCCATCCTTGAGCGTGCCCTGTTGGTATCCGCGATTCACGCCAGGGGTCAGATGACTCGGCGCGACGACGGTGTCAGTCGCAGCCCGCGCTGGAACACCCTCAAAACCCCTGAGTTCCGGTTGCCGCGCGGCGGCCGAGCGCGAAACAAGGTCGACGAGGAGTGGATCGGAGTTGGGTGAGCAATACACGCGACCAAACGAATCTTGTGAAATCCCCCACTGGCCATGCGCGAGTTGTGGCACAAGGTCGAAACCGCCGGTTGCGTTCGGACGAACACTGAAAGGGCTTTGTGAAAGCAGGAAAGTCCCATCAAGTGCAAAGTAAAGACCGTTCCCAGCATGCTCCGGATTATCGAGCGCGGGCTCAAATCCACCAGCGATCACCTCGGTCCGGTCTGCACGACCATCACCATCAGTATCGACCGCATAGAGGAGATTCGGCGGCTCGATCAAGAGCGCGCCGCGAGCACCCGTTGTGTTTTGTGTCCCACCAAAGGTCCACGGGGCAACCGCGCGAGGCGCGACAAGCCCGTCAAGAAAGTCATCAGCGTGATCGAACACTCCATCCGCATTCGTGTCTGAGAGCACTTTGATGCGACCTGTCGCGCTCAACTCATCACTGCCTCGAACATCCGTCATGTAGCTCGGCATCTCCACGACCCAGAGTTTGCCGTCGCCGTCGAACGAAAAAGCGACCGGAGATTCAATCAGTGGTTCACAAGCCACAAGCTCGGCGTGATAGCCAGGAGGCAGTGCGAATGTCGCGAGTTCCTCCTGCGGAGTGAGTGGTGCCGGCGGCGTGAGTACGCGCCATTCGGGCGGAAGTTGAGGTTGAGTCTCCCCCTTGCGATCTCCATTCTGCGCAGAGACCACCGTCGTGGCAGAAACGGCAAGCAGCACCGAGGTCTGTCGAATCACACGGGAATCAAGCATAGAACCGACAAGTGTACGAAGGTGGTTGGAAGAACGAAACAGGCGGCTTCACCATTCGATTGGGGAAGCCGCCTCGTGCCTCATATCGTGTATTCGCGCGCAAATCTCACTTCGCAGGTGCTGATGCGCCTGACAATGGCGCACTGCTTTGCATGCGCTTCACAGCGTCTTCCTTCGACAGCATCGTGACCTTTTCGATCAGCACCGCCGCGGTTGGAACATCTCCCATCTGCCCCTTTCCACCGGGAGTCGTCGCAACGCCAACCCCGGTCTGCACCTTCTTGATCGCGTCGACAGCTTCCATGCCAACGACGACGCGCCCAAAGACCGCGTACGCAGCACCGCCGTTTGGGCGGTCAAGCATGCCGTTGTCCACCGTGTTGATAAAGAACTGGCTCGTCGCGCTGTCGGGAACGGAAGTACGCGCCCTCGCGATGGTGCCACGCGTGTTCTTCAATCCGTTCCGCCATTCATTTTTGATTGGCGGCGCCGTTTCTTTCTGGGTCAGTGTCGCATCAAAGCCGCCGCCCTGGATCATGAAGTTCTCAATCACACGGTGAAAGATCGTGCCATCGTAAAAACCCTTCTTGACATACTCCACAAAGTTTGCGACGGAGATTGGCGCGTTGGTCGCGTCAAGCTCTAGCAAGATGTCTCCCTTGGAAGTCTTCATCAGCGCGTACTCATACTTCGCCTCTTGAGGTGTCGCAGCGGTAGGCGTGGCAGGTGTGGCGTTTGGAGATTGCGCGTTCGCGCCACTCATGGTGGTGGTGACGAAAAGCACAGCGGCGAGGACGGTGAGGTTGTGTCGAAGCATGGGTTGGGGGGAGTAGGAAGTGAACTTAGGAGTGAGACACGGAAGCCGAGGAGATGGTTTCGCGGACAATGTAGGGCTTGATTCCGCCAATGGCGTTGTTCGCGTCCGAAAGCAGTTCGAGCACAAATCCCATCGCGAAGAAAAAGAGCGCGGACAAGAAGAACATGATGGCAACAAGGAATGGCGGTCGAGTTCCAAGATCCACATTGTGCGCGAACTTCTCATACAACAACCAAGGCATCACGATGCAGTCCACGAGGAGGAGGAGCACACTGATTCTTCCGAAGAGGTAGAGCGGGCGGGCTTTGAAACTCGATTGGAATCCCAGCATCAAAATGTCAAAGAGCACATCGAACGACCGCGAAATCCCGTAGTGACTATGACCCGCGTAGCGCGCGAATGATTCAACAAACACCTCCCCAGTCGCGCCACCTCGCATGTGCACAAGTGCGGGCAACAACCGATGATGCCCCGGTCGCAGGCGAAGGGATCGTGCGATATCACCATCGATCAACTTAAATCCTCCCATGTCGCGAATCTCACAGCCCGTCACTTGGCGCAGAATGAAGTTTGCGACCAGACTGGGAATTCGTTTCAAAATCACCGACTCTTTCCGCAGGATCCTCGATGCGCTGACGAGCGCGTAACCCTCATCCATCTTTTGGAGCAAGGTGGCAATCGATTCTGGGGCGTGTTGAAGGTCTCCATCGAGCACGACAATTCGTCTCCCACGAGAAGCCTGGATTCCCGCGTACATCGCACTGCACTGGCCAACATTGCGACTGAGTAACAACACGCGGAGCCTTGGGTATTGGGGCGCCAGTTGCCGAAGGATCGCTTCAGATCGATCTGTCGAGCCATCCGAGACGAGGATGATTTCGAATGGAACCCCGAGCGCGGCAAGCGCGGCGTCAGTGCGACGGACGAACTCCTCAACGCACAACTCTTCGTTGTACACCGGAGTTACTGTGGAAACCTCAATCGTGTGGGTGGGTGACATGCGTGTGAGGCTAGGACTTCAATCGATCGAACCCAACGAGGCTCCATCGCTCTTGCGCGGCCATCGCGAGCCAAGGCGAGGCAGACAGGCTCTGAAACTCAGGGTCCCAAAGCCTCGCGACCTTCATCCTACCGAAGGATGGATCGATGCATGAATCATCTATCGCCACTACGCCTGGGTGGCACACTATCTCAACAATGGACCCACTCTCGATCCCGCGCAACGCGGCTCTTGCGCGATGTGGTGAAAACGCGGCGCCTTGATGGGCGATTCCCCACACCGAACGCGGACTACTCACTCCATTGGGAGGGTTGGGGCATTTCGCACACCAGTAGCCTAAGAGGTGTTTCCTGACAAACCCAAGGTTGCATGCGGCACTTCCGACTCGTTCCGCGCTCTTGCGAACCCAACCGATCGAATACTTTTGTGCAACTCGGCACGCGATATCAAAGAGCCCAGGGAGGCAGTGGGTGTGCTTCTCGCCATCAAGATGTGAAAGCGAAAAGCCACGCGAGAGCAGTGATTCAACTTGTCTGCTCCATTCAAGTTCCACCTCACGAAGTGCAACCTGCTGAAGTGTCAAGCGAGACCACAGCCCTGTGAAGCTCCCCACAAACCGACCATCTGAACCAAGCAATGACCGAACTTCGCGCGGTGGCGAAATCGGCGACCCTCGCAACACATTCAAGTGCGCTCCAAACGAGACCCCTGTGATCGATCGCACTTGGTGAACGAATGGGCCATTCGCCAACACACTCGCGCTCGTGATTGTGCCAAGTTGCGCGCAGTGTTCAACCGCGCGCTGCACCGCTGGGTGCAGTCCAAGGTCATCTGCATTCATTATGACTTGCACCACTCCGGAAGAGTATCGAACTGAGTTTCCGAGACTCAATCGAGAAACCGAAGGCCCGCCTCAAACGCCGGGCGCCCCGCGCTTGGGGTGTGACGGCTCCATACCACTATGCCTGAACGGTCGAGCCGAGTTCCCTCGGGAAGCAGACGAACAATCGTCGCACTTGATCCCTCTACAAACGGGAGGTTGGCGCGAATGCGCAGCCCACCATCACTCATGTCCACAAGTTGGTAGCGGATCGTTGTCCAAGGTTGGTGATGCCAGAGCAACACAACCTCAGCTGGAAACTCGTTGCGATCACCCGCGCGCCGCTCTGCATTCGCGGTGTCGGCGGCCCGCTCGTGGGGATCTTGAAACGCAAAGTCGTGGAACACGGCAACCGAACTCATCGACTGACGCGCTTGCTCAATCCACTTGATCTACGCAATGTCGTGGGAAACAATCCAGAAATCAGCGACGGGCAATGCGGAAGCTGGCCCAGGGCGCAAATGACAACCTGCAGAAGTTGCTCCTTCATTTCGTTGAGAATCGCCCGCCGCTTGCCGATAGGTGATGGGTATGGCGGACCCAACCGCACAGACGCCGTCCGACCCAGTCCAGCCCGAACCAGCCCGTGGTCCGGTTGCGGATGTTTCATCGGTCGAGGCGGTTCTTCAGGAAATCTCTCGCGACGCCCCCCAAGTCCTCGCCGACGCATGCATGGTGTCAGGGGGTGTTGGTCCGGAAATCGAGTCTCTCCTTCGAGACATTGGTGCCTTGACGAACGATGTTCAGACGGCCACAAAGTCCCCTACCTTTGACATCGAAGCACTGCACGCTGATATCGAGCAAGCGCTTGCGGACGCGCAAGCTGCGAGAGCGAGTGTCCCAAGCCCTCCTCGAGCAAGTGTTCGGATTGAGCCTCCCGCTTCCCCGCCCACGCCGCCAGTTGTTGTCCCGCGCGCACTCGCGCCACGGGTGGACCCGCTTCTGGCAGAGATCGACGCCGCACTTGCTGATGACGCCGACAGTCTTGTCGCGCGCGCGAATGGTGATGTTCGTGACGCGCTTGAGAATGTGTTTGATGAAGGCGCGCTTGCTGGACTCGATGACGAAATCAATCGCGCGCTCATTGAGGCGTTTGGTACGAGCCGCCTCGAATCCCCAACCTACCTCACGGATCCGAGTGCACGAATCAGCAACCGAATTGGAGAGTTTGGTGGGGTTTCCAAGCAACTTCCACCGGATACCGAGCTCGACATCGTGGACGCTGTTCCCACTCCGGGTGCCACGCCAACCACCAATGCTCAACCAAGCACCACCGCAATTCCTTCGACACACAATGCGCCTGTGATCGCGCCCACAATCGAGTCTGTGGTGGTAACCGAAGAAGCCGCCGCGGAGACAACACGAGTCGCTGGTGACGCTGTTGCAACCATCGAGTCCACTCCCCTGGCTCTCGAAGAGGTTGTTGTCGCGCTCCCGGATTCGTCGGTTTCGCCCAAACAAGAGCCTCCTACTCCTGAGGTTGTGCTCGGTGCAGTTCCCCGCGCACCATCGAGGATTCTCGCGACCCTCGTCGCGGTGTTGTTGCTGCCAGCTCGGGTGCTCACCCGCGAGCCCATCCAACAAGTCCTCGCCGCGCTCGCACTCGCAACCTTTCTCGCTGTTCCGATCGCGTGGTACTCCGCGTGGAGGCAATCGCGGGCGCCCGCTGTGGGACGGGTCTCAGAGGAAGTGTTGCCACTCGCGACCGCGACTGACTCGGGCGCGCACGCGGCGGCAGAAAAGTCGGTTGAATCATCTGATGCGCCAGCCGCGCATCACTGATTGCCTGACGGATACCATCAGACGCTGTGCCAAACCTTGTCGACGATTGCCTAGTGCTCCGAGCGTGGGAGTGGTCAGAGACGAGCCAGACCACAAGTCTCTTCTGCCGTGAGTACGGAATGCTTCGTGGTATCGCGAAAGGTGCGCGAAGAGAACGCGGGCGATTCTCTGGTGGGTTCAACCTCCTTACGCTCGGACAGATCGTCGCGGTTGTCAAGCCAGATCGCGAACTGCAAACCCTCACTGAATGGACGCTCCAACGGGTGTTCCGTCGCCTCCACAGCGAACTCTTCCCAAACCTCACCGCACTTTACATGGCGGATGTTGTCCATCGCGCACTTCCACCAGGTGAACCACACCCCGCGCTGTTCGATGCGCTGCATGCAGCGCTTGCAGCCCTTGATGGCGGCGAGTGGCACGAAGCCGAGTTGCTTCGATTTCAGTGCGTCTTTCTCCGTGTCATTGGGCATCAACCGCGTCTTGAGCCTGGCGAGATTGACTCTGGCCGACTTGCATTCTCCGCCCGAAGTGGCGGACTTATTGATTGTGCGCAAGATCGCACCGCATGGAGAACTCGTCCAGCCACTGTCGCAGTTATTCGTGCGGCGTTTCTTGGTGAATCCGTCGATGGCCTTGAGCCAGAATCTGTGATTCGCGCAAATCGGTTGCTCTCGACTTACACAAGGGAGTTGTTGGGTGAAGACCTGTGTACGCGAAAATTGCTCGCGGAGTAGGTCCCTGTATGCCGTGCATCACAGGTTCCGTCAAAGTCTCTGAAATTGATTTCCCTCCTTGAGAAAGGGGGTTGTTACTCCTCAATCCAATGGTTGGGATTGTCGATGCTCAACTTACCCGTTTGAGCTTTCTTGTTGTTGGTGTTCTCTCTCCCGGATGCGTTCCATGGAATCAGCGCAGATCGAACGAATCTTGTCAACGCCAGAACTTCCGACTTTGCCGGCGGTTGCGATCCGTGTCATCGAGCTTGCGCGTCAGCCAGAGGTTGCATTGAGTGAAATCGCTCGCGTCATCGAGAATGACCCCGCGACTTCCGCCAAAGTACTCCGCCTCGTGAATTCAAGTTACTACGGACTCTCGAAGCGGTGTGGTTCCATTCAACAGTCTATTGCGTTCCTTGGACTTCAAACTGTCAAGGGCTTGGTGCTTGGATTCAGTCTCGCGCGGTCCATTGGGAACTGTGACGACAAGGATGTCAGTTTCAACTTCCTTGATTACTGGCGCCGCTCCTTGTACTCCGCAGCGGCAGCGAGAGAAATCGCGCTCCGCACAAGACGCTGCGATCCCGATGAAGCGTTTGTCACTGCGCTCATTCAAGATATCGGCATGGTCGTGCTCTGGCGCGCCTTTGGTGACCGCTACCTTCAAGTGGTTGATGTTGCGCGAGGCGAGCACCAGCGATTGCGCGAATCAGAGCGCAAGTCGCTACAGGTCGACCACGCCGAGATTGGATCAGCGTTGATCGAGCGCTGGAGATTTCCTGAATCCATCTGCGCCGCGGTGCGAAACCATCATTCAAGTGCCGATGCGACACAACCGAATGCGGCCCTTGCGCAGACTGTCGCGCTCGCCAACGAAGCTGCGGAGGTTCTGCGGCGTGGTGGACGCGGTGTCGCAGGAGAATTGGCTCGGGACACGGCAATCATTCGCTACAGGCGCCACGCGGAGGAGTGGTTTGCGATGCGCCAAGGTCCAGCAATGCTCCTCCTGCAAACGATTACTCATCTCGCTGATGAGTTGTCTAAGGCATTCAATCTCGACACTGGTGGGAAACCAGACATCGCCGCACTCCTTAAGCAGGCGAAGCAGTTGAAGGCTGAACAACGGCTTCCTGACCCAGAACGCGGTGCCACCACATTGATCCAAGAACCGAGTGTGGTTGATTTGGTGACTGGGCTTCCGGATCGACACGCCTTTCAGCGTGAATTGGATACCGCGTTCTTGACGAATCACACCAACTCTGCCATTGGACTACTCCTCGTCGGACCAGATGGAGTTCGTGCGATGACCGACATGTATGGGCCAGCAACGAGTGACTCTGTGGTTACGGCGGTTGGGGCGATGACGCAAGATGTGGTTGGACGGCAAGGTCAACTCTTCCGTTTTCTCAACACAGAGATCATTGCGATCATACCCAACACGAGTATGGCTGAGGTGTGTCGGTTAGCGGAGCGTGTTCGAAAGTGTGTCGCGGAATCACCGCTGCAGATTGAGGGGGCAAATGGCATTCGTGCTGTTCCCCTCTCTGTAACTGTTGGTGTAAGCCTCTTCGAGAGCGAAGTTTTGCTTCGCTCATCCACAGGCGTGGACTCAGCTCCACAACTCATGCGTGCGGCAATGTTCGCTCTTGCGACTGGACGCACGCAGGGACGAAATCGTGTCGTCTTCTTCCGCCGAGAGATGCAATCCCACGCCTCATAGGCTCGATTCAGAACAGGATTGTGCTGAAACGGCGGGGACCAATTCAGCTTGAGGTTGCACTCGAACCTGCACAAGTGGGGTCAACGGAAACGCTTGCACACAAGCGTGTAGGTCGGCATGGCTCACCGCGGCGAGCCGCTCCACTTCAATGTCAAGGGAGAGAAACGGTTGTCCATAACAGTAGAACGCCCCAAGTCGATGCATTCGACCACTCGGTCGCTCACCCGCAGAGGCAGCGCTCGTCGCGATCCGAGCACGCGCGCGCTCAAGATCATCGTCGTTGATCGACGCGCAGAGCGCATGGAGCTCCCGAAGGAGAATGGAGTGCACTTCGGTGACTCGATCCGCATCGCACACCGCACAGATGGCGTACTCCCCAGCACGGTCGTGTCCGTCGTAACCGGCTGACGCTTCTTCCGCGATGCCTGTTTCGATGAGCGCCCAATGCAGTCGCGATCCATCGCCGCCACCGAGGATGTGCATCAAGAGTGATGCGGCGTAGCGGTGTTCGTCGTTCACACTTGGCGCTGGCATCGAAAGAATGGTGTAGTGACGGGATGCGTTGGGCAACGCAATAGTCATCTCGTGTGCCTGTGGCGTCCAAACTGGATACTCGCGCACTGGCTGCCCTCGATTCCAGTGACCACAAAGTTTGGTTGCGTGTGCAACCAGTTCGTCAAAGTCGACTTTCCCTGCTGCGCACAATGCTGTGTTGTCGGACGAGTACCGCGCATCAAAGTAACCCTGCATCGCGTCGCGTTGAAGATTGCTCACGGTTTCGGTGGTGCCGAGCACGCGATGTGCAAGCGGGTGCCCTTTGTAGAGGCACTCAATCATGTTCTCGAAAGCGATAGAAAACGGTTGGTCGGCGTACATCGCAATCTCTTCGAGAATGACACCGCGTTCCTCCTCAAAATCCGCTTGTCGCAAAGAGGGGCGAAGGATGTCAGCAAGCACGGCGAGAGATGGAAGTAAACGGTCGGGCACCGCGTGTGTGTAGTACGCGGTCAATTCATTGGTCGTGTATGCGTTGTGATTCGCGCCAAGGTCATCGAAGTCGCGATTGACAACCTCGGCGGTTCTTGTGGGCGTCCCTTTGAACATCATGTGCTCAAGGAAATGTGAAACCCCCATCAATTGCGCGGGTTCATCCCGAGCGCCGGTTCGGACAAAGAAGCCAACCGCAGCGGTGTGTGCTTGAGGATCGATCTCTGCGTGAATCTCAAGTCCATTGGCAAGTGTGGTTTGGCGATACTCAATCGGCATGTTGTCAGGGTAACGGCGATTTACTCTTGGCTTTGGGCGATCGGCAACCTCATCAACGCAGTCGGTCTACACTTTGTGACCCATGCTTGAGGAAGGTTCTTTGCACCCGCCCGCTGCTCGACAGATAACGGACATCCGCGCCCACGCAGCCGCAGCGCCCGACGCTGTCGCTCGAACTCTTGCGCGACATCCGAAACCACTGGGGGGCGACACGACCCGATCAACTGGGGTCTCGCTGATCAATCTCGCAGGCATGGTGCTCAACAACCAAGATGCGCCTTCGCACATGCGGGTGGGTCGCAAACCAGACTGGCTTCGAGCGAGAGTTCCTGGTGGCGAGGGATTTGATCGCATGAAGAAGATTGTGGATGACCACAAACTCCACACTGTTTGCCAGGAAGCGTCCTGCCCCAACATGGGTGAATGCTGGAGTCGTGGTACCGCGACGATAATGATCCTCGGCGACACTTGTACGCGCTCGTGTGGATTCTGTAACGTCAAAACAGGACGACCAGGCGCACTTGACTTCGACGAACCAAAGAGGGTGGCCGAGAGCTTGCGCCTCATGGCACTCCGCCATGTTGTCATCACGAGCGTGAATCGCGACGAACTCTCCGATGGTGGTGCGGCTATTTGGGCGGAAACAATTCAACGAACACACGAACTCTGCCCAAACATGTCGGTGGAGGTGTTGGTTGGTGACTTTTGTGGTGATGAAGCGGCCCTTCAACTCGTCATTGATGCCCGACCAGAAATCTTGGCGCACAACATGGAGACCGTGCGTCGCATGCACCCCGCTGTCCGCCCGCAAGCGAAGTATGAGCGATCCCTTCGGGTTCTTGAGCAGATTCACAATGCTGGTCTCGTGACCAAGACTGGAATCATGGTTGGGATCGGCGAGAAAGACGAAGAGGTCTACGAACTCCTTGGTGATGTGCAATCCGCAACCCACGCCGAGATCATCACGATTGGCCAATACCTACAACCAACCCGCAATCACTTGCCCATCGAACGGTGGGTGACCCCAGAGCGCTTTGTGGAGTACCGCACCGCAGCACTCGCGTGTGGATTCCGTGTGTGTGAGAGTGGACCACTTGTGCGAAGTTCGTACCACGCTGAAGAGCAAGTAGAACTCCTCGTGGGCGCCGCGAGAGAAACACATGATGGCATGCGCGAGTTACTCAAGCGCAAGTCGTAGCCGCGGCTCAGAGTTACGCGGAAGCGCGAAACGCTGAGTGAGCTGCGGAAACAACCTGGTTTCGACCACGCCGCTTTGCGGCGTACAATGCGGCGTCGGCACACTCCACTAGTTCTTCCCAACGATTTGTCTCGGTGACAGTCTCTGTTCCAGCGACACCAAAGCTCGCCGTCACCTGAAGGTCGTGTTGTTTGGGCCAACAGATTTGCATGAGGTTATGACGAATGCGGTCCGCGACCTCGTGCGCCTCTTCGATCGAGACGCCAGGAAGAATCAGTGCGAATTCTTCGCCGCCATATCGACACGCAACATCACTCGCTCGTGAACCGCCAAGCAGTGTCGCGAATTGCACCAAGACCGCATCACCAAATGGGTGTCCATAGCGGTCATTGATGGACTTGAATCGGTCAACATCCGCCATGATGAGAGAAGTTGGGCGACGGTAGCGCCGAGACTCTGAGTACTCTGCGGCAAGACGCGTGTTGAAGTACGCGCGATTCCAAAGCCCTGTGAGCCCGTCAAGTTGCGCTCTTTGGGCAAGCATGTGCAACAGACCCTGCATGCGACACGCAACATTGATCCGCGCGCCCAGCTCAAGGAACTCGAATGGGCGCATCACAAAATCGTGCGCGCCGCGATCGAAGGCGTTTACCCGTTCAAGTGGCTCGTCAGTCGCGCTCGCGTAAATCACCGGAATCCCTGAACACTCGCTGCACTGTTTGAGGTGCGTCAGGCACTCGATGCCCGACATGTCGGAGAGGTCGCTATCCAGCAGGATCACATCAGGTTTCGCGACGCGAGCGAGCGCAATCCCATCCGCCCCAGAAAACGCAGAGAGCACTTCAAGCTCATCCGTACCCACACGACTGCGCACCAATCGATGCATCCATTCGCTTGAATCGATGAACAGTAGCTTCCAAATTTTGTTGCTTGTCGTACTCATGCCTCGGCTCAATCCAGAGACGCGTGTGGTGAGCAGTCTCCGACCGCCACTCGCTCTCTTCACGAGAAACAGTTCAATACATATTGCAATCGACCAGCCAAGAACCCTTATGGCCTCGCAGGTGTGCCGCTCACCAAAGGAAAGCGTGGCCTATCCCATACAGGTGGACTATCCGTCACAAGCACCTGGCTAGGTTGGGTTATTGGGCGGGAGGTTAAGGGAAGTGGTTTCCTCGCTCGGGCTCGAACTGAATCCGATACGCTCTGTGCTTCACCATTCACCTTTGACTGCGCGAAGGCGTTGTCATCAGGAGTCCCGGCCGTGTTACCAAGTCCACCCGCCCGTGAGGGCCAGTTAGGTTTTCTTTATTGCCCTCCCTATCGGGTTCAGGGCATTAGTGTCGCGGGCGAACAAACCGTCGTGCAGGTTCCGGAATTGGACATCTGCTTTGACATGGGGCAATGCACACGCGCGTCGCTTTCAGCATCAACCATCGCGCTCTCACACGCGCACATGGATCACATTGGCGGGCTTCCTTACTGGTTCAGCCAGCGACACTTTCAGAAGATTGGTGCGGAAACACACCAACCAGAATCAGGACAGTCGAGTGTGCGCGGAGGTGTTGGGAGATGTGTCTGTCACCCGGATTTGGAGGCACCACTCAAAGCCATGCTGCGAGCGTGGGAGCCCCTTGAACGCCAGCGCACGCCATCGGAAATCATTCCGCTCGCACCAGAGTCGGAGTTTCAAATCCGAAACAATGTCTCACTCCGTGCGCTTCCGACAAGTCACACGGTGCCCAGCCTTGGGTTTGCGGTGGTTGAGCGCCGAAGCAAGCTGAAAGATGAATATCGCGATGTCCCACAAGACCGCCTTCGAGAACTTCGTCAATCAGGAACCGAGATCACGAACCTCGTCGAGATTCCGCTTGTTGCCTACACGGGCGACACAGAGCCTGGTGAGTTTCTTGTTCGCAACGAGTTCACAAAGGCGAAGGTCGTCATCGTCGAATGCACATTCTTTGAACCAGAACACAAGACGCGCGCGAGCACCGGAAAGCACATTCATGTCGAAGATCTCGTCCGACTACTCCATGTCTGGGAAGCAGACTCGGTGGTTGTCATTCATGCGTCTCGGCGAACGACGATCCCCTATGCGCGCGAACGCCTACAAAGTTTGTGTGGGGAGCACTTTGCAAGGGTCCACCTATTGATGGATCATCGAGTCAATCGGCAGCGATACGACGCACAGGTCGCCGCTGCGCAAGCGGTCGTGGCAGAGCGTGAGGCTGCCGCGACCCCAACGGATGGTGCCAAGTCTCCGTCGCAAGGCGTGGAGTCAGAGGAACGCGAAACTGGCGCAGAACCATCTGTGTGATGGTTGACGCGAATCAGCCAACGGCGTACCTTCGTCCCCCTTCGCTTGGGTCAACAGAAGTGCCCCTTGTCGAAGCCTGGTATTGCATGATGTCCAATGAGTTTTCCGCAGGACGCGGCTCTGACGCGTGGTGGTTTGTATGCCTGTGTCGCGCTTGATGCTCTCTTCTCTTGTCTGCCGAAACTGGACTCCGACATGGCTCGAAGCGCAACTGCTCTCCATCAACCAACAATGAATCGAAGTGAACTCAAAGTTGCGTTGCTTGGATACCTGCGAAGTCGTCATGCGGACATTTGCCGGCATTGGTTTGACCACATCGAACCAAGTGTGGTGCAGGATGGGGTGCTTCGACTTGTTGTTCAAGAGCCCGTCCAACTGAAGTACCTCCAGCGCTGTTGCCTTGACCCATTCACGGAAGCAGCGCAAGCTGTGACGGCGCACCTTGTGGTCGTTCGGTTTGTCAGTCCCGCGGAAGATCAGCAGCTCACAGCAACCGGGCAGTCGCTTTCGATTGCGCGGGTTGCGACGTCGACAAATGATGGTGGAGAAATTCCACCATGGCTTGATGAGCAAATGATCATCTCGCCGGATTACACCTTTGATTCCTTCGTCATTGGCCCAGCGAATCGACTCGCCCACGCTGCCGCCGGCGCCGTCGTTCAGAATCCTGGTCGTGCGTACAACCCATTCTTCGTGCATGGTGGTGTTGGGTTGGGAAAGACTCACCTCCTTCAATCCATTTGTCAGGAGTTACTGCGGAAGAACCCGCAAATGCGACTCTGTTACATCTCATGCAACACCTTCATGGATCTCTTTCATGAGTCGGTGAAGGCTGGCCGAATGCCGGATTTTCGGAATCGGTTTCGCACTTGCGATTGTCTTGTCATCGATGACATTCACTTCCTCTCCAAGCACGAGCAAACCCAAGAGGAGTTCTTCCATACCTTCAACGCACTCATCCAATTGGGTCGGCAGATTGTGCTTTCCTCGGATGCACAGCCTGATGAGATTCCGTCGCTTGAACGAAGGCTAACGAGTCGATTCGCAGCTGGGCTTGTCGCAAGAATCGATCGGCCAACCTACGAAACCCGAGTTGCAATCGTGCGAGCCAAAGCGGCGCTTCATCAGCTTGAGCTTCCTGACGATGTCCCCGCCTATGTTGCGGCAAAGGTCGACTCAAACATCCGCGAACTCGAGGGGGCGTTGACGCGAATTCGGGGGTATGCGATGGCGCATCGCACACCAATCACCCTAGAACTCGCGAAAGTCGCGCTTGAAGACGAGCCAACTCGAAGTACGAGTCCTGCGCCGACGCTGCAGACGATCATTGAGGTCGTTGCTCGTTACTACGGGGTTCGTCCAATCGACATCCTTTCCAGTCGACGCACTAAGTCGATTGTGCTTCCCCGACACGTCGCAATGTTTCTCGCGCGCAAACACACTCGGTTTTCACTCGAGGAAATCGGGGGATACTTCGGTGGTCGCGACCACACAACCGTGATGCACGCAGTACAGACAATTCGAGAACGGATTGAGCAAGAAGAACAGCTTTCGTCTGATAGCCATAGGCTCGAAAAGGAACTTGAAAGACGCATCAATGACGGCTTACCAACCGACTCATGACCCCCGCTCTTGTGCGGAAACTGTCTGATTGGTTCGGCGCGGACTTGCCTTTTTGGATGTGGACAACTTTTGGACGCCTGTTATCCATGACACTGATCAGTCTCGGACACGGATCAATCTCAGTCCGACGCCGAGCAGAATGATTGTTCCCACCATTTGCCGCATGTAAGTCTATTTCTCAGCTAAACTTACCTGGTGGATTTCGGTTCGATCCACAAAACGACGCCGCTCTAAACTAGAGAAGAAGAAGAGATTATGCGTTTCTGTTTCAGAACCTCTAGTCGGTCGAACAATCAGTCAGCCCGCCCTATTGGTCGGAACTCACCTACTTGGTCGTTGTGACCTCATTGTGGAAAGCACATGCATGGCGCCGCGTTTTGTGTTCTCAAATCCAATCGGAACCTGACATTGAGCGCACCAGACCGTGGTGCGTTGTGCAATCGCTTCACGAATCAGGTTGGACCCGCAGACAACACAAGGGAGGCCACCCCGACCGTAAACGAGATGGTGTGTGGCAAAGGAGCCGCGCTGGCCATTCCCGTCGCGGTAGTCGCGGAGCGTGCTACCGCCAGCTGAAACTGCCGTCGTTAGGATTTTTCGGATCGCCGTTTGCAGGCGTTTGCAATCTGCCTTTGTCAACGCGGAAGCGAGCGATCGTGGATCGAGCTTCGCCGCAAACAGCGATTCATCCACATAGATGTTTCCCATTCCCGCAAGTAACGACTGGTCGAGCAGCGCTGCTTTGAGGCGTCTACGCACACCAATGAGTCGTGCATGAAGTTCTCCTGAGCCAACACTCAAAGCGTCTGGGCCGAGTTTGGACCAGCGCATTGCTTCAAGTGTGCTTTGGTTTGGAGAGGCGATCAGACCACCGAATCGCCGTGGATCGCGGAACACCAATCGTTGGGTTGCGCGCCTTTGACTCGGTTGCGATAAGTCCCACTCCGCGTGTCGATGACTCGTCGGGTAGAAGGGATCGGAGTTCGTAGGGGCGACGAAGCACTGCCCCGTCATGCCGAGATGCACGCCAAGTACTCGGCCATCACGCACTTCAATGGAGAGGTTTTTTCCACGTCGGTGAAGCGCGGTGATCACACCGCCTTCAAGAAGCGCGAACCGAGGCGACACACGAGCTCCAAGTTGGTCAAGGATGTCTGTTCGATGCAGCATTGCCCGCAGAACACGACGGCCGACGAGTAGTGGGCAGAGTGTTCGTCGAAGATGTTCTATTTCAGGCAATTCGGGCATGGGTGCCTTTCGCAACGCCCTCGAGAGCCGAGGCTGCGAGGCGCAAAGGTATAGTGTTTGCTTGCTCTGTTCGACTTCCGAATTGAGCGGCGTTCGACGGAGCAGTGTTATGCAAGACACCAACTCGGGTTTCTCCCACACGGATGGCGACGGCGCCCGTTCTGTTGCGCATGTACGGGCAACCTACGACCGACTTTGTACCGAGATTCATCGAACCATCGTTGGACAAGACGAGGTGCTCGAGCAAGTCCTTATCGCGATGTTTTGCGGTGGGCATGTGTTGCTTGAAGGCGTTCCTGGGCTCGCGAAGACCCTACTCGTCTCGACAATCGCCCGCGCGATGTCACTTCAGTTCAACCGCATTCAGTTCACTCCAGACCTGATGCCATCTGACATGACTGGAACCGAGGTGATCGAAGAGGACAAGTCAACCGGTACGCGGCAACTTCGGTTTGTACGTGGGCCAATCTTCGCGAACATCATTCTTGCGGACGAGATCAATCGAACCCCACCAAAGACGCAAGCGGCGCTCTTGGAAGCGATGCAAGAACGCCAAGTGACTTCAGGCGGCGTCGCGATGGCATTGCCATCACCATTCTTCGTCCTCGCAACACAGAACCCCATTGAACAAGAAGGGACCTACCCACTCCCCGAAGCGCAGTTGGATCGATTCATGTTCAATGTGCGCATCGGCTACCCAACCGAAGCGGAAGAGCTTGAAATCATTCGCAGGACAACCTCGCAAGCGTCCGTGGAGTCCGAAGTAGTCCTGACCACCGCGCAGTGCACGGAGATCCAGTCTCTGGTGAGATCCATTCCGATTGCAGATCATGTGACGAAGTACGCAGTGCACATTGTGCGTGCGACAAGAGTTCGTGAAGGCGTGGACATGCTGCCAATTTGCCGCGACTACCTTGCGTGGGGTGCTGGACCCAGGGCGAGCCAATTCCTCGTGCTCGCGGCGAAGGCAAAGGCAATCTTGTCGGGCGCTACCCATGTCACGCCTGCACATGTCGAAGCGATGGTCTTGCCGGTGATGCGTCATCGCATCGTGGTCAACTTCAACGCGGAAGCGGATGGCGTGAAGGCCGATGATGTACTGCGCACCATCTTGACTCATGTCCGCCCCGACGGAACAGACCCAACAACGAGCAAGGGCCTCGACCTCTCTATGCGCTAACGATCGAAATCCCCACGAGAAAGGGGCGCAGCGTGAAGGCGAAGAATCAAATCGAGCGAATGCGCGCTGAAGAGTATC
>SXGT01539223.1_pt1 | contig 42451 bp, 36 predicted proteins | sample 3176221 | NCBI WGS metagenome assembly SXGT01 (sample SAMN11356862, study PRJNA531348) | freshwater metagenome | isolation source: freshwater sample F1-120 | place: China: Fuxian Lake, Yuxi | collected 2017-12-25
CGGACATACTCGGAAAGATTTCCACCATCGATCCCTTGGATGACGGCAATGATATTGGAGGGGGCAGCGAGGGTAAATTTATAGACATCAATGTCATTTGTCTGGGCGACATTCTTGATGGGAGCAGCGCCTGAAGTGAGAGTGGCAGCCGTTGCAAAAGTGCTTCCAACGTCGGTTGATTCTGTGATCTCGGCGGTATTCAGGCTGATCTGATAAGCCGTGTTGTCATAGTCTTCGTTATTATCAGGCGTTGTGATCCAGATGAAATAGGTACCCGCTTCAAGAGCTTCGTTGATGATCAGTCCGGCACCGGTCACGTAGTCGAAAGTTTCCAGAGAATCGTTGTTGTTCGGAGAGCCATCACCGCTGAAGTCACGGAAGAGTTGGACGCGAACATGTTCGGAAAGATTGGTTCCATCGATCCCCTGAATCGAGGCAATGATATTAGACGCGGCGGTGAGAGTGAACTTGTAAACGTCGGTATCGTTGGTACGAATAACATCTTGAAGAGCGCCTGCGCCCGATACTAATGTTGTGGCGGTACCAAAGTTCGATCCAGCGTCTGATCCAAATGTTGAACCAGCGGCAACTTCAAGAGAATAGTTTTGGACTGTGGCACTCGAGTTATAGATACGGATATAATATGTACCGGCGCTGAGAGCTTCTGAAAGACTTGCTTCAGGGTTGACGTTGATGCTTTCAAGCAACTCGTAGTTATCCAGATTAAGGTTACCGTCTCCTTCGAAATAAAGCTGGAGTATCGTATTTTGTGTCAGTCCGGCGAGGTGAACCGCAACATTTGTGTTGCCGGTAATCGTGAACTTATAAACGTCTACCATGTCCGCGCTACTGAGGGACCCGTTGAGGGATTGTGGTGCGGTTGTTCCCGTCAGATTTCCGAAGTCACCTGCAGTGCTGATGGTATTGTTTGGGTCACTGTCTGTCGCGCTGAGGAGAATTCGGGGCTCGAGTGCGATGTCAGCTGTAGTATGAGGAGTTGTATTGCGAAGAGAACGGCGTCTGGCTGTTTGATGAGCAACAGCATAAAGAACTGTATGAGAGAGTTTTTTTCTAAGATCAGCGAGAGATGGAAGCAGCATCGACTTGGCCCTTTACTCGTGACACGTTCTTGGAAGCAATTAGGAGGTCTGGGAGGGTTGTGACGAATGTCCTGCCAGGCCGACATGTCGTAGATAGTGCCTATCTGATTACGAGTGGTCAAGCGGATAGATTTAAATTGCGTTAATTTTCTGCAATTAAAACACTTCAGCGATTACTCTGCGCAGCGCGCATTAAAAAACACGCCGCGGCAACCGGGGCGTGTTTTTTATGGTCATGCTGTGGTCTTTGAGGCTCCCTTGAGGAAAAGAGCCTGTTGGGACTTAGGCGAGTTGCTTGCGTCGGGCGACGAGAGTCCGGACGCGTTCTGCCAGCAGAGCGGCGTCGAACGGTTTGCGGAACGTCTCGTTGAAGAGAGTACGGTCGAAGCCGATTGCGTTGTCGTCATCGCTGAGCAGGCCAACGAGGACGGTTTCGGCGTAGTCGGTGTTTTTCTTCAGGTTCTGAGCGATCATCAGGGCCTCCTGGCGTCCCATGGCGAAGTCAATAATGACTGCGTCAGGGTGCAGGGCTTCAGCCTGAATCCCGGCTTCAAAGCCAGAAGCTGCGGTTTCAATTTTGAATTCATCGGCTGAGATGAATTCTGACAGGCCCATGCGGACTTGTGGATCGACTCCGACGAGGAGCATTTTGCCCATCGCTTCGTCTTCCAGCTCGCCCAGGGGCATGCCGTGTTCTTTCAAAAAGCGAATCAAATGTTCGCGTGGAATCCGGCGGTCTTGTGAGCCTGGAATCCGGTAGCCTCGGAGTCGTCCTGAATCGAACCATTTTGACACGGTACGAGGGGCGACTTTACATATCTTAGCTACCTGGCCAGTCGTGAAGATCGTCCTCATTGCGGGCTTCTCCAATCACGTAAAGTGGTCATCCACAGGGAGGCGGGCCCTGTGCATACTCACCCCGTCAACGATCGATGGTCGGCTATCCTAGCCCTTGGGTCCGTGGCAAACACCACCGTACTTATGGTTCGGGGCCATCTCAGGGTTTGTTATAAACGTAGTTGCCGCTTGAACGTTACAGCGCGGGAGCCGTAACGAAGGGGTTGCCTCAACATGACGTACAGCTGCGACGGTCTTCAGTCAGAAGGTCATATTCTTGCCGAATACGTTTCTGATTGATGTCGCACGATGGTCCACTCACAAAGCGTTCCACCGCCAAGTTAGAACTTTCTTCTTTTTGGCCGAAACCTCGAGAAAAAAGGGCGGGGGATGCGGACCAGACAGCGCAATGGCATCTTGCACTCTTCGCGGATCGTCCTCAATGTCCATTCCCCCCTAACAACGGTCCTCGCCGGAGCGAGCGATCACTTCCCTGTAATCATTGGGCAGCGAATCCAAGGTGGTTTCGTTGCCAACCGTCTGACCTATATATTCGGCGTAAGTGTGTCGCAAAATTTAGCATGATTTGAATAAGCGCCGTTTTGGGTGCCAAGCTTACCTGCGGGATGTCAATATCATCCGTTATAACCGTTACAGCTTTGCAAGATGTGGACAGCTTACCACCCGGAACTTCGGCAGAACCGCAAGCAGACTGAGTTCTGGCGTCGAAATCCCGGGAATCTCAATTGACGGTGATGATATGGTTGAACTTCGATGCGAAACGGGGGAGACTGACTCAGACACTGCTCACCGGTGAAAGGATGAGCAAATTGTCAAAATGACATCGAAATTGTTGAGGTGGCTGCCTGGGATGCAATCGGGTGGCTGAACCGAGTCCACGAAGTATCCAGGAGACCAGGATGAGACTGCGCTTGATCGTTGGGGTAGCTGTGATGTTTGCGATGGGGTTTGCCGGTCAGGTCGACCTGGCAGCTGGGGAAAAGGTGAAAGTCCACGCGGACTTTTCCAAGGGACTGGACGGGTGGCAACCAACGGATACGACGATCTGGGAATCGAAGAAGCTCGACGACGGGACGTCGGTTGCGTATGTCAAAGGGCAGTCGAAGGACTATCAGCCGAAGTTTCGCAGTCCGCACTCGATCCTCTTAAAGAAGGATCTGGTGCTGGGGTCGTTTACGTTGACTGCAAAAGTCAAGACGACCCAGACTTCCCGGGCTCACCGCGACCTGTGTGTCTTCTTCGGGTGGCAGGATCCGGAACACTTCTATTATGTGCATAACGCCGAGCAGACCGACCCGGCTGCGAATCAGGTTTTCATCGTCAATGAAGCCCCGCGAATCCTGATTACCGAATCAGGCGACAACGGGACCAAGTGGGGGCAAGACGAGTGGCACGACATTAAACTGGTCCGTGATGTCGAGAGCGGGCTGATCGAGATGTACTTCGATGATATGGAGAAGCCGAAGAAGGTCGCTCACGATAAGAAATTTACGTGGGGCGCGGTTGGCATCGGGACGTTTGATGACCACGGGTACTTTAAGGATGTGGTGATTGAGGGAGAGGTTGTGGAGAAGGAAGTGAAGCTGCCGGTGGCGGCGAAGTAGGTCATTTGAGGCGAGCGGGTGGGAGCAAGGAGTTCACTCTCGTCGAAGAGACGAGAGTGAACGACGCGGTAGTCTTCTCAGTTAAGAACCCGCTGTCTTCTTTCTTCAGTTGAGCACATCGTTTTCATAGAAAGAATTAGAGAAAGAATCGAAGGGAAATGGGAACGCGCGATTGGTTTCGTAAACAGACTTGGAAGAACGCCGATCAAATTGATTTCAATACTCGTCTCGCGCGGGCCCGTGCGTCGAATCGCTCACAATATCTCCGCGTTCAGGCTGCGACCTTGGCTGAAGTCGGATTGCATGCCAATGCTTTAGAGCTTCTCGATCGGTATTTTCAGACGCATCAGGATAGTATTGATCTGGCACAAGCCTGGTTGCAAAGAGCGGAATCGTCTGCTGCATTGGGAAATATTGAGAGTGCGGTCGAAGCCTATCGGATGTCTCTGCAGGCACAGCGAATACTCCCGAATGTTCAGACGAATGCTTGGTTGAACTATCCTTGGTTTGTTTTGGAGAACGAACTTGAGCGGCTTTACGCTGAAGCGATGGAAGTCCTTTCAGAATTTCAATGCCCGTTGTTATTTCCGATTCAGGAATACCGTTACTATGGTTCGCTGGCATTGCTAGAGCAATGGGTAGGTCGTCTTGAGTCTGCGATGATGCATGCAAGGAATGCGATCGAAGCTTCAGAGCAAACCCATTCAAAATTTCCAAGGCACACAACCCTCGGGCTAGTCTCTTCAAATGTGAGCCAATTGCACCATCGATTGGTTTCGTTGGTTTCGTAGTGTGGGTCAAGTCTCTGCGCAACCCACCATGAACTTGCAATAGCGTCAGCTCGCGATGGATTACTATGATCGCAGGCTAGGCCCCTGATGCCCAAAATGGGTTGCGCAAAGCGTTAAACCATCCCTACCTGACTCTGGTGTCGGCTGATTTACGTGAAAAAGACGGTCGAGAAAGAACCGATTTCGTGGTACGACAAGTTCATTCCTGCCGTGATCACGACGGGTGTCCTGATGATCTTTGTGGGGACGATGTACGCTGCCGGGGCCGAGAACCACGGGGGGCCGCCACCTCCTTATCATGAGACGATGTTTCACAAGCGGATCGGGATTGGGGTTCTACTGGCGGGTGCGGTGGTTGCGACGGTCGGGCCTGCGGTGTTGATGGTGGTGAAGTACAGCGCCAGAAAGCGGACGGGCGATCCTCGAGGAAAGTGAAGTCGTGCCGTTTTTCTTCCAATCGTGGGAATCGCTGCTTGTACTACCAGCCCTTTGGGCTTCATAATCGAAGTTGAAGAGGAAGGAGATCGTAGTTATGGCCGTGATGATTGAGCGAGATCAACGTGTTTTGCCGTTTCAGAACGGGGATGTTGTGCCCAAAGAGCGGTTCATTGAAACGCTGGAGGGGATCGGTGATGTTGTTGGTGTCGAGTTGCTGGAAGGGATGGTTTTCGTGTCGCCACCGATTCGCTTTTTTGAACATAGTGAACCGCAGTTTTTGATGACTCGCTGGCTGTCGGAGTATTATGAGCGAACGCCGTTTCTCAAGATCGGGCCGACGACGTCCATCGACCTGGCAGGGCAGAATGTGCCGGAGCCGGATGTGTGCATGTTTCTGCTTCATCCGGAACTGGGTGGCTGCCGGATCAATGAAAAAGGGATGGTGCAGGGGATTCCGGAACTGGTGGTTGAGATTGCAGCGAGCACGATCAGCAAAGATCTGCATATCAAGAAGCGGGTTTATCAGTCGGCTGGGATTCCCGAGTACGTCGTCTGGCGGACCGAGCAGAATGCGATTGACTGGTTCATTCTGCGCGAGGGGAGTTACGAGCGATTAGTCAGTGCTGACGATGGTTTCTTCAAGAGTGAAGTCTTTCCTGGGTTGTGGTTGGATAGCGACGCCATGGTGCGAGGTGATTTAATGAAGGTTCTTGATGTCAGTCGCCTGGGATTGGGGACAGGCGAGCATCAGAAGTTTGCTGAGACGTTGAAAAAATAGATCCTGTTTCCATCGGACTGTCGAAACCTTTCACCTCTGTTCGACCATCTGCAATCGGTCATTTCTTATTCATCACTCTGGAGTTCGCGCATGTTTGTGAACAGTTATCTGTTTTTTGGGGGCAAGGCGGAGGAAGCGATTGCGTTTTATGAGAAGGCGGCGGGGGCTCATCGGGGGATGGTGATGAAGTTTCGGGACTCGCCTGATTTGAGTTCGGTCCCGCCGGGGATGGGGGAATATGTGATGCACGGGGAGTTTCGGCTGGGGGAGACGATGGTGTTCGTCTCGGATGGGCAGTCGTTGATGGAGAAGCCGAAGTTTGACGGGTTTGCGTTGACGATCACGACGAAGACGAAGGAAGAGACGGAGTCGGTTTACAACGGGTTACTCGAGGGGGGCGAGGTGATGATGCCGCTGTCGCAGACCTTCTTTTGTCCGCTGTTCGGGATGCTGACCGATCGATTCGGGGTGCACTGGATGGTGATGATGGAGTCACAGGGGATGTAACGAATACGAGGAAGAATCTTCTTGTATTGATGATTGGCAATCGCCATGTTGGAAGGAAGGATTAATTCCCTGCGCTTGGCGAGGCCTTTTGCATCTCAAACGGAGGATCGACAGATGGCGAGAATGACTGTCCGGGGAAGCGTCTTAGCGATCGTTGCTGTGGTGATTGCTCAAGTCGTTTGGGCGGGGGGTGTTGATACTCAGGAGGGTGCGGACGAAGTGACTCTGGAGTCGGTTCCGCCAGTTGTCGTGAAGACCGTGCCGGAAGCCGGGGCTGCGGGAATTGACCCGGCGACGAAGTCGATCAAGGTGACATTCAGTAAGCCGATGATGGATCAGAGCTGGTCTTGGTCGACGGCTTCGAAAGAGACCTTCCCGACATTGGAGGGGAAGCCGAAGTATGAAGCGGATGGCAAGACGTGTGTTGTGGACGTGAAGCTGGAGGCGGGCAAGACCTATGCAGTCTGGCTGAACAGCGGCAAGTTTCGCAACTTTAAAGACAAAGAGGGGCGACCGGCTGTGCCTTATCTTCTTGTCTTTAAGACGGGTGATGCGCCTGCAAATTGATCAGGCCGATTCGCGGACGAGGGCAGGGATCGTCTCGGGGGGATTGATGGCGCGGAGGTTGGTATCGATCGTCTTGGAGATTTCGTCCAGGGGGAGATGGTTGAGGCTGCGTTTGCTGAACGGATCCTGCAGGGTCTCGCCGATGTGGTCGAGGGAGATTAGAGGGTAAGCCACGAGCATCGTCACCAGGGGAATGATCCAGATGATCTCGACACGGTGCAGCAAGGCAAACGGCAGCGTGAGCAGGAAGAACATGATGAATCGTCTGATGCTGATGCTGTAGGCACTGGGGAGTGGGGTTTTCAGAATCCGCTCGCAGCCTCCGATGTGATCGATCAACTGAGCACGTTGAGTGTCGATCTGGAGGAAGGCGAAGGAATCCATTTTATGACGAATGCGCGCCTCTTGAAGGAGGGCGGCCATCTTGCCGGCGACGAAGCTGGGCATGTGCTGGGCGTTGCGAAGTTCATCAAGTCCATCTTTGCCGACAACGGCTTCCAGGTCACTCCCGGCTCGTTCGCCTCGCAGGCTGTTTCGGCAGACAAATGGGAAGGCGATGGCCCAGGAGGTAAACTCGTCACGCCAGCGTTGATCGTCGGGTCCGAAGTTGACGGCGTTGATCACGAGGTTACGCGACTGGTTGACGATCCCTCCCCAAAGCTTGCGTGACTCCCACCAGCGTTCATAGCCGGCGTTGGTCCGCAAAACCAGGAGGAGACCGAGGATGGCTCCGGCCAATTCGTGCGGGGCGACTTCCAGTCCCAGGCGTGTCTGGAACATCGATTCATACCAGGTCGAAAGCAGACAGACGAGATAGGCCAGGATTCCGATGATGAACACATCAATGGCGACGAGGGGCGTCGCAGAGCCTCGCAGGGCAATTGAGTCTCGCCAGAAATTTCCGCTTCGTTGGTGCATGGTGAGGTAGGAACTATCAGGTGGGGAATCGGTGAGACGAATGAAAGGTCAGTCGACGGTTCGACTTTTGATCCTAAGCAGCAGTCTGTCGTGGTTCAAGACCCGATCAGGCGTTTCCGCTGACATGACGATCGTGTCGATTTGTGAGTCCCTGAACAATCTCTTCATTGGCTGGGAAGACGGGATAGTCACCTAGTTGAGAGAGGGGTGTCCAGAAAAAGGGGGCCGTCGGTGGTGGGAGGGGCTGGTCGTCATAGGGTTCTGGGGAGAGTCGACATTCCCAGAATTCGATATCGAGAGTGCGAACATTATAACGATGCTGTTTGGCAATCATTAAGGCGACTGGTTCGACATCGAGTCCGGTTTCTTCGAGGCATTCACGCAAGGCTGCCTGCTTGTGAGTCTCGCCGTACTCGCATTTTCCGCCCGGAAACTCGAAGATCGGGTCGGGGCGTGAGGGGAGATTCCGCGGACCGATTAAACAGTGACCGCGAGCAATGACGACAGCGATGCCGACGCGACGAAGCTCGTTGTGGTGCATTGGAATTCTTCTGTGGTCGATCAAGACGGGAAGACGACTCTATCACACTCCGTACGCGTGGGCACGGTCAATCCCGAAGGAAAAGCGGTGTTCGGGACAAAGTTACAAATAAGAAGTGTAACGTGAATTGTGATTGACGAAATCGGTTACGTGTTCTTGTCGGAAGAATATCTTCGCGTTCCGAACCTAATCCATGGGCGGGATGAGGAATTCCTGGCTGTCCTCATCGGGGTCATCAACGATGACGGATCCAGGGTGCTGGCTGCCGGAGGGAGTTGGCACGTCTTTGACGCCAGCGACTTCATCGACGTCTGCTGCGGTAGTGACACGTTCGGTGGAGATGCCTTCCATCAGGTTCTTGTTCTTGATGTTGCTGGCATCATCGACGGTCAGTTTGAAGGCGATGTCGCCGAACTGAACGGAGTCGCCGATTTTGAGGATGCCTTCGCGCGAGATGATTTTCTCATTGATGCGGACGCCGTTCATGCTTTCGAGGTCACGGACGACGATGTGATCATGCACGAGAGCGAGGATGCAGTGCTTGCGCGAGATCTTGCGGGACTGGAGCAGGACGATATCGCAATCGGGATGACGGCCAACCAGGAGAATCGGCTTGTCGAACTTGATGGCTGGTCCGCTTCCCAGAGGCTGGAGAACTGCACGCATGGAGTCTGCTTTCGAGGTGATGGGCGGAAGAGAGGTGTCTTTTTAGTGTGCCCGCCAAAGCCAGCGGGGTCAAGCAGGAAGCGGGGCGGAGGGGAAGAGAGGCTGTTGAAGGGAGGGAGGTTTGCGGGATATACTGGGGTGACCTCGTTCTGAACTGGAGTTTTTTAATGATCACATCCGTTTTGCCAGATGATATTCGGTCTCGCATCGCGGCCTATGTCGTGGAGGGGGCTTTTGATTCCGATGTAGACGTCCTTCGTGCGGCTATGGATGCACTCGATGCAAAGGATCAGTTCCAGCTGGCGGAGTTTCATCGCAAGAATGAAATTGCCATGGAGCAAAGTCGACGTGGTGAAAGTAAGCCTTTGGATAAGGAAGCTATGCTGGCCCGACTGCAAAAACGACTTGATGCAGAGGGGAGTTGACTGCGATGGTCATATGGTCTCCGCAGGCAGAAGATGACTTTGATGACATCATCTACTATGTCGCACAGATCGATCGAAATTCTCAGCTCGCCGCACGTCTGATTGATGCTTTGGACGAACGCCTGCAGCAGATTGTTGATCGTGGGGAGTCTGGAAGTATCCACGAAATTGCACCAGCCGACTGGCGTTATGTTCTCTTCAAACGCTGGATTGTCTTCTTTTGCCATCGACCGTATGGCATTGAAGTCATGCGAGTGATTGATGGTGCAAGGGATTTGAAGCGATGGCTATAAGCAATGAAGTGTCAGAATGGTTTGTGCTCAATCATAAAACGATAATTTGATTGGCTTACAAAAACCTTTGGGGGGCTTAACTGTGTCGACCTTGCCTGCCGATGTTGAAGAGCGAGTCAACGAGTACCTAAAAAGTGGCGGGTATACTTCGCAGGGCGAAGCTCCACGCGGCGATAGATGCTCTTGAGGATCGGCTTAAACTGGCGGAGTTTCGGCGGAAGAATGAGATTGCCGAAGAGCAGAGTCGAAACGGCGAATCAATCGAATTAGATGAAGAAGATCTCTATCGGCGTTTGCAGGAGCGATTCGTTCGAGGCATCAAACGAGAACAGTTTGAGATCAAACCGGGAGGGCGAGGCTCCGTCCGAGCCGGCGGTCATGCGTTCCGTCGCATGGGTGCAACGACGTGCATTGCGAATCATGAGCGGTGAGTTTGATTCGATGACCGCGCGTGTTTCTTTCTTCGTCCTGAAGGGACGGTCTCAACCAGCCCAGGGTAAAACCCTGGGGCTACAGCAACAATATTATCCCCCGTCCTGTAGGGACGGCTCACTGTGAATTCCGAGTTGAACCCACCCCTTCAGGGTGGTCATTCCTAGCGTGTTTCCTAACACAGGGTTTCACCCTGGGCTGGTAGAAAACGGCCCTTCAGGCCTCAGAGGGGATGGAGAATGCTTTGACACGCATCTCACTCAAAGCTCAAGCGTTGCAACGCAAAGTACCAGCTCGGACGAAGTCACGCCCTCCCGGTGGACTGCCTCACACCCTCACCAGCGGTGACCGCAGCTCTTCGTTCTGAATCGCATAGTTTCCCGGGTGGATCGAATAGTTCGAACGCATCCAGTCTTGCAGGCCGGTTAAAGCGGATTGGTCGTAGTCTCGGGCGACGTGCAAAGTAGGGGAGAAGAGGGTCTCGGCTTCGGGGGTCAGTTCGCCGTCCTGGGCGATGAGGGTTCCCGATTTGAAGACGTAGCGGGGGCGTTGGAACATGGCGGTGATGTTGTCGTGCGTGGCATAGATCGTGATGTCGGCGTCGGCTCCGGGGGCGAGGTGGCCTTTATGATTCAGGCCGAGGATGCGGGCGGGGGCGGCTCGGGTGATGATCGCGATTTCGTCGAGTGTGTATTCGCGGGTGATGCTGGCGAGGTTCGTTTTCTCTTTGACGGCAGGCGGCATGCGGCTCAGCATGTCCTGTCGCATCGCGTGGCTCATCAGCAAGGCGACCATTTCGGGGTACTTCAGAAATGCACCGCCGTTGGGGTGATCGCTAGTGAGGGCGATGCGCCATGGATCCTGCATCAGCAGGTACCACTCCAGGCCGATCGCCCACTGGATGGCGTGGATCAGATTCGAATACGGCTTGAATTCGCCCGGGATGGTGCCGCAGCTTGATTCGTGCTCGATGTCTGCGGAGAACCATTTCTTCTTCGTGAGGTGATGAAGATGCTGGCTGAAAGGAGCATCTCCCGAGACCGTAATGACGTTCCCCGCGATGATGTGGCCGACGTCGATCGTGATGTTGCGGTTGTTGTGAATGTAATCGATGAGGTAATGAGCCGCTGAGGAGAACGATGCGGGATCTTCGGGGCTGCCGTCGTAGCTGTGGAACTGGATGTGGGCGAAGTGGGCGCGACGACCTTCCAGACACTTCATCGTGTCGAGGGTCGTCTTGTAGTTACCCGGCATGCCGAGGTTGTTGCAGTGGATGTGAAGCGGATGGGGGAGAGCGAGTTCGTCAGCAATTTGCGACAGGGTGGTCACGATCTGACGAGGCGTGACGCCGAAGCCTGCGACCGGGGTATCGAGGTGATGAATCGTCGTGCGGGAGATCTGCTTCCAGTTCTCGACACCCCCCGGATTGACGATCTTCATACCGAAGGCTTTGACGCTGGTCAGTGCCCAGGCGACATAGGCGCGGACTGCATCAATATTGTTGGTCGCGAGATTTTCGAGGATGTAATGATTGTTCCCCAGGAGCAGGAGGAAGCCTTTGTCGAGAATCGGCGTGCGAGACAATTCGTCGTGAGCGAGGCGGGCCTGGAGGCCGGGGATGGCGGCGTCGATGGCGGTGGTGTAACCCATCCCGGCGAACAGCCTGCCGGTCGCGGTCGAGTGCGGAATGATCTGGTTGGCCTGATCGACATTGAGCCGACGAGCCGACTGCAGCAGCGGGCCCGCGATGTGACAGTGCATGTCGATCCCGCCAGGCATGACGTGATGGCGCTGGGCATCGAACACCGTGTACTGCGACTGCTCCGGCAGTGGCGGTGTCGCGACGACCTTGCCGGCGGAGATCCACAACTCGGCCTGCTGGCCGTGGATGTTGTTGGCGGGGTCGTGGAGCAGGCAGTTGGTGAGGCGGAGTTTGGACATGGAGCGGGGGAGAGTTTACTACGGAAGTCACGGAGGGGGCATAAAGTCACACCATGCAAGGATAGCAGATGAGTAGGGGAGAGGGCACCCTGCCATCAGCGTCGCCTAACGGACGATTGCTCACTTTGCAGGCAGGACTTTTATCCCGTTGAGATTGATGTCTGCGATCTCATTGGGCGACTTCTCAATCACAACCGTCGCAACGCTTCGCTCGGGAGTGAAGTACGCCTCATTAAAGCGATCATCCGCCGAAGACGGTGTGGAAGGCCATCTCAACGTCACCAGGTATTCGCCCGGAGGGGCACCGTCGTAGGTGGAATACGTCGTGAGGACATATACCCCGCTCTCATCCACGATTCCCCAGGGCATGGACATTCGAGAATCGACCGCGGATTCTTTGGGGAGAAGTGAGACCACGACATTCGTCGCTGGCTCACCGTTGACAAAGAGTTTCCCCTTGGCCGGATACGTCGTCGCCTGCCACGAATTTTGGGAACACCCCGCCAGGATCATCATTGCCGACAGAACCGCAAAACCAATCGCATGTCTCAGCATCTTAGAACTCTCCGACAACATTGCCGTCGTTGCAGGCACACAAATAAGCAATGAGTTGCATGGATGTCTGTTCGCTGAGAAATCGGACACCACCGTCACCGAGCACGGTCTGCACGCCGCCATCATGAAACGAGTACGCGAAGTTTCCGGTATTCGAGACGTTCATGATTCCTCCGACGTAAAGCGTCTGGGAAACAGGATTGGAGCCACTGGGATTATTCGGGTCGAGTGCTATCGAGACTTGCTGAAAGACTCCCCCAGAGTAGTGCGTCGACCAGGCGTTGTTGACGCCACCCCATCCTGAGGGATAAATCGACATCTGCGTGTCGTTAATCCACCAATAGGTCTGGCCCGCCGATTCAAAGACCATCAACGTATTGGACAGACCGTCATTCACATGGGTGAAGCTCAGAGGCTTGGCTGAATCTTGTGTGAACATGGAATCTCCCAACGACTTCCGAGCCACCGGGTCAAATGAGCCATTGGCATAGACATAGTCGGAAGCCTGAAACCCCGAAGGCATTGGCGTCCCTCCCTCGGGTGTGGAGGGGCATGTGTAGACACTCGGCATTTTGTCTTTCAGCGGCAGATTCGTCACCGAATTATAAAGCGTGATATGGTCATACTGGTCGTAAACACCGCTGGCTTCCAGGAAAGGGAGAAGGGCAATGTTGGGACCGCATCGCCATCGGAACCGCTGAGTTTGGGCTCTCCAACTGAGTCCCGGAAGCACCTTATGGGCATCGTGGTAGTTGTGAATCGCCAGGCCAATTTGCTTGAGGTTATTTTTACACGTTGAGCGACGGGCGGCTTCGCGGGCCTGCTGCACAGCAGGCAGCAGAAGTGCAACCAGCGTGGCAATGATCGCGATCACGACGAGTAGTTCAATGAGCGTAAAGGCTCGCCTCTTCATTTGCGGACTCCAAATCGAAGGGTTGTCGAAAGATGAGATAATAAATGACAACATCGGCAAACCTGATTCCCGCTCCACGTTATAGCCGCTGAGCGATTTCTCCTCACCGCAGTGATTGCAGACCTAAGTCAAGGCAGCGCCAAGCGTTCTGTATTGATCGCAGCTCGTCGACAGCTTAGACGAGAGAGCCCTGCGTAGTAAAAAACACGCGCGTCCCGCCGCGCCATCGCCAACGATCTGCTTATAGGCTGCCCAATTGAGAAGCAGAACCTTCACTCGATGCCTAGTTGGCATGCTTGCGATACAGCCCCGGCGTCACACCAACTTCTCGCAGGAAGACTTTCCCAAAGTGTGCTCGATCGAAAAAGCCACATTCCTCCGCGACTGACTTCAGCGAATGACCATCGGGACTTCGCAAAAGCTCTTTGGCTCGTGAAATCTGTAGGTTGAGAAGATATTGCTTCGGCGTAACACCGAGGGTCTGCTTAAACAGCCTTGCAAAGTGCCCGCAACTGACGCCAGCAACGTCAGCGAGCGTGTCCAGCGACAGATCTGCATTCAGATGACTCCGCATAAACTCCATCGTCCTGGTTACGGACAATCGACTCAAACGCTGGTCTTCTCCAGGTTCGGCGCGTTTCACATTCGTCAATGCGAGAAGTCGTCTGCAAAGTGCGTCAAAGATCTCCTCGAGCGCCAGTCGTTCGGTTTCGTTCGTCTGAAATCGTCGCAGCATCTCGCTCATCAGGACTCGTATGCCATCGTCCTGGAAAGAGTCACTATGGAGGAGGCTCAGGTCAATGTTGGCTCCCTCCGTCATAGCCGACATTCGCTCGTCGAAGGTTTGCTTGGGCACGTAGAGCACCACGGTATGAAACGGCCCGACCCCCTTCAAGACCTGCGGAATGCCTGCTTTCGTCAGCAAAAGCCGTCCGGGTTCATTGGGTCGCCGAAAGCGACCAGCACCGAAATCGGCCTCCATCGGTTTTGTCGCGGCACTATTGACGAGCGTTGACAACATGTATTTGTTGGAACTTGTTCGACCATCGCCAATCCCCTCGGACAGGATGACTTCCGCGAATTCAAACAAAGCCCCTGGCCCCGTGAAGTGAGAGACGCCGATGAATCGATCATTGGCATTCGCAGGCCAATGGAGCGATCGAAACCAGGACGCGGTGCTTTTGCTCATGGCCCTCCCTCTTCGGAGGATCGCGTCAAGCTCGTTCGACTGAGGCCTGTTTATGGGGAGCATTCCATGATCCGATCGTCAGAACAAAACTGAGCAGTCTCATTGCGTATCATGATAACGGATTTGCTTGCGTGCAAGATGATGAATTTCGCTGCCCGAATCAAAAGTCCGAGACTGGCTTGGCTCCCCGTAGGTCGGCTGCCGCAGCCGACGCAATACGTGTGATGACACCGAAGAACCGGCGGTTGCAGCAACCGACCTACGAAACAATTGCGGGGGTGGTCCAGCCGTTCATGGCTGGATCGGCGTCGCCGACAAGACCCGTCGCCATACGCGTTCAAGTGCACTCATGGCGACGTTGGGGATTGTGACTGCATGGCGGACGGGTGGTTCTCTTCGTTCTGAAAAGACTAGTTCTCTCGGGAAGAGATCGGAACGTCACTAACTAATTTCCCGTTTACCCAATACGAGACTTTTCGATTTCTCTCAGATGTCATTTCAATTACCGAATGCCCTTCTGGTAAATCGAGGCCAGCTAAGGTGAAGAGCTTGTGATCAACTTTTGAGTTGAAGTCTGCTTGTGTGACTTTATAGGTCGTTTTCTCAACAACCTTTCCGTCGACAGTTCGTGTGTGAACCGAGATGCTGGGGAACCAGAGTCGTTCTGCGCCATAGGCCAGAAGTTCGGACTCGACAGTATCAATCACTTCCTCCCTTCTGGGTCCGGGGCTTCGCAAAGAGGAATAGACAACGCTGGGGCCTCGATCGGTGTCAATGAGAAGGACGGCTTTGAGTCTTTTATTGGCAATGGAATGCTCGACTCGCTCTAATTTTCTCCCGTTGACTTCAATCTGACTGCGTGTGCATGTTGAGAAATCCTCTGGTACCAAGATCTGTTTGATGTCAAACGTTTTTAGCGTTGCTAAGCCACCAGGGACGATGCCAATCTCTCGGGGATCAAAGCAATAAGTCCCCGTCGATGATTTGAAGATCTCTTCTTTGTAATTTTTGTTTTCATCACCAAACCTGTGAGCGTAAGCTGCTACAGTTCTGCCATTGGATTGTTTGATGTCAAAGTAATACAGTGTCTCGGTTGGGGTGAAAACGTATTTATGCAGATCTCTTGAGCGGAATGTTTTGCCGGAGGAATCAGTGACATCGAGCTCCATCTCGAATCGCGAGTGATATTGGTCGCCGTCGAAAAAGCCTTCGATCAGCTGGTCTTTGGTTTTCCCATTTGTTTCGCGTGTCAGTTCAACAACAACTCGACCACTTGTGAGTTGTCGTCGATATGCAAAGGCCCGCGATTCTGGAAGCGAGTTAATGTCTTGCGCGAATACCGCATGGGTCGAAAGGGAAATCGAAAGCAATAATGCCAAGCTAAATTTCATGAGAAGGCCCACACGAGTTAGAGTAATCACGGGCATTCAAGAATACTTAATTAATTAAAGTTCATCGACAGGTATTTTGCTGAAGTGGTGTTCCGAATTCACGTTGAGCCGTCCCTACAGGACGGGAGGCCATGGAGGTGCCGCGAACCCTGGGTTTCACCCAGGGCTGGTAGATAACGTCCCTTCAGGACTCAGGCGGGGAGTCGAGGCGTTGGATTGTTCCTCCCCCCTCATGACTCATGACATTCCCGCAAGTTATGCCATCAAGGGCTCAATCACTCCGTCCAGTTCGTCGTCGATTGGTCTTTGTGTCTGTTGTTAGCCGGTGGGCAGGCTGGGAGGTTGGACTGGCGAAGCGGTCATCAGGGTGGGGGCTTAAGTATCGAAGTGGATGATGGTGACGGAGCACGCTGGGGTGTCCACGCTGAAGCGAGCGTCATTGGCATTTTGACGGACATCAACGGATCCATGCTCTCGAAGAACGGTATCGTTTGCCATGGGCGTACCAGTTGGACTTTCCAGTCGCCAAAGTGCATTTCCTGCAGTCAGATTACGCTCTGAATTTTTCATCAGGACATTTGCGCGCTGCAGGGAGTTGCTGTGATTGATGAGCCAGACCGTGCTGGCAGTCTTGCCTTTTGAGGCAAAACAGCGAATCGACCCGTTGACTTGATTGGCGAACATCGTCGGCTCTGCGAATCGGGTATATGCTGTCAGACCCAGCCCCATGCCTGTCAGGTCGTTGCTACTCTGCTGGAGAACGCCCCCTTCAGTTGACCAGCGTGTGGGCCAGAAAAGAGCATGTTGGACAGCCATGTCCATGCGAATGTTTCCAAGCATTTCTGTCGCGAGAACCGCGCGATAATGGGGCGTATTCTCGCCGGGCTTCCATGATCCGAGTTCGGTCACGTGTATGGGAAGCTTGGGAAAGTACGTGGCATGTGTCTGGCGGTAGTCCGTGCCGAGCCTGCCAAACTCCCAGTCAGCATGTGCCTGCCAGACGTTCTGATCCAGCCAGAACTCGTACTTGTGGGCGACAACAAAGTCCAGGTCGTTCGCCAGCTGAGGGTCGGCGGCGACGATGCCTGCGAACCACTCTTTGCTGTTTTGTGCGTCTAACAGTCCTCCATTGATGCCACACTTCGCGGCAGGGCTGACCCGTTTTATTTGATCAAGATAGGACCTTGCCACCTTGGCGTACTCGGCTGCCGTCCAGGGGGCGACACCGCCTGTCTGGTCATTTTTGCCGGTCAAGTCATTCTCATTGCCGATTTCAAAATACTGGAATCGGTTGCTCTTTGCCCACGAGGCCCACTCTGTTGCGCTCTTTGCATAGGCTGCGATGCGGGCATCGCGATTCATTGAAGAGATTCGCGGATCTTCGTTTCCAATGTAGTTAATCCCATCGGTGTTCAGGACGGCAAAACCAGTTGCATCGATCTCATTGAGAATTCTGCTCACACCCTCAGGTCCGAAATTCTCATTCATGCGCCCCTTGTCGTCTGCCAGATAGCCTTGAGCTTTCGCATCGCGCGGAGAGTGGATCTGTGACGACAGGTCTTGAGGATCGAACAGTCCAAACTGCCACCCATAGCGAAGCGAACGAATCTTCAGGCGTTTCAGAGCATCAATGTAGCTGGCGTCTAACCGGTCGGAATTTGTATTGACCCAGATCCCGACCTGGTCGGCATGTTGATTCAGGACCCCGGTACAATCCAACTCAAAGTTGCATTCGTCGGGTACTTGGGAATACAGGTGACCCGCAAATAGCGAATGGGTGGCAAGAACGAGAATGCATAGTCTCAGACCAAAATTCATCGTACGCCTGTTCGCTTTTCTGAAATGCTGTCGTGAGTGAAGGTCGTTGGAAACGGATCATTATTTCCGTCCTTACCTTCTCGTTCAAGAGCCTTCAGGCGGTTCTTGTTCCTCTCACGACGCAGACGATACGACTCTCGTGGCGCGTTATGCCATCAATGGCTCAATCACTCCGGTCGAATCGGCGAAGGATTTTTCTTCCACTCCTGTCGCTTGTAGCATGGTCAGCAGGAGGTTAGACATGGGGTTGTCTTTGGTGTTGGCGATATGGAGGCCGGATTTGAGGCGGCCGCCGGCCTGGCCTGCTAACAGGAGCGGGAGGTCATGGGGGTCGTGGGCGTTGCCGTCTCGGAAGCCGGAGCCGAAGAGGATGGCGGAGTTGGCCAGGACGTTCGACTCGCCTTCGGGGATTGACTTGAGTTTTTCCAGCAGGTAGGCGTACTGGGCGACGTGCCACTTGGCGATCAGTTCGTATTGGGCCAGTTTCTCCGGGTTGCCGGCGTGGTGGGAGATCTCGTGGTGCGAGCCCTCGACCCCTTCCAGGAAGGAGAAGTTCTGGCCGCTGACGGAGTTGCCGAACATGAAGGTCGCGACGCGGGTGATGTCAGCTTCGAAGGCGAGGGCGATCATGTCGAGCATGAGGCGGGTGCGCTCGGTGTGGTTGGTGGGATCAGCGGGCGGGGTGCGGGTCGAGAAGTCGACACGTGACTTCCAGCCGGTGCTGGTCGGGTTTTCGAGGGACGCCAGGCGTTTTTCGAGCGACTCGACCGAATCGAGATACTGGTCGAGGCGCTGGCGGTCGTTGTGGCCGAGTTTCTGGCTGAGACGCTGCGCATCGTCTTTGACGAGATCAAGGATCGGGCGATTCGACCGGCCGCTTGGCTTGCCGTTGGAGATCATGACCATGCGGTCGAAGGCGAGTCGGGGGTTGATCTCTTTGGCGAGTGGCTGCGTCGGTTGCTTCCAGGCAATGTGGCAGCCGTAGACTCGCGTGTAGCCGACGTTGCCATCGACGCCCGAGGTGACCTGTTCGCACCCGAGTTCCATGGAGGGGAGGGGGGTGAACTGGCCGAGGGTGCGGGCGGCGACCTGATCCATGGAGACCCCGCCGCTGTTGAGGTCGACGCCGGTGGTCTTGGTGATCGTGCGACCGGTCAGCCAGGCGGCGTCTTTGACGTAGTGCCCGTCGCCGGTGTTGGTCGCCTGGTGCCACAGGTTTGAAACGACCGAGACATCCGACTTGAGGTGGGCGATCGGTTCGAGCTGGGCAGGAGCGGTCCAGCCTTCGCCGGTTTCCGATGGTGTCCACTTATCAGCCCGCACGCCGTTGGGGAAGAAGAGAGCCGCCATGCGGACCGGCTGCGTCTGTGGGTTCACCGTTGTGGAGGCGGCGAAGGTCGAGAGGGGACGCATCGCTTCCAACAGTGGCAACGCCAATGCAACGCCAGCACCACGCAGGACAGTTCTTCGGTCAAGACGCATCATGGTCATTCCTCTTTTATACTTCTTTCGCATACAAGATCGGAGGGGAAGTATTTGACACAGAGGGCACAGAGGATTCAGATTTCAGGGATTTCGATGAGAATCATTTTGAGTGATGATTTCTCGCATCTTACTTCTCTGTGGCCTCTGTGAACTCTGTGTCGAATGTCTTCTGATTTTGGATCTCATTCCTCAACGGTCTTATACAGGAACGGTTTGCTCAGGACGATTCCCAGGATGAGTTCCTGGGCTTTGTTATCGTTGTTGTTTAGACGCTCGAGAATGGTTTCGACCGTGCAGACATCGGAGGGACGCAGGCCGCGGTTCAAACCATATCCAAGCATCTTGTAGGTGACTTGTCGAAGGAATTGTGGCTTGTTTTCGAGAATGTAGGCTTTCAGGCCGGCGATGCCTGCGACATCACGACCATCCGCCATCGAGGCTTTTGCATCGATCGGTCCGCCCTCGTCTTTGTCACGCCAGCGTCCCAGGGTATCGAAGTTTTCCATGGAGAAGCCAATGGGGTCGATGCGGTCGTGGCAGGTGGCGCAGGCCGGGTTCTCGCGGTGGATCTCCAACTGCTGACGGACGGTCATCTTCTTGATGTCGTGACCACCGGCTTCGAGTGTCGGGACATTTGGGGGCGGGGGTGGGAGTTCGATGCCGAACATCTTGTCCATGACCCAGGCGCCTCGCAGGACCGGGCTCGTGCGGCGCGCGTACGAGGTGATTCCCATGACGGAGCCGCTTCCCAGCAAGCCGGCCCGGTAGCGGTATTCATCCGGGAGTTCGACCGAGACAAGGTGCTGGTTGATGTCCTTTTCGTGCTTGAGGGACGATTTCTTCAGCTTGTAGACGCCGAGGAGTTCGCCGTTGAGGTAGGTCCAGTTGGAGTCGACGAGTTCGAGTAGGCTGCGGTTTTCGCGGAGAATTCGCTCCATGATATAGACGGGCTGGTCTCGCATCGGAGCGACGTGGTGGTCCTGAATCCAGGGGTGAAGCTGGGTGTCGGGCTGCTTGCTGCGACCCCAGTCCTGAGTGCCAAGCCACTGACCCATGAAGAAGGTGAGCGAATTATTCAGCTGTTCGCCACGACCATTGATCAGGCGCAGCGTCTGTTTTTTGAGCTCGTCAGGATTCTTCAACAGTCCTTTATCAGCGGCTTCGCGGAGTTCGCGGTCGGGCATTGTCGCCCAGAGGAAGTAACTCAGGCGGGTCGCGATTTCGTGATCTGTTAAAGGGACGTCAACGCCGGGCTGCTCGGGGACTGTTTCTGCGATGAAGAGGAAGTTGACGGAAACGAGGACCGCCCGCATGGCATAAAAGGTGGCCTGTGTGTGATCGAGCCCGTCGGCTTTGGCCTGCTCGTAGATGTTGACGAGGAGGTCGACTTCCTCTTTGGTCGCAGGTCGACGATAAGCACGATTGGCGAGGCTTTTCAGGTTATTGCGAGCCGCTTCGGTTTCGCTGACACCCTCTTTGGGGAAGGCATGGAGAATCCGTTTGCGGGAGGTTTCATCCTTGGCGGCATAGTCGAGAGCAACGGCAGCAGCTTCGATATATTTCTCCGCGTGCACCGGCGAAATGATCAGGGTCTCGGAGGCGTTGTTGAAACCTTCGCCCCCGGCTGCATCTTCGGGAAGGGCATGGCCGACATCCATGTGGACGCCGAGGAGGTCACGCATGGTGTTGGAGTATTCGTGACGAGCCAGGCGTCGGAAGAGTGGCGGACCTGCTTTTTCGCCCTTCTCCATGAAGGCCTGTCGTGAGGAATTGGTGATCCAGTCGACGAGTTGGAGACGGATGGCGGGATCGAGAGGATCAGCGTCCTTAGGAGGCATGCTGTGGTCGGCGATCCGCTGACGGATCTTTTCCCATTCGTCGTGATGATCGATGAACGACTGCGAGGAATCGTGGAGACGATTGAGGTCAAAGCCTTCCCCTTCGTGACACTCCTTGCAGGAGATCTCGAGTTGTTTGAATAACGACGAGGGAAGTGCAGTGGGGGGATCCGCGGCGCGTAGCGTCGCGCATGAAAAGAGGATCGCCAGTGATAAAAGATAAGTCGGCTTCATGAGGTTGCTCGGAGGGAGCCGGGGTGGCAGGCGGGTCAGGGGGAATTTCCGACGCGAGTGGGGTCGAAAATGCCGGGATGCGTGGGAAAGAGGGCGGGAATCTGCTGGGCAAGAACCTCATTGTATATTGATGCTTGTTTATGAACAATCGAAATTGCCAATCTTCGCATCCCTATTGGAGTTGGAGTGACGCCGAGCGGGATCAAAATGGTCGCGGGGAGGGCGTTTCAGTGCATGAGCGGTCATTGCACCATTCGTATCCGAAGGCGAGGTGGTGAGTTCATGTCGAGAACTCGCACCGTCGTTCGTCCCACCGATGTCAGGCCAACGATTCGTATTCCTTCCAGGAAAAATGGTCCTGCCAGAGGTCTGTCCGGGGATGGAACAGAGGCGTGAGTTGACTGGTCAGAGGGTCGATTCCTGCCAGATCGCTGGATTTACGCAGATTGCAATCCGCACAAGCCAACGCCAGATTGTCCAGATGATCTTCCCCGCCGTGTTTACGGGGAATGATATGTTCGATTTGAAGCGTAATCAGCGGCGATTCCTCCTGCCGCTTCTGACAATATTCGCAACTGTTGTTTGCTCGGTCTCGGACGAGATTTCGCAGTCGTACTTCGACCACGGTCAAGCTCCGATTCGTGTCAGTCGAAAGCGTGCTTCTGCCTGCAGGACCGCCATGAGATTGTTCGCTTCGATGTACGCTTCGTACTCCGCCAATTCGGAATCGGACAATTCCCCTTCGTTTGCCTTTTCCGACAATTCCTGCACGCGGTCAGCTAGGGTCGGATCAGCTTGAAGTTGGGAGAGTTGCCGTAACTGGTCCGAGGTCAGCAACTCAAAGAGGGGCGACGTACCGCGATGGAAGGCATGATGGGATTCGGTGGTAGCCATGAAGCCATTGTACCTGTGAAACGAGGCAGAAATCTGGCAAGATGGTAATTGTATCTTGGTTTTCGGCGGACAGACAATTGAAAAATGAAGATGTGTCCTTGTTTCGGCGCAGACGCCAGAAATCCGGTCGACGACACTGAATTATACGCATAAGTGGAGCAACAGATGGAGTTTACAGCTGGGTTTCCAATGACGCGGATGCGTCGCGTGCGGCAGGCTGCCTGGGTTCGAGGGATGGTCGCCGAGCAAGGGGTTTCAGCGCAAGATCTGATTTGGCCAGTGTTTGTGCAGGAAGGGACCAACACGAAGACCCCCATCGGCTCGCTGACGGGGCAGTTTCGCTGGTCGATTGATCTTTTGTGTGAAGAGGTCAAAAAAGCGGCTGACCTGGGGATTCCTGCAATCGCGATTTTCCCGGTCACGCCTCCGGAGCGGAAGTCGGCCGACGGGAAAGAAGCGACCAACCCGGATAACCTGATGTGCCGGGCGACGCGGGCAGTCAAGGAACTGGGGCTGAATCTGGGGGTCGTGTGTGACGTTGCGCTCGATCCTTATACGACCCATGGCCACGATGGGCTGCTCGTTGATGGCCGGATCCCCAATGATGAAACGACGGAGATCCTTTGCCAGCAGGCGGTTGTGCAAGCGGAAGCGGGTTGCGACATCATTGCCCCTTCCGACATGAATGACGGACGGATCAGCGAGATCCGGGTTGCCCTTGATGAGGTGGGATTCACCGATGTCATGATCATGTCGTATGCGGCGAAGTATGCGTCGTCCTTCTATGGGCCGTTTCGGGAGGCTGTCGGGTCGGCGTCGAATCTGGGGCAGGGGGATAAGAAGACGTATCAGATGAACCCTGCGAACACGAACGAAGCCCTCCGTGAAGTCGCGTTGGATATCTCAGAGGGGGCAGACATGGTCATGGTCAAGCCAGGGATGCCGTATTTGGATATCGTCCAGAGAGTCAAAGCGACGTTTGGTGTGCCAACCTTTGCTTATCAGGTCAGTGGGGAGTATGCGATGATCACAGCTGCCGCTCAAAATGGCTGGCTAAACCGTGAGAGCGCGATGCTCGAGAGCCTGCTGTGCTTCAAACGAGCGGGAGCGGATGGGGTGTTGACTTACTTTGCGGTCGAGGCGGCGGAAATGCTGAAGAGATGAAGCGACAACACGGTCGACCCGTTTTGTCCTCATCACCTCTTCGCGTCATGCCTCCCACCGGGAGGGCGAGGCTCCGTCCGAGCCGCTGTCCCGCGTTGCACGCATTGATGACGACTCGATGTTGATTTTCACATCTTTGTCTCGGGCCTGAAGGGCCGTTATCAGTCAGCCCAGGATGAAATCATGGGTTAGCGGTCAAGAGATGATTTCCCGTCCTGTAGGGACGGTTCACCTTGCATTCCACGTTGACCCGTCCCTACAGGACGGAGTCGTCTTCTCTTGCCATGAACCCAGGGTTTCACCCTGGGCTGGTAGAAATCGTCCCTTCAGGACGAAGAATACGAGGCCATCATTGCGCTGTACACGGCTGAAGTTTCGCAACCCACTGCGTTGTAGGCATGCGACGGAGCGCATGGCAGGCGGCTCACACGGAGGTTCGCCCTCCCGATGTCGTCGATGTTTGTGTTGGAATGACCAACGGCCATTTTTCGAACAGCTGCTTACTTCTTCCCGAATTTCTCGATTGCCACATCTTTGACTGCCTTCAGATCGAGTTTCCCCGTTCCCAGCAGTGGCACTTGGTCGACTTCGACGAAGCTTTCGCGGTCTGGCAGCCAGAGGTTGGGCAGGCCTGTGTCGCTCAATTTTCTCAGCAGTTGATCGATCGGCACTGGCAGCTGCTTGTGAACCACGACGATTCGCTCGCCACGGGTTTCATCGGGAGCAGAGGTGACGGCCAGTCGGACGGCTCCGCCGGGGATTTCGAGTTCTGCTTCGGTTTGGGGAGCCATCTCGTCGAGGATTCTGGTCAGTTCCTGTTCGATGCGGATGTGTGGCACCATCTCGCCGCCGATCTTCGAGAAACGGCTTTGCCGACCGGTAATCTGCACGAAGCCATCGTCATCAATGATCGCGAAGTCGCCCGTGTTGTACCAGCCGTCGACAATGGCTTCGGCTGTTTTGTCGGGACGATTCAAATACCCGATCATCACGTTCGGGCCTTTAATGAGCAGCAGGCCTTCCTTATTGAGACCGCGATCAACACGTGTCTCAGGATCGACAATCATCGCCTCCACGCCATAAATCGGCTGACCAACCGTTCCGAGCTTGTTGCCGATCTGGGTGATTTTCTCGTTGATCACGTTGCGAATGTTCGAGAGCGTGTACGGAGAAAGTTCCGTGCAGCCATATCCTTCGATGGGAGTGACTCCGAATTTCTCTTCATATTCCTTCACGAGTTCGGGCGACATTTTTTCTGCACCACCCACGACCAGTCTCATGTGCGCGAATTGTTCTTTCGTGCAACGCTTCAGGTACGATTTCAGGAACGTCGGAGTCGCCAGCAGGATCGTCCCCTTGTACTGCTCAGCGAGTTTGCCGACGGTCCGCGCATCCAGAGGATTGAAGTGATACGCCCCGCGCAGTGGATAGTTCAAGACGGACCACATCGAAACGCTGTATCCAAATGAGTGGAAGAATGGCAGGACGCCGATCAGCGTGTCGTCTTTCTTCAGCAGGTACAGACGGTCCATCGCGTAGATGTTCGTCGCGATGTTGTGATGTGACAACATGACCCCCTTCGGCTCGCCGGTTGAACCGGAAGTGAAGATGACGGTCGCGAGATCATCGCGTTTGATTTTGTTGAGACCCAGGATGCGGAACAGCAGAAAGCTCGGCAGTCCAAACGCCATTGCAGCGGCGGTCCCGCGGACTCCTGAGGTGACTTTCTCTTTCAGGTCTTCCAGGAAGACCACCTTTGCACCCTGCACGTTGACGGGCCTTTTCAGCATGAAAAGTTTGCTGGTGATGACCGTCTTGATGCCTGCTTCTTTGATGCAGTAGTTGATGACGTCGTCAGACAGCGTATAGTTCAGGTTCGCAGTCACCTTGCCACAAAGTCCGACGGCCATGTTGGCGATCACGCCGCCACAGGAGGGAGGCAGCAGCAGGCCGACGATCTTCTCGTCTTTGGCGAACACATATTTCATCAGCACGCTGCGAAACGCCAGACACGCCGTCAGCAGTTTACCGCCGGTTAATTCCATGCCCGAGGAATCAGCGACCTTCATCCGGAACAGATTCTTGCGCGCCTGGTTGACGAAGCCACGAATTGGCAGACAGAAGGAATCCCGATTCAGTTCGACAGCTTTGTTCAACGTGCGGCAGACTTCGCGTCGCAGCAGCGCAGTATCCGTCACCACCGTCGTGTCGATTGGCTTGCCGGCGATCAGTCGAATCCGACGTCGGAACCCATCGGGCAGGCGTTTAATCAGTTTCTTGCGATAACTGAAAATGCTCCCCCACAGGCCGTCCATCCCAATCGGAATGATCGGGCAGCCGGTCTTCTCGGCCAGTCGCATGACACCTTTCTGAAACGGCAGAATCTGGCTGGTTCTCGTGATGGCTCCCTCGGGGAAGATGCAGACCGCTTCGCCGCGTCGCAGTGTTTCTTCTGCTTCCTTGAGGCCCATCATGATGGCTTTGGGGCCATCTTTCGGACTAAGTGGAATCGTTCCGGTCATCTCAGACAGCCAATTGATGTACCACTTTTTCGTGAAGTTCGAAAAGACCATGAATCGGGTTTGTCGTGGCAGGAAAACATTCAGCAAGACGCCATCAATCCACGAGGAGTGGTTCGGCACAAAGATGACGCCTCCTTCTTCAGGAATGTTGTCGCGGTCATGCCATGTGATGCGGTAGACACAGTGAAGAATGCCCCAGACGAGGAATCGCAGCAGGGGGATGAAGAGGGTATACGAAGCATAAATCGCCACCGGCAGCGTGAGCAGACCTGATGCGAGGAAGACTCCCGACGGACTCAGTTTGATCACATCCCGCATGACAAAGAAGAGCACCATCGAGACGAGCATGAAGGCATTCGTCAGTGCATTTCCAGCGGCCAGGACCGACCCGCGGATGGCGGTCGGGCTTTTGTGTTGAAGATAGCTTTCCAGCGGGATGTAGAAGAAACCTGTGACGGAGCCGAGGATCAACAGCCAGAACCCTGTCTTATAAAACGCAGTCATCGTGCCAGCTGCACCTGTTGCTTCTGCGCCGAAACCGACCCAGGCAATGATCATCGAAACGAAGGCAATGCCGAGCGCGCCGACAGGAACCATGCCCAACTGAATCCGACCGACTGACCACACACCTGCGATCACGCTTCCCAGTCCCAGTCCCACGACGAGGACGGGCATTAACATCCCGATCGTCTTTTTATCAACCTTCAGAACGAACTCGCCGAACGCGTCGACGTTTACCTGGAAGAGCAGGGCGACGAAGTAGAAGAACGCAACTCCCAGTGCTGATTTCAGCAGCATCGGTCGACTGAACAGCACGGTCATCGCGGGCTTGAGTTCGGTAATCGGGTTGACGCTGAACGGGCGGTTCACGTCGGCAGCGGACAGGCTTTTCACCATCAGGCTGCATAGCCATCCGATGACCGCGACTCCGACCAGGACTGCAAACGCTGGCCAGATCGTCAACAACTGACCTGAATCAGCATAGCACCAGTCGAACAGAATGTATCCGAGCGGTACTCCGATGGCAGACCCGACGATGCCGAGCATCATCAGATACCCGTTGGCTTGAGAGATGTGTCGATAGGGCATTGTCTCCGGAATGATTCCCAGCTTAGCGGGTGCAAAGAGCGCGCTTTGGGCTCCCATCAGGAAAACAAGTGCCAGCAGAATGTAGATATTGCCGAGGGGGACGCAGGCGGCTAGCAAACCCATCAGGATGATTTCTGCGAACTTCGCCCAGACAACGACTTGACGTTTGGGATAGCGGTCTGCGAAATATCCCGCCATTGGCGCCAGCAGCAGCCAGGGCAGGGTGAAGCTGATCGCGCCGAGTGCCAGCGCCATGGAATTGCCGCGCTCGACATTCCCCAGCGATGCTCCCAAAACAGCCTGTCCAATCTTCACCACGAACCAGCGACTGATATTGTCGTTGACCGCTGTAAAGAACTGCGTCAGGATGAGAGCGATGTAACCGGTCGTCCATAACCGGCCATCTGTTGTTCCCTGAGTGGTGTTTTCCGATTCCGTTGGCTCGAAGGCCCCTTCGGGAACCGTCGGTAAAATCTCTTGAGAGGCAGCCGTCGACATAACTAAACCTTCCACTTATGCCAAGGATTCATCAAAGCCCTTGGTGTGACAGACTTTCGGTCCGTGTATTTTCTTAGAGTATCAGTTTACGAACCACACGAGTGACAACAACTTGCGTCAATTGCGGGGGTTGGCGCGGATTCTGATGAACATCCGTGTTTCCCACAAGACGACTTAGGACCTCAGGCGTTACTCTTCCCGAGATATCACGGTTCTCATAAAAGAATTTCAGAGATTTTTCCTCTGAAAGGCGAGCGGGGGTGTCAACCCCCTGTCCCTTGTGCTCCCAAACATAATCGCCTCGACGAGCACGAAGCCCGCCCCACCTCTCCAAAATCATTACCCATTCCGGTAACACTCCCATGTCCAACCCCATTACCATCTCCCCCAACGACCGTATCGTCTTTTACGACGGCGTGTGTGGCTTGTGCAACCGCTTTGTCGACTGGTGTCTGTCCCAGGACAAAGCTCACACGATCAAGTTTGCCCCCCTCCAGGGGGAAACTGCGAAAGCGCTGCTGCCGGACAATCTGACGAGCAGTCTCAAAACGGTCGTCTTCTTCGACCAGGGTCAGATCCTGACGCACTCGTCGGCCGTCATCCGGATTGCCCAGGCGTTAGGGTATTCTCCCTTGCTGACCGTCCCGATGCGCCTCATTCCACGCCCCCTCCGCGACGTCGGCTACAACACCGTCTCCGCCCTCCGCTATTTCCTCTTCGGTAAGAAAGAAACCTGCCGGATGCCAAAGCCGCAGGAACGGGCATTGTTTCTGCCGTAGGGGATAAGACTGGAACGCAGAGTGAAGCAGAGGTCGCACAGAAGAGTCCATTTGCAGCTTTGAGCAAGCATGCTCCGGCTTTGTGCCCTTGCGTTCATAACTCTTCTCTGCGACCTCTGTTCCCCCTCCGCGTGCTCTGCGTTCCACTCTCGTCTTCGCAGCGCGCAAAAAATAACCCCGAGTGAGAGCTCAGGGTTTAATCTTCAATCGGCGCGCAACGAACCATGATCGGCTGCTACGCGATGTCGTCACAAAGCCTTAGCTGGCTTGTGGTTCGAGCTCGATGAATGGGCTCATCTTGCGAGCTTTGGCGAACAGGGCGTCTTTTTCAGTCTGAGTCTTCGCAGCAGCGAATTTGACGCGGATTTTCGTCAGTTGAACGCGGCGTTTACGACGTCGGGCGATTTCACGTGTTCGTTCGAGGCGACCCATAATCTTCCAAATTCCAATAGGCAATCAGATTTTCGAGAAAAGTGAACCGGACAGCTTACCAACGCCATGACCACTCGTCAACTCACCGCAGCTTGGTAGGTTGGCTTGATGTAGGGTCCGCTGTGCGGACCGATAAACGAGGTCCAATAAATTTGTTCGTGTTCAAAGTGTTTTGGGATGTCGTAACTTTGATCTGCAATTTTGCGAATTGATGGTCCGCACAGCGGACCCTACGGGGATAAGCCCTCTATCCGCTGCTTGAGTCTCTCGCGATCCTGTTCAGGCATGACGGCTGCGATATCCAATGCCCACAGCTGGGACTTAAAGCCTGCGTCCTCCCGCCAGCTGGACATGAGCGGGCGGACTTTGACCAGATCCTTCAGCGTCATGAGAACGGCGTCGCTTCGTTCGGCGTGGGCCAGTTTTCGGACACGTTCCAGATCGGTGGCCGTGTAATGATGGTGGTCGGGAAAGGCGATTGTTTGTTCTGGATCGAGTTTCAGGCCCAGTTTGCGGATGGTGGCGAAGAAATTCTCCGGGGCACCGATCCCGCAAAACGCGGTGACGATCTGCTTTTCTTTGATCGCGATGTCTCGAATCTCCCCCGATACGCCGACGAGTTGCGTCGGCTCGAATGAGACGGATAAGACGGGAACACCGGGGCGTACCAGTGATTGGAGCTGTTGGAGAAGGGTTGCCCGGGTTGCATTGGATACCTGATTGGCTCGTGTCAGCAAGACAACGTCCGCCCGCTTGAGCGATTCGAGGGGCTCTCGCAATAACCCCCGCGGCAGCAATCGCTCGTATCCGAAAGGGTTGGTTGCGTCGATCAGAACGATGTCCAGATCGCGGTGAAGCTGGCGGTGTTGGAATCCGTCATCCATCACGAGCATTCCCGGGGCAGGGCGGTCCGATGATCGGAGGATCTCCTCCGCAGCGAGGATGCGTTGACGATTCTGAACATGCGGAACGTCGGGCAGCAACAATTCCAGTAGCAGCTTCTCGTCGTTGGCTTGCCCGTCCAGGGAACGGTAGCCGCGACTGATAATCCCGGGCGCGATCCCGAGTTCCCGGCAGAGTTCGCATACCAGTGCAACGACAGGTGTCTTCCCTGTCCCGCCCGTTGTGATGTTGCCAATGCTGACGACCGGGATGTTGACTTTTTTGGCGGTCCTCAGTCCCAGATCGAACATTGCATTTCGAGCCGATGTTCCCATCCAGAATGGGATCGCAGCCATCCCCAGCAGTACGCGCAACAGTCCGTCACCCGACGCCAGTCCTGTTCCTGTCACAATCTCCCGATGACGTTCCTGCGACAACATCATTACATGATATCAGTTAAGTGAAGACAGGCGAATCGCAATTCATATCAGCGTGTCCTCATTTCAGTGTGCCATGCTTGCGGCGTTGAGCAAGCATGTTCTGGACGCCGTGGAAAGAATGGGGTTTTCTGCGCGATCGCACGGCTGACACAGCCGTGGCACACAGGAGAGCGAGTGGCAAAAAAGAAGCACAGGCGTTCTGCCTGTGCTGCTTCATTTTTCAATGGCAGACCGCGGTTGCGAAGCTTACGGCTAAGCCCTAAGCCCCAATCCCTAAGCCCTGCTTCCTACGCCCGATCAACCGAGTTCGGCCATCTTCTTGCAGATCGCTTCACCCATTTCGCGGGTTCCGACGGCGGTTGGGTCGTTGCGGTCGTCTTTCATATCATAAGTGACATTCTTGCCTTCTTCGATGACGGCGGCGACGGCTCGTTCCAGTTTCTCGGCAGCCGCTGCTTCGCCGATGTGTTCGAGGAGGAGCTTGCCGGAGAGGATGAGGGCCGTCGGGTTGACCTTGTTCTTGCCAGCATATTTCGGAGCAGACCCGTGGGTGGCTTCGAAGATGGCCGAGTCAGGACCGATGTTGGCACCAGGTGCAACGCCCAGACCACCAACGAGACCGGCACACAGGTCGCTGAGAATATCGCCATACAGGTTCGAGGTGACGATGACGTCGTACAGTTCTGGCTTCTGGACGAGCTGCATACACATGTTGTCGATGAGACGCTCGTTGTATTGCAGCTTCGAGCCGTCGGTGACTTTGCCGACGAGTTCTGAGTCTGGATTGACGCCTTTGGCGAGGTCATCCCATTCAAACTTCGCACCGTAAGCCAATGCGACTGCTCGGGTTTCGTCGTACCACAGGCCGTCGGTGTACTTCATGATGTTGGCTTTGCAGACCGAAGTGACGGTCTTGCGGCCATACTTCACTGCGTAGTCGAACGCATAGTTGGCGATGTCTCTGGTGCCTTCGTAAGACATCGGCTTGATGCTGACGCCGGTGGTTGTCAGGCCCGTCTTGATTTTCTTGCCGTCAGCGAACTTGTTAATCAGGGTGATCAGTTCCGAGGTCTTGTCCGAACCAGCCTGGAATTCGATGCCGGCGTACAGGTCTTCGGTGTTTTCGCGGATCAGAACCAGGTCGACGTTTGACTCGGAGTAGTAAGTGCGGACCCCTTTATAGGTCTTGCAGGGACGAACGCAGGCGTAGAGACCGAGTTCTTGTCGCAGGTAGACGTTGACGCTGCGAAACCCTTTGCCGATGGGGGTCGTGATCGGGGCTTTGAGGGCGAGTTTGTTCTTGCGGATCGACTCGAGGACGCGTGGAGGAACGCTGCCTTCTTTTTCGATCGTGTGAATTCCGCAGTCCTGAACATCCCAGTCGATCTTGACTCCGGTTGCATCCAGACACATGCGGGTGACATCAGCGAGCTCTGGACCTGTTCCATCTCCGGGAATCAAAGTGACATGATACATAAGTGTTCCTCAAGCAGTGTCAGAGTCTGACTGTCGTTCAAAAAAGCACATCTTTAGGAGCGTTCCGGACCTGATCCGCCGTCCTGAAAATCGATTCCTAACCGTAATGGATCGCATCCACAAACTCAAGTAACTTCCTTTGGCGCGAGAGAAACCGGGGGGAGACTGGAACGCAGAGCTCGCAGGGTGGAGCAGAGGACGCGGAGAAGAATGGGATCCAGATTCAACGCTCCGTCGCGAAGGCGCAACGGGGATTAAGGGAGCAAGGACGGACTTGAATCAAATCTTGATGTGATCGGCGATCTGGTCAATTCACACTCATTCACCTCTTTGCTGTCTCAGCGACCTCTGCTTCCCTCTGTGAGCACTGCGTTCCAGTCTTGTTTGCTGTCGAGGTGGCAAGGTGCGCAGACTTTGATGGCAAATAAGCCCGTTTATTGGCAAGCTGGGGCGTCTGGAACGAAGTTTGACGGTTAGACCTGTTGTGACTGCTCTGACGTCATTTCTGATTCCTCCTCCCATGCCGTCCGATCCTAATGACACGGATCGTGCTGATCGTCGCGGTGTGCCTGTTTGTAGCAGTTGCCCGCATCGTAGCGCACGTGACGACGACTTGACGTTCACTCTCAGTCCACCACGACGAACTTGTGACGCACCACTCAAACCGTCGGACTTACAGGTGTGGCCTCTCAGCCCCGCACCTCCCGAGGATTTTCAATCATGACGAGCCGAACATTCCGATCAGCCATGGTGATGACGCTCTGCCTGAGCATTTTCGCCAGCGGCTGTAAGCACGGCAGCAAAGACGTTACCTACATTGGTGATGCTGATCTGAACTACTATCGCAACTCTGCGACGCAAATTGCTTACCCGACTGTCTGCCAGGAGACTCCGCCGCAGATTCAGGTGACGCAGCCTCCGCGAACTCTGGAAGCTCGTCAAAAAGACGAGGTCTGGGATCTGACGCTGCAGGAAACGATTCAGCTGGCTTTGAAGAACAGTGAGATCATCAAGAGCTCCGGCCAGTTCTTGAACGCTGGCAATAGCCTTTATGCCAACCCGGTCAACACGCCTTCGGTGTTCGATCCGGCGATTCAGGAAACCAACATCCTGTTCGGCAGCCGGGGTGTGGAAGCTGCTCTGTCTGACTTCGATGCGACGTGGGCTGTCAGTACGTTTTATGGACGCAATGAGACCTATCAGAACCAGCTGTTCAACGCGCCGCCGAATCGTATTCTTGATAACCAGACCGGCAGTTTCGATACCTCTCTGACAAAACCTTTGGCGTATGGGGCCTCGGTCTCGGTCAACCATGGTGTTGACTATCTCGATACCAATAGTCCGGGGGTTCTCTTCGGAACCAACTACACGACAACCGCTGGCGTGACTTACCGTCAACAACTCCTCGCCGGCTCGGGGGCTGATTATGTCCGCGTGGCTGGTCCTGCGAACCAGGCTTCCGGTCTGGGAGCAATTACCGGGGTGGGGCAGGGGGTTTTGATTGCCCGTATCAACCAGGACATCAGCCTGGCGGATTTCGAAACCAACGTCCGCGATCTGCTGCGAGATGTGGAAACGAGCTACTGGAATCTTTATCTGGCATACCGCAACTTCGACACGGCTGTCCGTGCTCGAAATACCTCACTGCAAACCTGGCGGATCGCGAAGTCGAAGCGAGACGCAGGGGGACTTCAAGGCTTTTCCAACTGGCAGGAAGCCCAGGCTCGTGACCGTTACTTCGAAACGAAAGCCCAGGCCGAGTCGTCCCTGTCGCAGATTTATCAAGGCGAGCAAAGCCTGCGTAACCTGCTGCAACTGGCAGTCAATGATGGCAAGATCATCCGACCGGTTGATGAACCTGTGACCGTCAACCTCAAGCCGGACTGGTATCTGTCTTTGGCGGAAGCGCTCACCGAACGGGTCGAACTGCGTCGTCAGAAATGGAACATCAAGAGCAATGAGCTCCAGCTGGCTGCGGCTCGTAATATTGCCCGACCACGTCTCGATATGGTCGCTGGTTACAACTACAACGGATTCGGAGATCAGCTGTTCGCAGGGGATGGTGCCGACGTCGCCGGGACTGCCCAGAACCTGAATAGTGCGTACGGCACATTGACCCGCGGTGACGCCACCGGCTTTACAGCAGGACTCGAATACACTCACACGTTGGGGCTTCGTTCTGCCAAAACGCAGGTGCGTAACCTCGAACTCCGACTTGTCAAATCACGCAAGGTCCTGGCTGCTCAAGAGCTCGAAATCAGCCACGAACTGGCGGTGGCGTTCCAGGAACTTTCCCGCGCTTATGCAACGGCGAAGTCGAACTTCTCTCGTCGTCACGCCGCGATGGAACGTGCTCAGCTGCTGGGTGAAGAGTACGCAGCGGGTGCCAACCTGGGCCAGGGGGAAGGGGTCATCGACCGTTATCTGCGTGCTCAGGAGTCTTTGGCTAACGCAGAAATCTCGTACTTCTCGTCGCTGGTGGATTACAACATCGCACTGGTTGACTTCCAGTTCCGTAAGGGAACGCTGCTGCAGCACGACAGTGTCGAGCTGCTCGAAGGCCAGTGGGTGCCAGAAGCGTATCAGCAGGCCCTCGCCCGTGCCTGGGCTCGCAGCCACGCGATCGATCTGGAGAGCACAGATGCTTCGCCCGCTCCGTTTGCCTCTTCGCAGCCGGTCACGAATGGTGTGACCTTCATCAACGAAGTGATGCCAGTCGAAAATGGTCAGGGTTCGAAGGTCATCGAAACACCTGATGTTCCCGCTGCCCAGCCGGATCCTGCTGTCTCCCCCACGAAGAGCGAAGCCTCTGCTTCCCCATTCGGATCGAGCAAAGCCATTGATGAACCAGCCTTCGAGTCATCCAATGATGTCAGTCAGAAATCGATTCGTCCTGAAGATGCTTCCGATCTGCGTGAGAATCGCATCACGACCCTCGCTGAGTGGTACGAAGATCAGGATTCTTACCTGGAGAAGAAGGTCAATCAAATCAGCTACGAACAACCAGCCCGGTCTCCATCGCCGATGCCTGCTCAATCACCGCAGCCGGTGGCGATCCCACCTGCGACACCGGTCTTTGGGAATGGAGCCCGTCAGATTGGTGACGCACTGAAGTCTGCCTTGAGTGGATAGGGATCCGTGGCGGGGTGGCTGGGGTGAGGATTGTTAGCTCACCCCAGACGGACGCGCGTTGGACATCAAAGTCAGTAACGTCTGTTACCAACTCCACTGGGGTCAGCTAGAAATCCTGACCCCAGCCACCCGCGATCTATTGCGACGAACCCATAAACCATATGACACGGAGAGGGAAATGCGCACTTCCTCTCCGTGGTTTCCTGATCACCAACTGGCGAACACCTGCGAATGAGCCCCAACGTCAAGCTCCAACGCCTGCTCAAGATTATTGAGCAACTTCGGACCGGCCAGACGATCAATGCTGAAGACCTCGCCCGAAGTTGCGACGTCTCGGTTCGAACGATTTATCGCGATCTGGAACTGCTCCAACAATCGGGGCTGGAGATCCAGTACGACGACGTCAGCCAGGGTTATCGCCTGCTGACTTCGCGTTTCGTTCTGCCAGCCAACTTCTCGCTGAGTGAAGCCCTCTCCCTGATCTTGATCGGAACCGTCGGACGCACGCAGTCTGACCAGACAGGCATTCCGTTCCTTGATGATGCCCAGTCAGCGGCGTTCAAGATCCTGAATCAGCTGCCGCATAAACTTCGCACGGAGTTGACGCCTCTGGTCACCGCGCACGAAATCCACATCGGTGCCATCAACCCGCTCGATAACGCTGCTGAGACATTCCAGATCATTCAGCAGAGCATTAAAGACGGTCTTCAGTTGAGTATCGTTTATGGCAGCCTGTTTGAAGGCAAAACGATCAAGACAAAGCTTTCGCCGTATCGGGTCTTCTTCGCGGCTCGCAGCTGGTACATCGTGGGGAATTCATCGCTGCACAAAGAGGTTCGCACATTCAATCTCGCGCGATTTCATTCGCTGACGCCGACCAAGACACGATATACGATCCCGCCGCGTTTTTCACTCGAAAAGTATTTCGGCAACGCCTGGTCGATGATCAAAGGTGAGACCCGTTATCACGTCGTCATCGAGTTCGAGCCGAAGGTGGCGCAGAACGTGGCGGAGGTGCAGTGGCACAAAACGCAGAAGGTCACGCGACTCGATAATGGTCGTATCCGCTATGAAGTGAACGTCGATGGCATTGACGAGATTACCTGGTGGATTCTCGGCTATGGCAGTCAGGCTCACGTCATTGAACCAGAGGAGTTACGAGAGCGTATTCATCAGCACGCGCGAGAGGTTTTGACGCAGGGCGAATCGCGATAAAGCGTGAACGCATGGGTAGCCTGGGTTGTCCCAACCCGGGGCGTGCCGCTTCGGCACGATTAGAAACACAGAATGGGCGTCCAACGCGCGATGACCGTGTTTCTCGCGGCTTCGCCGTCGGGGTTGGGACAACCCCGACTACCCTTTATTTGCAATTCGAGAAGCACGGCTGGCACAGCCGTGGCACACGAGCGAGTGTTCTTGACTAGCGGATGACGGAGTCTCGTTCGCCGACGACCGGGACGACGCCGTCTTCCACGCCCGCTGCGAGGACGGATTCGAAAGTTTTCTTCCAGTCCTTCAGGAGCGGGACGAGTTCTTTCGAGTGTTCGCGAATCAGCTGTCGACTCTCGGCGGGAACGCCGTTGAGCATGGCGGCGTAGAGTTCGAGGGCAGCCAGCGACGTCAGTTGGCGCTGCAGGCGCAGACGCTCCTGTCGACCACTTTCGTGAGGCAGTTGTTTCAGTGAGGCTTCCAGAGTTGCCAGTTCCGAGACAACGACATCGATGCGTTCATGAATCCGCAGCAGTTGTTTACTGAAATCGATGTTCGTCGAGAACTGCTCGGACATCACGGCACAACTGACTCGCAGCAGCAAGGAGGCGAAGACTTCCGGCTCGACCTGTTGTTCTGCCAGAAGCTTCTTCCATGAGGGATGCGACGAAAACAGAATCGCCTGCTGGCCGATATCAAACCGCGCACGAAGGTGTCGTCGTTGTGCCGAGAGGAGCTGTTGAGGAGTGACGTAGTCGGGAATGGTCGGCGTTTCGATTGGCAGAAACTGCGGCTGGAGCTTCTCCGGTTTGGCTTTCATCAGCGTGACGAAAACGGCCAGTTCGTCTTCTGAGAGGACAGGAGGATTCGAGAGATCCCATCCTGAGGCCGGCACCATCGTGACCTTCTGTGGCTTGGAATTGCCACAGCCGATCAGGAGGAACAGCGCGACCGAAAAGGCGCACAGCAGCGTCAGACGTGTCAACATAGATAAGATCCGTAAGTCGGAGGTGGGCTGGTAGGTGGGACTGGCGAAATTGCAGAGAGTCGGGCAGGGGAGGTCGATCGAGAGAATCTGCAAAAATGAGGAACGCCAGATACTTCCATTGCCCTGGATGGTCAAGAGCAACTCGGTCTGTGGTGAGGGAGAACCCTGTCTGGAAATGGTTTCGTTAAGCTCTTTTGCCGAAGTCAGTTAAGTCGACATTATCAAACATTTCAAACGCGCCGAGATTGTAAAACTGCCATAGGTCCAATCGTCCGAATCTGGTAAAACTCACCTGCGACGGCTGGTTTTGAAGGGTGTCTTTCAGGCGGTCAAAACGGCGCCCAACCAGTCCTTATCTGAAAAACATCGACGTTGCGGATTCCATTATGAGTGCTCTCTCTTCTCGTGACTACGTTCCCTTCGAGGAGTTCTCGCAACTCCGTTCGGCGAAGGAGATTCTGCAGCGCGAGTCAGACGCGATCAAGGTGATCGCGGAGCAGCTCGATAACCGGTTTTGTACTGCCGTGGATCTGATCGTTACCTGTCAGGGGCGGGTCATTGTGACGGGGATCGGCAAAGCAGGGCTGATCGGGCAGAAGATCGCGGCGACGTTTGCCTCAATGGCGACGCCGTCTCAGTTCCTGCATCCTGCGGAAGCCGTCCATGGGGATCTGGGAATCATTCAACCCAATGACATCGTGCTGGCGCTCTCCAACAGCGGGGAGACGGAAGAGCTTTGTCGGATGTTGCCGATTCTGGAACGGATGAATGTGCCGGTCATTGCGATCACCGCGAGCGCACAGTCTTGTCTGGGACGAGCTGCCAAGATCGTCATTCCGTATGGAAGACATCAGGAAGCGGGCTTTCATGGCCTTGCTCCCACGACGACGACGACCATCATGCTGGCGCTCGGTGATGCCTTGGGAATCGTCACCGCGACTCGCAAAGGGGTTTCCGCGGAACAATTCGCCCGGTTTCACCCCGCGGGATCTCTGGGCAAGCGTTTAACGCCCGTCAATGATGTCATGCGAAAGGGGGATGCCCTTCGGGTCGCGTCCCAGTCGGAGACCGTGCGAGAAGTCTTCAGTCAGCATCATTCACCCGGACGACGGACGGGGGCGATCGTTCTCGTCGATGAAGAAGGTCAACTCACCGGCCTGTTTACAGACAGCGATCTTGCGCGACTTCTTGAAAGCCACCGCGAGCACCAGCTTGATCGTCCGATTCATGAAGTCATGACCAAGAACCCGACGACAGTCCGTCCGGAAGCGCTTCTCGAAGAGATCGTTCACATTTTCACAAAGCGAAAATTCTCCGAACTGCCCGTCATCGACGAAGCCGGCCATCCTGTCGGCATGGTTGATATCACGGACATCATCGCCTTGTTACCGACGGCGGATCACTGAGAATACACCTGCAGAAGACAGGGGGTTGACACCCCCCGCTCGCCTTCAGTCACTTTTCTTCCCGGCGAATTCCGATTTACGAATTACGACAAAGTGCTCCCACGATTGACCCTTACTCTGATTGTCGCCCTCTCGTTGAGCTTAGCCTATAAGCTTTACAGTGAGATCGTGACGCCATTGGTTCAGCCTCAGCATCATCCGGTTTCGCCCGAAGTTCTCATGGCTGAGCCAGCCGTGCGACAGGGGCCGCGTGAGCATGCGGAGATGGCGACCCGCTATTTGCCTGAGTCTCCCTGGGCTCAGTCAGCGAAGATCAAATTTCGACACGAGAACATGTATTTCTTCTGCGGCCAGTGGCAGCAGTCGGAGAGCGGCTCGATGTCGTTTGCTCCGTTTGCGGTCATTTTCAAGAACGAAACGACAGATGATGGAGAACGTTACTATTCTCTCGAAGCCGAACAGGCCGTCCTGCGGTTCGATGGCAATGTTGATTTGACGAATTTCAATCCGGAGCTTCTTTCACGCGCGGTTCTCAATGGAAAGGTCCACATCAAGGGGCCAGACAATCTGGAAGTGATCGGCGAGACATTTGAGTTCGAGAAAAATGCTCAGCACGTACGAAGCGACTTTCCGGTCGAATTCCGATACGAAGAGCATTTTGGGCGAGCCAAGAACATTGAGTTAACCCTGATTCCCAAAGACGAATTCAATCCCAATCCGCAGCTGGCATTCAAAGGTGTTAAAGATGTCAGCCTAATGAATGATGTTGAGCTGAGTCTCAAGATCGATGAGAAGCAGCCTCATGCGATTGTGAAATGTCTTGGTCGCCTGTCTTACGACTTTGCCCAAAAACGTGCCATCCTTTCCGATACGGTTCAGTTGCGCAGCCAGCCTTATCCTGGCGAATTTGACACGATGACATGCGACCGGATGGCTCTCGATCTGAGTGAAACACCGAAAGACACCACTCGCAAACTGACGGCCGAGGAAAAAGAGCGTCGAGCGATGCCGCTCAAGCGGTTTTTTGCCGAGGGGAATAATGTCGTCCTGACCAGTGACCATCAAAAGATGCGTGCGGAGATGCAGGAAGTTGAGTATGTCGCGGCTGAGCATCATTTGTCGCTGACGTCGGCTCAGCTGGTTCGAGTCGTGATGGAGGGGACGGAAGTGCTGTGTCCTTCGATTCAACTTTGGACGAATGAAAAGCATGACCTGACGGAGGCGCTAGCTGACGGGGCAGGGTGGATTCGTCACTTTGATAAGAATGTCGAAGTCGCCAAGGCCAGTTGGGGGCAGCAGATGCACTTGGAAGTCGATCCGACGATGTTTGATCGTCAAACAGGACGACCATGGGATCGGATTGAAATGACAGGCCGAGCATCACTGCAGCATACCGCTCAGCAGGCTGGGCTGATCGCTGAGACGATTCGGTTCTGGATTGATCGTCAACCTGCTCCGGCCTTGCCAGCCGGGCAGACGAATCGAAATCCTTCTGCAGCTGTCTCTCAGATTCGCTTGAAACGATTGCAGGCGGATAAGGCTGTCAAGCTTCTCTCTGCACAAGTCGGAGGGGAAATGGAGTTGCTGGAACTCGATTTCGTGGAGGAGAATTTCATACCGGTTTCGGTTGCTCAGGCGCGAGCCAGAAACCGGGTTCAACCCGTCGGCTATCAGGATCCGGGGGCGCCTCCCAAAGAGGATGACAAGCTGAGTGGACCGCTTGTTCGTAAGCCGATTTCGGTGGAGACTCAGCATCTGGTTGGCAAAGTTCGTGTCAATCCGCTGCTTTATGCCACCGGCGATCAACGTCCACAGATTCCCCAGCAGGAACTAGTCGATCTCTCCGAAGCGTACGGGATCGGCCATGTTGTTATTAAACAGGATCAAAGCCTGGAATCACCCGCCTGGAGCATCGGCGGCGACCGTCTGCATGTTGTTAACGATGGCGCCAATGAGCAGAAGATTACTCTCTATGGGCAACCCGCGATCATTGAGCACAATGCTGTCCATCTGGAAGGCCCGGAGATCATTTTTGAACGCGATCTGAACCGTGCGACCGTCAAAGGGCAGGCCGTTGTTCGCATGCCTGTCAAGATGAACCTCAGTGGGGAAGAACTGCCTCAGGAACAGATGATGACGGTTAACTGTTACGAGCAACTTGTCTTCGATGGTCAGGTCGGACGCTTCCAGGGAAAAGTACGAGCGTACCTCGCCGATGGATTGCTGCAATGTGGCGAACTTCAGGTGCATCTCGACCAGAAGATCAATTTTTCCGAGCGACTGCCCGAAGGCAAGAAGATCAAACTGCATCAGGTCTTTTGCAAAGAACATGTCTCAATCGATCTGCATCAGTATGAGAAGAGCCAGCTGACGGGGGTCATTAAAGGTGAACTTTCGGAAATCGGCCTGAACTATTCGACCGGAGATCTGGTCGGCTATGGCAAGGGACAAATTCATGCCTGGAGCTTCAGTCCACCCAAAGACGAGCAGTCCCAGCAGCAGAATGGCGGAACCGCTTCCCTTGCTCCCAAGCGAGATCCCTCCAAGCAGTGGACTTATCTAAAGATGGACTTCGATGGAAAGTTCGAAGGGAATATCAATGAGAAACACGGGACTGTCAGCCAGCGTGTTCGATGTTTGTACGGCCCGGTCATCAAGGCGCTCGTCCCCATCAACAGAGACGAACTTCCCGATGATGCTGGGACGCTCAACTGCAATTTGATTTCTGGACGACTGACGACCGACGAATGGAACGGGCCCTACGAAGTGACGGCCGAAGATAATGTCGAACTTGCCGGGAATCTCTTTATGGCGATGTCAGACGAACTGACCTACGACAGCCAGAAGGGGCTTTTCTCCATGAAGGCTCGGGGGGAAAACTACATGCGTTTCCGAGAACGCAAGAAGATTGGTGCACCGTGGGCGTATCAGGAAATGCTTGGTTTGAGGATTTCTCCGGATCGTAAACGCATGGAAATCGATAACCTCCGTAGTGCGCATGGATTTGGCCCGAATTAACTTTTGCTCCTGCGACCGTTGCCCCCTGCTCATGTCGTCGTATCATTACTCCTCATGACTGAATTCTGGAGTCGGTGCAGGCGAGTTTTCGTCCTGCACCAGTTGCACAAGACGAAATTCATCGCCCCTTGAAACGACTTATTTCCCAAGCAGAAATTGATACTCGTCTCGATGCAATGGCAGCGGAGATTAATCGGGATTATGCGCACCAGCCTTTAACAATGATCGCCGTCCTCACGGGCAGTCTGATTTTTCTGTCTGACCTGATGAGACGGGTGACGATTCCCTGTCAGCTCGGAGTCATTCAAGCGAGCAGTTACAAGGGGGCGGTGACATCGCCGGGAGAGCTGCAGCTTCAGTTCGAGATCCTCCCGAATCTGGAGGGACGAGCGGTTCTCCTTGTGGATGATATCCTTGATACCGGCCAGACACTTCAAACACTGAAAACGGCCTTCGAAGCCCGCTTGCAGCAACCCGTTAAAACAGCCGTCCTGTTGTGGAAACAAGCCCGCACGAAAGTTCCACTGACTCCCGATTACTGCGGCTTCCACATCGATGATCACTTTGTGGTCGGTTACGGCCTCGACTACAATGACAACTACCGAAACCTCCCGGAAATCCATGTCCTGGAACCGGGTGATCTCAAGGCGTAGGGTGCTGGTGAGTCTTCGAACCGCACCAATTGTGCCTACAAATATTGTGTGCGCACGTTACCGAGTAAAACTCCCAACGTCATTTTTCACTCACCCACATTTGGTGCGGTTCGCAAAGCCTCACCAGCACCCTACAAAAGTACTCAGTGACCTCTGCTCGACTCCGCGAGCTCTGCGTTCCAGTCTTCTCTCGAAAGCAAACCGATGTCTCAAAAAACCTTCAAAGTCGCCGCGATTCAAAACTCCTGTTCTGGGGATGTTGGTTCCAACGTCGACAAGACGATCAACAAGATCATCGAAGCCGCCAAGCAAGGGGCAACGATTGTCTCGACGCAAGAGTTGTTCCCGTCGCTTTACTTCTGTCAGACGGAAGATCACGAGCAGTTTAACCTGGCTGAGCCGATTCCGGGGCCGACGACTGAGCGTCTGCAGGCGGTCGCCCGCGAACATAAGATCGTGATCGTTGGTTCGTTGTTTGAAAAGCGGGACGCGGGGCTTTATCACAACACAGCAGTTGTGATTGACGCCGACGGCAAGTACCTGGGAATGTATCGCAAGATGCACATTCCCGACGATCCGCTGTATTA
>SXGT01118794.1_pt1 | contig 42425 bp, 34 predicted proteins | sample 3176221 | NCBI WGS metagenome assembly SXGT01 (sample SAMN11356862, study PRJNA531348) | freshwater metagenome | isolation source: freshwater sample F1-120 | place: China: Fuxian Lake, Yuxi | collected 2017-12-25
ACTACGTCATGGGCGTGCCTGGCGCGGACGACATCATGCTGCAATACGAGAGCACGTCGTTTCATGACGCGACTTATTTGCGTCGCGTGCTCGGGCTAAGGCCGGCGCCGGAGTTCGAAACGTGGTTGCAGAAGATGAAGATCATTGACGCGGAGAATCGGTTGCTGCCGGCGGATGCGGAACACAAGTTGTTGCAGTTTAATCCGGCTTAAGTGGGAGATCGTCGACATGATTATCATCACCGGTAGCGCGATGGTCGCGGATGTGAACCGTGCGGCGTTCCTTGAGATTGGTGAGCGGCAGGTGATGAATTCGCGGCGCGAGGCCGGCAACCTCTCCTATGCATTCTACGAAGATGCGATGGCGCCCGGCCGGTTCTTTTTCTTCGAGCAATGGAAAGATCAGGCCGCGGTCGATTTCCATTTCAAGCAGGCCTACTGTCTGGAGTTCATCGGGAAAGCCCGCACGCTCGCGTCGTCGCCGCCCGAAATCAAGATATACCAAGCGACTTCTGCGTAGTGGGAGCGCGACCCTCCCTGTATTTGTACCGTGTTTGCGAATCGGCTAGGTTGTCGCTTCGCGGAGGGTGGCGGCGTGACGGATCGATCGGGGCAGGGCGGGGTTTCGTATCACTCGAAGGACGCGGAGTACTTCGAGAAGCGCGGCCTGCGCAAGCATGCGGGTGTGTGGTCGCTGTGGGCGCTCGGTGTGGGCGCGGTCATCTCCGGCGATTTCTTCGGTTGGAACTTCGGCCTGGATGTCGGTGGCTTCGGCGGGATGCTTGCGGCCACGCTCATCGTCTCGGTCATGTACGTGTGCATGTGCTACTCGATCGCCGAGATGTCCCCGGCCCTGCCGCATACGGGCGGCGCCTACTCCTTCGGCCGCACGGCGATGGGGCCCTGGGGCGGATTCATCACGGGCCTCGCGGAGAACATGGAATACGTGCTCACCCCGGCGGTGATTGTTGTGGCGATCGGCGGATACCTGGGCGCCATTTTCAACGATTTGTTCGATATCCAGGTGGCCGAGCCGATTTGGTGGTTGCTCGCGTATGGCGTCTTCGTCGGCCTCAATATCTTTAGCGTGCAAATGACCTTCCGGTTTACGATCATCATCACGGCACTGGCGCTCGGCATTCTCGTCGTCTTTTGGATCGGTGCGATTCCGCACTTCTCGCTCGAGCAGGCCCTGAACATCGCGCCGGATGAGGGGCAGTCCAAGTGGCTGCCGCACGGGATAGCAGGCGCGGCATCGGCACTGCCCTTCGCAGTTTGGCTGTATCTCGGCATCGAGCAATTACCGTTGGCCGCCGAGGAATCGCACGATCCCAAGCGCGACATGCCGCGCGGGCTGATGTACGGCATCCTGACACTGATCATTGCGGCGTTGCTCACGCTGTTCCTGAATGCAGGCATCGCACCAGGCTCGGCGGAAGTCGGCACGTCGAACGAGCCCTTGTTTCTTGGGTTCAAGACCATTTTCGGCACGGGTGTGGGCGCGTCGCTACTCTCGCTGGTCGCTGTGGCGGGGCTTGTCGCGAGTTTCCATGCGATCATCTATGCCTACGGCCGCAATATCTATAGTCTGAGCCGCGCGGGATACTTTCCGAAGTGGATGTCTGTCACACATGCGTCAAGGAAGAGCCCGCATGTTGCGCTGATCGTGGGGGCGGTCGCGGGCTACATTGTCGCGCTGCTGATCAAGTACAGCGAGCAACTCTTCGCCGACGTCCCGGTTGGTGCGGTGTTGCTGAATATGGCGGTGTTCGGCGCGGTCATTGCATACATCATGCAAATGGTGTCCTTTGTGCTTTTACGGAAGAACTTTGCGCACATGGACCGGCCCTACGTCAGCCCGCTGGGGAATGCCGGCGCATGGGTCGCTGGGGTCATCGCGCTCGTTATTCTCCTATTCCTGTTTCTAAATCCCGACTACCGCATCTGCGCCATCGGCTGCGCAATTTGGTTTCTCGCGGGGATTATTTACTTCGCCATCCATGCCCGGCACCACATGGTGTTGTCGCCGGAAGAAGAGTTCGCCATGAATCAGCAGGAAAAGGGCGCTGCGTAGCCGCCGCGTCTGCTAGGATGTACGTTTCGCAGGGAGATTTATCATGCTCACATCCATCGCATTGACGATTGCAGCCGTGTCGGTTGGGCAACTCCAGTTCGAACGGCAGACCATCGCGGACACGCATTTCGAGGCGGCGTCCGCGTTTGACGTGAACAAGGACGGCAAGCTGGACATTGTCTCCGGCGAGTTCTGGTTTCCGGGGCCGTCGTTCACGGAGCGGCACAAGATGTGCGACGTGATGCCGTCGGGCGACTACTTCGACGACTTTTCAGACTTTCCGATGGACGTGAACGGCGACGGGTACCTCGACGTGGTGACGGGCGCATGGTTCGGCGAGAAGCTTGAGTGGCGCGAGAATCCCAAGGGCGGCAAGGGTCTTTGGGCCCTGCACGAGATCGCGAAGGTCGGCAATGTTGAGCGGCCCGCGTTTTGGGACATCGATGGCGATGGCGATCTCGATATCGCACCGAACACACCGGGACGGCCGCAGCGGATTTTTCGTCTCGCAAAGGGCGGCGGAAGTTTTGAACAGTTCGCGATTTCGCAACGGCCGACGGGACACGGGCTGGGCTTTGGCGATCTGAATGGCGACGGCCGCGGCGACTTGATTGTGTCCGACGGTTGGTTTGAAGGGCCGGAGAAACCTTTCGAGCAGGAGTGGACGTTCCACGAGGGGCCGCGGCTCTACGACAGCGCGAGTGTGCCGATCCTGGTGTACGACGTGAACGGCGACAAGCGCAACGACATCATCGTCGGCGCGGGGCACAACTATGGTCTCGCCTGGTGGGAGCAGGGCGCACCGAAAGACGGTACGCTGACGTGGACGCAGCACAACATTGAGACCGAGCGCTCGCAGTTTCATGAGATGCAGTTGGCCGATCTCGATAAGGACGGCATGCCGGAACTGATCACGGGCAAACGCTGGCGCGCACACCCGGAAGGCGATCCGGGTGTGAACGATCCGGTCGGCCTTTATTATTACGAAATCAGCGGCGGGAAGTTCGTGCGGCACACGCTCGACTACGGCCCCGGCGAAAAATTTGCGGGTACGGGGATTTACCTGTGGGTCGAAGACATTGACGGCAACGGCTGGAAAGACATCGTCGCGCCGGGCAAGGGTTCACTATACGTGTTCTGGAACAAAGGGAAGTAGAGGCATCGTCCATGAACACGATCCGGGTGGCCGATACTTTCGCGGCATTTAGCGAGCACTGGGCTCCGCGCATCATTGGCGAACTGAATGGCCAGCACGTCAAGGTCGCGAAGGCGCAGGGAGAATTCATCTGGCACCATCATGAGCACGAAGACGAATTGTTTTACGTCGTGAAGGGCCGCCTGACCATGCGCTTTCGCGATCGCGAGGAAATTCTCAATCCTGGCGACATGATCATCGTGCCGCGCGGTGTCGAGCATCAGCCCTACGCCGAGGAAGAGGTCTGGGTGATGCTCTTCGAGCCCGCGTCGACGCTGAATACCGGCAACGTGCGCAACGAACGCACCGTCGACACGCTCAAACGCATTTAGAGTTATCTGCCGGGATCGATTCCCATTTTGTCGATTGGCAGCGGCGCAAATCCGGCCGGCAGCTTCAATGTGTCCAGCGCTTTAACCAATTCCGCGGCCTTCGGGTGCTTGGTATCCTCAATCGCGGGTATGGCCTCATCGCCAAGGATCAGATTGTCCTCAAATTTCAGATAGGCTCCGGTCTCATCCGAGTAATCGGCCCATTTTCCGCCCAGCGAGACGTTTCGCGCGATCACATTTCCCTTCGGCGCGGCCGGGTCGTCATTCAGAATGTTCACTAGCTCCGGGTAGCGCGTCGACCACAATTCGTTCGTGTACGGCATCGCGTTCAGACGATCCATCATCGTCGTCGGCACGGTGTCGCTCGCCCAGCCCTGCGCGCGGTTGTCGCCCCAGAAAGCCGGCCGGCAATCGACGAAAACGTTGTTGGCAACGAGGACGTCCCGCCCGCCGCCGATAAAGGCAGCGCGCGTGACCCGGTAGAAGAGGTTGTTGGAAATCTCCGTGCCGCCGAACATGTCGTCAAGGTATACGCCGACACAACCCTTATCTTCGAAGCCGGTGATGTTGTAGAGCAAGTTATAACGGATTTTCGTGCCGTACATGGTCCAGTCGCGCCCGGCGTAGATCGTGCCGGCGTCGTTGGATTCGAGGCATACATGATGGATTTTGTTGTACTCAATGGTGAAGTCGTTGCCATTGAAATAGATTGCCATGTGCGGCGCGTCGTGGATGTGATTGTGGGAGACTGTAATGCCGACACCGTCGATGGAAATTCCGGCGTGATACATGCGAAACCACTGGCCGTAGTTTTGAATATGATTGTTGCGCGCGATGTGGCCCGCGGGTGTGAGGGTTTTGCGATCGCCTCCCTGCATCGTGATCGCGCTGCCGCCGAGCCGATCGAATTCGCAGCGTTCGACGATGTGAGTTGTGCCGCCGCGCACGACAATCGCGTCATTCGCGATGTTGGCGATCTTGCAGTCCGCGATGCGGACGCCATCGCCGCCTGTAACGCCGATCGCCTGCTTGCGCGATTCCTCGAAGCGCAGTCCGGAGAATTCGACGTGTGAGGCTTGGTCCATCGTGATGAGATCGCTCAGCAGCGTCACGCGCGCATCGCCAGTGCCCGGATCGGATGGCGGCCAGAAGTAGAGGCGCCCATTCGCGCGATCGAGATACCACTCGCCCGGCTGATCGATTTCTGAGAGCAGGTTGAAGGCGTAGTACCACTGACCTTTTCGGTAGCCGTAGCCGTGGTAGGGCGGTTCGACTTCGATGATGTGCTGGGTAGGATCGATGGACTTTACTTTGTGCCGTTGGTCTGACCAGTCCCAAAACCAATAGCCGTGCACCCACGCGTCGGCTTCGTCCGCCCAGCGCGCGGGGCGGTCGCTGTCGTAGACCCAGCGGCCCTGTTTCGTTCCTGCTGTGCCGCGGATATCGACTTTGTCCGCACCGGCTTCTTCGATGATTTTCGTGAAGCCTTCGTTAGGCCAGCGCGCGAGCGTCATCGGTTTTCCGTTGAACAACAATGAAATCCCGCTGCCTTCGGGCGAGCCGTAGTCCGTGATGCCGAGTGTCTTGAGGTCTGCCTGAATAACGTGGCTCCGGGCTTCTTCCGGCAAGCGCATCAGGACGTTTTCATCCGTGACCGGCACAAACTTTGGGATGCGGCGGGAGCCAACAATCGAAGCGCCGCCCTTCGTCGCGGCGGTCCAGACGATTGGTGCCGCATCTGTGCCGGAGTCTTCTCTTATCAGCGCGAGGGGTGCTTCGAGCGGATACTCGCCCGCGGCAAGCTCAATGACGACGCCTTCGCCGGGAAATTTCTCCTCCGCTCGAAGCGCGCGGACACGATCGCGTGCGCCGATGAGAGTTTTGAGCGGCGCATCGGAGAGGCCGGCGGCGGTGTCAGTTCCTGAAGGAGCGACGTGCAGCGTGAGCGGTTCGGCGAAGACAGAACTTGTTAATACTGCAGCGATCGAAAACGCAATGCGTATCATGGAAACGTCCTTATCCTTGAGTTTCTAGAACGGTGCGCGGTCGGAACCCCGATAGAAGAAGCGCCCGGCGCCGGTTGGTTCCCAGAGCACGCGATCGAGATCGCAGGTTTCGGTCTTGTCAAAACGGACACCTTCCGATTGGAGCATCATTTTCTGGAGGATGGGCCGCTCGACCTGGGAGCGAGCGCTGATCTGGCCTTTGCCGTTGATCACGCGTTGCCATGGGATGTCTTCCGGACAGGCGCGCATGGCATAGCCTACCGCGCGCGCGGCCCGGGGCGCGCCAAGGATCGTGGCGATCTGGCCGTAGGTCATCACGCGCCCGCGCGGGATGAGTACGACGACGCGGTATACAGCTTCGTAGAAATTTTTCGGGCGCGCGAAGCGGCCGGGCTTGGCTTTAGCGCGTTTCTTGCGGGTGACGGCCATGAATGGGTTCCTCTCCACGCAATCGTCTGCGAATCATCGAGACGTTCCGGTCGACCAGAAACACGAAAAAGGGAAGCGAGAACACGCCCAGAATCATGGGCACGAAGATGAGATGTGTGTAACTCGCGCGCGAGGATTCGTCCGGGCTGTTCAGCGCGCAATAGCCGAAGACAATCGCGTAGGCCGTAATGAGTGTCATGACGGGCGTGAAGCTCATCTTGCTGTTTTTCGAGAGAAGCATGCTCGTGATGTATACGACAAGCATGATGGTCGGGAGCGCGGTCCAGCCGACGATGGCGCGCATGCGCAACCATTCGGAGACGGCCTCGTCGTGCGCGTTTACATAAGCGGAATAGATCGCGAGCGCGGCCACGGCTCCGAGCGCTACAAAACGTGCTAATCCCGCCACTGCGAAAAACCTCGAGCTGTCATTCGTTCAGAGTACGCCCCTGCGTGCGGCGGTACAAGGCGCGTCAGAGTTTGAGACGCGACTTGATGCTTTCGACAGCCTTGCGGACATCTTCGTGGTGACCAAAGGAACTGAGGCGGAAGTAACCTTCGCCGCCGGGACCGAAACCCGAGCCGGGCGTGCCGACGACGTGACACTCGTTCAGGAGCTTGTCGAAGAAGGCCCAGGACGTCATACCGCCGGGCGTCTTGAGCCATACATAGGGCGCGTTCACTCCACCGAAGCAGGTGAGCCCGATCGACTGGAGCCCGTCGCGTATCGCGCGTGCATTGACCATGTAATACGCGACGAGATCGCGGCATTCCTTCTGGCCGGTGTCTGATAACGCGGCGAGGCCGCCGTACTGCACGATGTTGGATGCGCCGTTGAACATCGTGGTTTGCCGGCGCAGCCAAAGGCGGTTTAACTCGCCCTCGGCGCCGTCTTCGCAGACGCAGGCCTTGGGCACGATCGTCCATCCGAGGCGCACGCCAGTGAAGCCGGCTTCCTTGGAGAAACTGTTCAATTCGATGCAGCATTTTTTGGCGCCGTCAATTTCGAAGATCGAACGGGGCAGTTTTGGATCGGAGATGTAGGCGGCGTAGGCCGAGTCGAAAATGATCACGGCTTTGTTCTTGAGCGCGTAGTCCACAAACGTGCGAAGCTGATCGTGTGTGGCGACGGCGCCGGTCGGATTGTTCGGGCTGCAGAGATAGAGGATATCGACTTTCTGCTTCGGCAGATCGGGGAAGAAACCGTTCGACTCGTCGCAGCGCATGTAGACTAAGCCGGGGTAGGTCCCCTGATTACCTTTACCTGTGCGTCCGCCGATGACGTTGCTATCCACATAGACGGGGTAGGCCGGGTCCTGGACCGCGACAACATTGTCCACGCCGAAGATGCTCTGGATGTTGGCCGAGTCTGGCTTCGCGCCGTCGCTGACGAAGACTTCGTCCGCGGCGATATCCGCACCGTAGCCTGCGTAACGCTTGCGCAAGGCTTCGCGCAATTCAGTAAAACCCTGTTCGTCGCCGTAACCCGTGTAGGTTTTCACGTCGGCGAGTTTGTCTACGCCTGTGTGGAGCCCGGCGACAACGGCCGGGGTCAGCGGTTCGGTTGTGTTCCCGATGCCCAGGCGCATGAGTTTGGCGTCCGGGTTCTTTGCCTGGAACTCCCGCGTGCGGCGTGCGATTTCCGGAAACAAATAGCCTGCCTCGAGTTTGAGGTAGTGGGCGTTAATTTTGGCCATGTCTGCGACTCCTTCGTGGTGCCCCGTGCAAAAGCGGCATAGGATAGGCGAAGCCGCCGAGCGGCGTCCACCTTTTGACCGATATGCGGGCGTCTTCTTATACTGCCGATTTCCAAGCATACTTCGAGGAGAGCATTCATGATTTCGTTCGCGCTACCAATGATTATGTTGGGCGCAGCGCTCGCCCAAGGGCCACACCCGCAAGGCGTCGAGAAGAACGTGCTCGACATGAACGTCGAACTGGTGTCCTTGCTTGGACAGAAGTTGTACAGGACACCGGCCGAGGGCGACGCGCTCAAGGCGTTGGAGTCCGCCTTGGCCGAGGCGGAAAAACACGCAGAGGCACAACCGGACAACGCGGCGGTCCATGTCGAACGCGCGCAGGCCTTGGGTGCTCTCTGGCGCTACCACGATGCTGCGCAGGCCTACACCAAGGCGATTTCGCTTGCTCCGGCCGATAGCGAGTTGTTCTCGCATCGGGGAAACATCTTCATTCTCTTGCGGCAATTCGATCAGGCCAAAATGGACTACGAACAGGCCACTGCCATTGCGCCGCAGATCGCGAATGGCTGGCTTGGACTCGGGATCACGCACTACCTGCGGCAGAAATTTGAGGACGCTGCGAAGGCATTTGCAGAGGCGAGTCGTCTGCCGATGATGGACGCGGAAAAGGATGTTGCAGGGTTTTGGAGCGAGCTTACGCAGCGGCGGCTGGGAAAACCGGCCAATGCGAGCGCGCCGGGCTGGGCGTGGATGACGGCGTATGTAGCCGGGCTCGATAGGTTGCTCGCCGGTGATAAACCGGGCGCACTCGTGGCGTGGCACACCATCGCCGACAACGCTGCCGACTGGCCGATGCTTCCGCATATTACCGCCGAGGCCGATATCGCGGCGCTCGAAGGCTCCAAGAAAATGAAAGCCATTACGTTCTAAAACGAACTACTGGCGCGGATAGCAAAGCGGAGTCGCAAATAGAACGGGCCCCGGCCGAAGCCGGGGCCCGTTTGGTTCGAATGGATATCGATTAGAGGGGGCGGACCGCAGTCGCCTCGGGGCCTTTGCGCCCTTGACCCTTCTCGTACGAGACCTTCTGGCCGTCCGCGAGAGTGCGGTAGCCCTGGGCGTCGATGTTCGAGTGGTGGACGAACAAGTCCCCGCCACCATCGTCCGGCGTAATGAATCCGAAGCCCTTTTGCTCACTGAACCACTTGACTGTACCTGTGCTCACTTGCTTCTCCTTTGTGCCGGGTCCACGTGGGATCCTCGGTCACGTTCCCCTCATGTTGAACCAGACAAACCCTCGAGAGGATGTAAAGGCTGTCCGTAACAAATAAGCGTGCGGCCCGTCATATTGAGCGTTCCGTCACGGCCTAAAGTTCAATTTTTACGTTGGAATCGATACAGAGCGGAGGTTTGCGGAGTGGTTAGCGGGAGTCCCCGCCACCTGAAGGAGAGGCCGGTGAATCGCCGGGCCGATCGTTCTTCTTCTCAAGCTTGCGCTGCCGTTTCTCGTCCTGCTTCTTCTTCTTCGCCAACTCGCGCTGGCGCTTTTCATGAGAATGGTTAATCCGTTGGGCCATGTTGTCCTAGATGCCCTCAACCACTGGAGCGGTGCGGGTCTTGGAGGCGGCCTTTTCGCACATCGCGACCCATTCGTCGTCGCTGATGGCGTCAAACTCGCTGGATTCCAGCGCCGCATTACAAAGAATTTGTTCTTCGTTCAGCGCGTTTCGGCGATTTTGTGTCTTCGCCGACTCGATGTCTGGATTGAGCATGCCGCACTATAGCATGTGAACAGTGGCGATGTCACATTTTTCTTTACTGCGATAGATCACGCGGCATCTGCGCAGAATTGTCACTAATCAGATTAGAGCAGCTCTCCGCGCAGCACTGTGATCGCCTGGCCGCTGAGCGTTACGCGTTCCTTGCCAACAGCCACGCGGATTCTCGCGCCGCGCGCGGAGGCTTGAAAGGCCAGGAAAGCGTCCTTGCCCAGTTTTAGCTGCCAATAAGGGCCAAGAATACAATGCGCAGAACCTGTGGCGGGGTCTTCATTCACACCTTTACGCGGTGCGAAGAAGCGGGAAACGATCGAGTATTCACAACCGGCGGCTGCACGCGCTGTCACGATAATTCCCTCGTAATTTACCTTGCCCAGAGCTGTGAAATCCGGCTGGCACTCGCGAACTGCCTGTTCGGACTCCAGTTCAAGAATGAGATACTGAAGGCGATCGCTCTGCGCCGCCGCAATTGCCTTCACATGCAACGCTTCCTGGGCATCGCGTGGAGCAGTGATGGCATACATGGTTTCCCGTGGGAAACTCACCTCGATCCAGTCGCCGTTCAGCCGCGCGGTGAGCAGGCCGCTGCGTGTGTGAAATCGGCATTCTTCGGTCAAGGGCAGTATGCCGTCCTGCCAGAGCACATGAGCCGCGGCAACTGTGGCATGGCCGCACAGATCGACCTCAACGGCGGGTGTAAACCAACGCAAGCCGAAGCCATCTGCTCGGGGAACAATATAGGCCGTCTCCGAGAGATTCATCTCGAGTGCGACATTTTGCATCCATGTTGGATCAGCTTCTTGCTTGAGCACACATATCGCCGCGGGATTGCCGCGAAATGCCTCTGCCGTGAATGCATCCACCTGCGTAATTCGCTGTCCCATTTGGTTTGTCCTCCATGTGCTCTTGGACTGCACTATGCTCATGCAGACTTCATAGCAGATCCGAAGCTTGTTTTAATCGAAATTCGTATAAATACGAGTTTTAATGAGTGATGCTGATTGGAGATAGAATCCAAACTTTGCTTGGATTTCCTAGAACTCATTGCCTTATTTTGTCATCGATGCTATAGTCAGGAATCGCAACGGGCTTGGGCGAGTAAAGAGTTTACCGTCATGCGCTGCCGCTACCCACTATTTCCTGCACTCTCCGTCTGTCTGGCGGGGACGCCATTATTTTTTTCGATATCACCCTCTGTCGCAGCTGATTCCATTGTTGTCAATGGCAAGCACTACGACAATATCTACCTGGGTGTCGGCACCCAAGTCTATTACATTCAGAACCCGGCGGATGGCTCGATGATTACGGTGCCCAAGGCAGACGTTCACGAGAAAGATATCGTCATCACGCCGGATCGCGAGCAGCGCCGGAAGCTGCGCGACCAATGGCGCCAACGCCGCATGAACAAGACCTTTGAAACATCCGCAACGACCGTTTCGGGCACAACGGCTAAACCTTCTAGTATCGTTTCGAAGATTGCACACCCGCCTGCGCCGAAGGCGAGGGAGGTGGTCAAACCTGTCGAGAAACCGGTGGTGATTAGTGGTTTTGGTCTGGAAGAGAAGAAAGACATAGGCGCCGTCATTGGCAATATCCCGCCGCGCGGCGGACTCAAAGGCCGCAAGATTTTCATGGATGCTCAAGGCACCCCCGTGCTGACGAATAAACCGGAGGACTTCAGCGGGCGCCCTGAATATGTCGAGGTGACACTGCATTACGAACAGATCGAAGTGCCAGAGCGATTCCGAACTGCATCGAAAACACCGGTGTCGTCGACGGTTTCCAAGAAGAAAGTGAACGGAGATAATTCGGTAGACGAGATTGTCGACTACTACGCAGGGCGGTATGTGCTCGATAAATCGTTGATATACGCGATCATCAAGGCCGAGAGTGGGGGCAACCGGTACGCAGTGTCGAGCGCGGGCGCGCGCGGGCTGATGCAATTGATGCCCGGTACGGCGCGCGAGATGGGCGTGAAGGACATCTTCGATCCTGCGGAGAACATCGCCGGCGGCACACAGTACCTGGCCAAGTTACTCAATTTGTTTGACAACAACACGACTCTTGCTCTGGCCGGTTACAACGCAGGGCCGGGAAACGTGAAGAAGTACGGTGGCGTGCCGCCGTTCAAAGAGACGCAGGACTACGTCCGCCGTGTGAAGCAGTATCAGAAGCAAATCGCGAAAGAAGGCGGCACTCGCCTGGCGCTCGATTCTTCCAAGCCGGTCGATAACGACTATCTCCCGCCCGAGAGCAAGAAGTACTACATGATCGTTCTGGATAACGGACTCACCGTTGCCGCCGAGCAGGTCTATCCTGAAGAAGGCCGCTACGTCTACATTTTCAAGGGACGGTCGGGTCACTTCGCGCAAGAAGCCGTAGTCCAGATCATCGAGCCTAGCTAACATCTCCTCGCTCCATTGGTATTTTTACACTTTTCAATTTACGTCGCTGCTGCTACCATGCTTCATCACGGGGATGGAGTACTAACGTGGCACTATCTGAACGCATCGAAGGGTGGCGCGACCGGTTATACGACGCCGGAGGACGCTTGGCGAAGAAATGGATGCCGGATCTGGCACCGCCGCCGGATCGTGGGAATCACAAGGAAGCGGTCACAATTCTCGAGAAGGGCCGCAAGGCCTATAATGCGAAGAACTACTCCCGTGCCGAGGAGCTTTTCCGGCAGGCCGTGCTGACCGATGAATCCTACTCCAAAGCCCACTATTTCCTGGGGTTATCGCTCTACAAACAAAACGATTCACAAGCCGCGGTCCGCTCGTGGACCCGCGCAACAGAAGTCGACCCGACAGGATCCATGGGTCTAAAGGCTGCGCGGAAGCTGAACTATGTGAAACGGGGGATGAGCCGCACCATCCGAGAACTGGAAAGCCGGGTTACAAAGAAGAAATAGCCCGTAACTCTTTTAATTTCAGTTAGTTGTGCGCAAGTTGTTAGAAATACCTCACTTTTCACCTTGACCACATCTCTCAGCGCTGTTATTGTCTGGCTAGGCTGCAAGGGTAAAGGAGAGGGAGTAACCCGCTAAAGGTTTTCGGCTGGCGTGCCGATAGACCCGGTAAGCGGAAGGGCGAAGTGCCATCGGCCCGATGTAGGAGTTGGACATATGGTTGGAATCGACGGGATAGGGGGGCCCCAAGCACCCCGGCCCAATCGCTCCTCCGGCGTCCGCGACAATCGGCCCAGCCCGTCCGCAGACCAGGAATCCGCGTCCGACGGGGTCGTGATCAGCAGCGAGGCGCAAGCCGCCGCGGCGCTGACGAAGACCCTCCAGGCCGGTGTGGACGATGTCCGCGCCGCGCGCGTCGAAGCGGCGCGGCAGGCCATCGAGCGCGGCGACTATCGCCGCCCGGACGTGGTAAAGGTCGTCGCCGAGAAGATTAGCCGGTTGCTCTAGAGCGCGCTTCGCTCCAGGGCTGCTATGCACGCACCATTCACGGCACGAATTGTCTGCACACTCTTGGTGATTGGCGCCGCCACCTGCGGCAGCGCACCTCGCTTTGAACCCAGCATAACTTCCCCGCCAGCAGCTTCTACCACTACTGGCGTCGCTTCTTGGTACGGTCCCGGTTTTGACGGCAAGAAGACTGCGTCCGGGGAGCGCTTCAACTCGAATCACTTGACGGCCGCGCATCGAACGCTCCCCTTCGGCAGCATTGTCCGCGTGACAAACCTGCAAAACGGCCGGACTGTGGATGTCCGCATTAACGACCGCGGACCTTTCACAAAAGGACGAATCATCGACCTTTCCAAGGCGGCGGCCCACGAAATCGGACTCATCGAGCGCGGCATTGGAACAGTCGAACTTCGCGTTCTTAACCTCGCGTCGAACTGACCGCAGGCGAAACGGCAGAATTTCTCCTGTTTAATTCATGGTTCATCCGTGGACTCCGGTAGGATCAGGTTTGTATTCTGATAGACCCGATGATTCGGGACGGAATCGAGCCCATGGCGCGCGAATGCTCCCTATCGGAACGTGAAGCGCGACGGTACCTCGATCGCATTGCGCCGTTAGGACTTACTTCCGAGACGCCAGCAGTTCCACGATTGGCGAGCCGCGAAGCGATCCACGATCTCCGCGTTGCATGCCGGCGCGCACGCGTGTTCCTCGCGGAGTTTGGCGACAATCTGCCGGCCGGCGCCCAGCGGAAGGCGCGCAATCTCATGAGCAAGATCGTGCGCCGGTTGGGAGAAGCCCGCGAGCTGGATGTCTCTCTGGCTCTGTTGAGGGAACGGGTTGCGCCGGACACTGAGCAACGCCTCGCCTCGGAATTCACCGTGCTGCGCCTGGAGATGGACCGCTTTGCGGCGCAAGAAGACGTGAATGCGGTGGACACGATCTTGGAATCGGGCAAGTTCGCCGATATTGTCGCGCGGCTACGGACCGGGTTTCAGCCGTCCACCGCGTGTCATCTTCGCCATGCGCGCGGACGGCTCCGCAAACGCTTTGGGAAAGTGCAGGACTTCTACCGGACGTGGCGGGATTCCGGGCTCGATGAAGACCTGCACCTTTTGCGGATTCGGCTCAAGACCTTTCGCTATGCAATCGAAATCTATCGTTCGATCTACGGGAAGCGTGCGGATCGCTTCCTTGAGATGCTGGCTTCCGCGCAGGAAGCGCTCGGCCGGTGGCACGACCTGCGGTGCTTGCATGCCCGCGTCGCGCGGGCGGAGCGAGACGCGCCGCGGGAATTGCGGGCGGCTGTCGCGCGCCTGGCGGAAGCGATGGATGCGGACGTGACCGTACTGCTCGCGAACGTAGACGTTGAACTGGATGCGTTTTTCAGCAAACGAGCCATCAAGAAGCATCGTGAACTTTTTGACGATCCCTCTCGCGCCTGCTGCCGGGGTGCGCGCTGATGGGCCGCCGCTCCGCGCGCACACTCGTTATACACACCGGTGCCATCGGCGATTTCCTGCTGGCGTGTCCGGCGTTGGTGGAGTTGTCGAAGAGCAGCGATGTCGAGCTGGCCGGAAACCGCGATCGGCTTGAACTGCTGGTTGCGGGCGGCATTGCGCGCGCGGCGCATGCGCTGGATTCGATCGCGTTCCAATCGGTTTTCGCCGAGCCTGCGGAGAAGTTCTGGCGATTTGTGGATAGTTTCGATCGCGCGATCGTGTGGATGAGGGATTCGGGTGGGGAGATTCAGCGGGGGTTGAAGGCCTGCGGCGTCCCGCGCGTGGATGTCTTCCCCGGGTTGCCGGATACGCAGTGGACGCGGCACGCCAGCGAGTATTACGCGACGTGTCTGGATTTTCGCGATCTGCCGCCGCTTCACCTGCTGATCCCTCCCAGTGGGTTGCCGCTGGACGTCGTGATTCATCCCGGCAGCGGCAGCCCGAAGAAGAACTGGCCCATCGAGAACTTTCTCGATGTGGCCCGCGCTTTTTCCGCAGACGGCCGCCGGGTGACGTGGTGCGTGGGGCCGGCCGAGACGGAACGCAATACCCTTAATCTCACGGGCGAGTTATTGCGCTGCGAGTCGCTGGTGGAGCTCGCGGCGCGGCTGGCGAATGCGCGGCTGTATGTAGGTAACGACAGCGGGATTACGCATCTGGCGGCCGCGCTCGGCGTGCCGACCATCGCGATCTTCGGATCGACGGACCCAAAGGTCTGGGCGCCGCGCGGAGAGCATGTGCGCGTGATGCAGGGGAAACCGTGGCCAAAGGCAACAGGACTTTTATCGCCCTGACGCCCTACGCGTGAATTCCGGAGTCCGCAGTTTCGTTCTGCGGCGCGGCGGACGCGAATTCGTGGACGAGACCCGCGACGAGGACGCGGCCGGAGGCGTCGTACACGACAGCCCACTGGCCGGGGGTGACGCTGCGCTGAGGCTCGTCGAGGACGATTTCGAGTTCGCGGCCGCGCGGGATGACGGTGCAGGCGGCGGCCTCGTGGTGGTAGCGAATCTGGACGAAACCGGCGAAGGGTTCTTCGCGGCGATCGTGGCCGCTCCAGACGACCTCGTTCGCGATGAAGCTGCGGCAGAAGGCCTCTTCTTCGAAGCCGACGACGACCGCGTTCTTCAGCGCATCGATGCGCACAACATAGAGCGGACGCTCGGCGGCACTGCCGAGGCCGCGGCGCTGGCCGATGGTGTCGTCGGTGATGCCGCTGTGCTCGCCGAGGAGTTCGCCGCGCGTGTTCAGGATCGGTCCCGGACGCGGCGCGCCGAGGCGGCGGCGCAGAAACGACTTGTAGTCGCCGTCCGGCACGAAGCAGATGTCCTGGCTCTCGGGCGTCTCCGCGGCGGCGAGACCGAGCGCGCGCGCCTTCGCGCGGGTCTCCTCCTTCGTCATTTCGCCGAGCGGGAAAAGGCCCATCGCAAGCTGCGCCTGCGAGAGCCCGGCCATCACATAGCTCTGGTCCTTGTCGAGGTGCTGCGCGCGGCGCACGGCCCATCGGCCGTCCTCGTGCGCGAGGCGGACGTAGTGGCCCGTGGCGATGCGCGCAGCGCCGAGTTCGAGCGCCTTTTTGTAGAGCGTGCCGAACTTCAGGCGCTGGTTGCAGCGCACGCAGGGGTTCGGCGTGCGGCCCTGCGCGTATTCGTCCGCGAAGTCGCCGATGACCTGCTTGTCGAAAGTCTCGACGAGGTTGAGCGTGTAATGCGGAAAGCCGAACTGGTCCGCCACCTGCCGCGCGTCCTTCGCCATCTCCGCCGAACAGCACGGCTGGAAGACGGAAGAGGTGTGCTCATGCTCCGCCACAACGCGCATGGTGATCCCGACGACGTCGTGTCCCTGCTCGGCCAGCATCGCCGCCGCGGTGCACGAGTCCACCCCGCCGCTCATCGCGACGAGGATTTTCGAGGATAGATTGGGGATTTCGGTGGTCATGGCATGGATTTCCGGGAGGATTGTAGCAAATTACTGTCCGCAGATGACGCAGATATGCGCAGATGAGGCTCGGACGTTCGACACCTACAGTTGCGCACCCGATAGAGCACAGTCACTCACGGCATCGACGACTTGGGAGCTCCCAGCCGTTGCCATTGATCGCGATACACTTCTTTCTCGTAATCTCGCGGCTGGAGCCAATAGGAAATGCGTCCGTCCTTCTCGCCACGATGGGCAGACTTCCGAACTTCGTCAGGATTGAGTATGTAGGCCTTTGGTTCCTTCAATAGATCGTTAACGATGATCCAATAGTCCCCCATCAGCGCTTCGATGCTCGAGCCCAAGGGAACTGGCGCGCGTTTGCTTAGGGCTTTGACTTGAAGGCTTACGACCGTCGTGCAGTCGCGATTGTAGGCCAGGACATCTATACCCCGTGCATTTCTCGCGGTCGGCATCGCGTTCCAGCCTAAGCAAGACAGTCGATAGCATACGAAGTACAGTCCGACATTGCCCGTCAGAAGATGATCATTTCCTTTTTTCATCGGGACCTAGTCCTCGAACTATCTGTGTCCATCTGCGTAATCTGCGGACGGGCGGTTTGGCGGGTCAAGATCCGCCCTGCACCTTCATCGCGTCCAGCACTTCCTTCGCGACGCGGTCGCCGGATCTCAGGGCGCCGTCGACGTAGCCGGACCAGATGTCGGAGGTTTCCGTGCCGGCCCAGTGGATGCGGCCGACGGGCGCGGTGAGGGCGGTGCCGAAGACAGTCATGGTGCCGGGGGTAGCGACGGAGGTGTAGCCGCCGATGCTCCAAGGTTCCTTCGGCCACACTTGCTCTTTGTAGTCGATGGGATTTTTCGCGGCGTCACCGAAGGCGATGGCGACGTCGTTGATGACCTGCGCGCGGCGTTCTTCCATCGTTCGGTCGGCCCAGCGCATGGCGGGTTCGCCGTCGAAGAAGCCGCTGAGCACGCCGTGCTTGTTGTCGGGCCGTGTGGTGTCGAAGAAGGTGCCGTACTGCGCGGAGCACAGCGTCGCCTGGCCGGAGTAACCCTGTTCGCGCCAGAAGGGTTTGTCGTAGGCAACGAAGCACTTGATGACCGCGCCCATCGGCATGCGCTGCTGCAGGCCGCGGCGCAGATAGGGGAGGACGGGGTCGAACTCGATGCGCGCGACGCTCGGTGGCGGCGCGGTGATGATGACGCGGTCGGCCGTCCAGGTCCCTTTGTCGGCGATGACGGTGACGCCTTTGTCGTCCTGCGTGATTTTGCGCACGGGGGACGCGAGCACGACGCGGTCGCCGAGTGCTTTCGCGAGCAGTTCGGGAATCGAGACGAAGGCCTGCTCGAAGAGCGAGTCCTGCGCACCCTTGGCGGTGCCGGTGATGTCGTTAAAACCCTGGCCGGACTTCATGTACCAGAGGAATTCGAGTAGCGAGAGCTGCGAGGGCTCGACGGAGAACACCGCCTGCACGATCGCGCGCATGACGTCGCGCACGATGGGCGAGGTTGCGTTCTGCTCGAACCAGGTCTGCATGGTGATCGCGTCCCACTCGATGGCGCGGGGTGCGGTCCAGCGGGCATCGAACGGGATTTCCGCGCCGAGCTTGTCGATGGTGCCGACGACTTTGAAAAACTCGGTCATGTCCTGTGTCGGCAGACCGAATCCCTTGAACATCTTGCCGCCGTGCTCGATGAGGAAGGGGCCGGTGACGTTTGTCGGATACATCTTGAGGCCGAGTTCCTTGGCGACTTCAAGCGCTTTCGTCTGCGACGGCCCGACCCATTGCCCGCCGAGGTCAATCGGCTGGCCGGCGATTTCGCCGCGCATGAGGCGCCCGCCGATACGATCGTTCGCTTCGAGGAGCACGACGGACTTGCCTGCTTTGACCAGGTTGGTGGCCGTCATGGTGCCGGCCGCGCCTGCGCCGATGACGACTACGTCGACCTTGGACGGAGCCGCGGCGCGGACTACTTCGAGGTGAGAGAACGCGAGGCCGCCGGCGGAGGCGACCGCGAGGCCTTTGAGCAGGGAGCGGCGAGAGAGGGTGGAAGATTCGATGGACGACATGAGTGGTTGCTCCATTCGTTGCGATGGGCGATCAACGTAGCATATTGGTGGGCTGAAGCCCACCCTACCCCGTGCGAAAACTCAATACGATTTCGGCAGACCCAGTACGTGTTCGCCGATGAAATTGAGCGCCATTTCCTGCGAGACCGGTGCGATTTTGTAGAGCCGGACTTCGCGCCAGAGGCGTTCGATGTGATACTCGCGGGCGTAGCCCATGCCGCCGTGGGTTTGGAGGGCGGCGTCGCAGGCTTCGAAACCGGCGTCGGCCGCGCGGACTTTGGCGATGTTCGCTTCGGCGCCGCAGGAGCGTTCATGGTCGTAGAGCCACGCGCCGTGGAGCACCATGAGCCACGCGACCTCGAGCTTGCTGTAGGCCTCGGCCAGCGGGAACTGGATGCCCTGGTTCGCGCCGATGGGCCGGCCGAAGACGACGCGTTCTTTCGCGTAGCGCACGCCGAGATCGAGCGCGGCGCGGCCGATACCGACGGCCTCGGCCGCCACCATGAGCCGCTCAGGGTTGAGGCCGGAGATGAGGTGATAGAAGCCCTTGCCTTTTTCGCCGACGAGTGCGCTCGCGGGCACGCGGACGTTGTCGAGGAAGAGTTCATTCGAGTCGACCGCGGCGCGGCCGAGCTTGTCGATTTCGCGGATGGTTACGCCGGGGAGTGTGAGATCGACGAGAAAGAGCGACATGCCCATCGTCTTCTTTTCGAGCTGATCGAAGGGCGTTGTGCGTGCGAGGAGCAGCGTGCGGCCGGAGCGTTGCAGATTGCTTGACCACACTTTCTTGCCGGTGATTAGGTAGTCGTCGCCGTCGCGAACAGCGCGCGTGCTGATGCGCGAGGTGTCCGTGCCGGCGTCAGGCTCGGTGATGCTAAAGCCGAGGCTGAGTTCGCCCGAGGCGATTTTTGGAAGCAGGTCTTTCTTTTGCGCTTCGCTGCCGTACTTGATCACCGGCATCGGCGGGAAGAACGCGAAGTGAACCGGCGACGCGCCGGTCGTGCCGCCGCCCGCCGCGCAGATTTCGTGGAGCACGAGGCAGGCTTCGGTGATGCCGAGGCCGGCGCCGCCGTAGGCCTCGGGGATGACAACGCCGAGCCAGCCGGCGTCCGCCATCGCCTTCAGGAAGGCGTCGGGATAGGTCGCGCTGGCGTCGCGCTCGCGCCAATAGTCCAGGCCGAAGCGGTTGCACAGCGCGCGCACTTCGCGACGGATGGCTTCGTGTTCCTCGCTGAGTATGAAATCCATGACATTCGGCTCCGAACCGCGCCAAACATAGCACATTTTTGCAGGATTCAAGGCGCGTTCCGCGAGTGGTGGTGTACAGTTCATGCGCGATGCGGAGACTTCTGCGCGCACAGGGGGGAACGAGCATGTCGGTCATGACGGGGATGTCGACGCAGGCGGTGGAAGAGGTCGAGACGTTTATGTCGGGGTTGCGCAAGCGCAATCCTGGCGAGACGGAATTCCACCAGGCGGTCGAGGAAGTTGCGCGCACGCTGATGCCGTTTATTCTCGACAATCCGAAATACAAAGACGCGATGATCCTTGAGCGCATGACCGAGCCGGATCGCGTGGTGATTTTTCGCGTGAGCTGGCAGGACGACGCGGGGAATGTGCGCGTGAACCGCGGGTACCGTATCCAGTGCAACAACGCGATCGGGCCGTACAAGGGCGGATTGCGATTTCATCCGAGCGTGAACCTGAGCATTCTGAAATTCCTGGCTTTCGAGCAGACGCTGAAAAACAGTCGGACCACGCTGCCGATGGGCGGCGGCAAGGGCGGCGCGAATTTTAATCCGAAGGGAAAATCGGATCGCGAGATCATGCGATTCTGCCAGTCGTTCATGACGGAGCTTGTGCGCTACATCGGCAAAGACCTCGACGTGCCTGCGGGCGACATCGGCGTGGGCGAGCGCGAGATCGGGTTCTTATTCGGACACTACCTGCGCATCGCGCGCGAGTTCACCGGCGCGATAACGGGCAAGGGGCTCGCGTTTGGCGGCAGCCTGATTCGCAAGGAAGCGACGGGGTTCGGCTGTTGCTACTTCGTTGAGGAGATGCTCAACCGCAAGGGAGACGGCATCAAGGGGAAGGTATGCCTCGTGTCGGGTTCCGGAAACGTTGCGCAACATACGATTGAGAAGATCAATCACCTCGGCGGCAAGGTCGTGACGGCGTCGGATTCGGATGGATTTATTCACGATCCCGACGGCATTCGTGATGAGAAACTGCAATACCTGATGGATTTGAAGAACGTACACCGCGGACGCATTTCGGAATATGCCGAGAAATACAAGTGCAAATACGTTGAGGGTCAGCGGCCGTGGGGTGTGAAGGCCGATCTCGCGTTTCCCTGTGCCACGCAGAATGAAATTAGCGAGTCTGAAGCGCACACGCTGCTGAAGAACGGGCTGAAGGGCGTGGGCGAAGGTGCGAACATGCCGTCGGAGGAGAAAGCGACGGACGCCTTCCTGGACGCGAAGATTTTGTATGCGCCGAGCAAGGCGGCGAATGCGGGTGGCGTTGCGGTGTCGGGTCTGGAGCAAACGCAAAACGCTCAACGGTTGCACTGGAGTCGCGGCGAGGTCGATACGAAGTTGCAGGCGATCATGAAAGAAATCCACACGACCTGCGTGAAATACGGTACCGACGGCGACTGGGTTAACTACGTGAAGGGCGCGAATCTCGGCGGGTTTGTGCGCGTTGCGGATGCGATGCTGGCTTACGGCGTGGTCTGACGCGCGGATTTCGCCGCGAGCCAAGTTTGCTCCTCGGCGTAGCCGGGGTGATCGGGCGGCAGCGGTGGGAATTTTAGGCGATCAAGAAGCGCGTAGTACCGCGCGTCGTTTCGGAAGCGTATGAATTGCTCTCGATGGAGAAACTGAGGGAAATACGGCAAAGCTCGAAGGCTTGCAACCCCCGGTGATCGGGAGTCCAATCCTTTCTCGATCCATTCAAACGCGGTTTCCGAATCGCCCAACTGGACATAGACGGGGTAAACGTAGCCGGGTTCCACGTACTCGCTGGCACCCAGTGCTTTTTCCAGCAACAACTGCGCCTCGGTGACGTTTCCCTTTTCTGCAGCAACGAGCGCGCTACGCAGGAGTGAGCTGACGCTTCCTCCATCAATCTCGGCCGCGCGAGCGATCATGCGCTCAGCGTTTTCCTGTTCCCCAGTTGTTTCGTAGATGGCGGACAATTGAATGAGTAGCGGCACGAAATCCGGCCGGGCCGCAGATGCCCGCTCGAGATACGCTTTCGCTTCGGTGGGTCGGCCTGCCGTGGAGAGCAGTTGTGATCCCGTAACGACAACCCAAGGATCGGCGGAGCCGAGTTCCAGCGCTTTCGTTGCATACGGGGCGCCTTCAAGCGATCTCCCCATCCACATCAGATACGTGGAAAGGAAGAGGTTGCCGAAAACCCCGTTCGGGTCTATGTTGACACTGGTTTGAAAGTGCGTGCGCGCGACCTCCCACTCCCAGTCATACATGAGCGCGCAGATCCCCAAGGCATTGTGCGCCGAAGGAAGATCGCCGTCGAGCGCGAGCGCCCTTTGGCCCGCGGCGCGAGCACGCGGAAAGAGATCGCCGGGATCGAGTGCACCCGAGCCTGCAATGAGGCAATAAGCTTGTCCCAGCCGGCCCCACGCATCGGCGAACTCCGGATCGAGTTGCGTTGCACGATTGAAATGCCCGACTGACGCCATGATTCCTTCGCGGGTGCCAAGCTCGCGGGCTTGCAGACCTAGAAGATATTCGTCGTAGGCTTCCGGTTTGACCGATCGCGGACGCGTGGCGCGCGCCAGTTCGTCCGGAGTCAGTTCTGCTTTGAGTGCCTCCGCAATGGCGAGTGCCACCTCGGACTGGAGCGCCAGAACGCTGGTGATCTTGTCGCTGTACTCGTGCGTCCACAGATTATTATCGTTCGCGCCGTTGATCAACGTCACGGTAATTTTTACGTCGTCGCCTTCCCTTTGGACAGAACCTGCGATCAGACCATCTACGCGAAGATCCATGGCAATTTCGGACGCCCCCCGATCGGTTTTCTTGTATTTCATCACCGAGGTTCGCGAAATAACCCGCAGCGCTTTGATCTTGGAAAGTTCCGACGTAATTGCTTCGGTCATCCCGTCCGCGAAGTACTCCTGATCAGGGTCGTTCGAGAAGTTCTCTAGAGGAAGCACAGCCAACGATCGGATCGGCGCGTTCGCTTCTGCCGCGGCCTTCTTCTTCGCGAGCCAGGCCTGTTCGTCCGCGTAACCGGGATGGTCGGGCGGCAGCGGTGGGAACTTCATCCGATCGAGGAGTTCCCTATAACGAGTGTCGTTGCGAAAGAGCGCCAAGTTTGGGGCGTCCGCGAAGGGTCCCCAGTACGGCAGGGTACGAATGCCGAGCAGGCCCCATGCGCGCGATTCCACGCCTTCGTTCAGTAAATTAAAAGCCGTATCGAAGTCTCCAAGCAGCGCATACGCTGTTGCCACGGTCGGCAGATCGACGTATCTGCCTGATGCCATGACTTCGCTGATGATTTCCCTGGCACGCGAGGCGTTACCCGTGAATGCCGCGACGACTGCATCGTCGACGCGTACCCACGTGTCGTCAGGCCCGGCTTGCAGTTCGCGCTCGACGGCCGACTGCGCCTTCTCGTAGTCACCAAGCGTGAGGTACGCGAACACGAGGGTGTTCAGCGCAGGTACGTTGTCTGGCTGAGACTCAAGCAGTTCGTTGATGCGGTCGCGGACAAACTCTGTCTCGCCCGCATCGAGATAGATTGCAAGCGCATTCCGAACGATGAGGGATTCCTTCGGGTCCAGATCGAGCGCCATCGCCGCATGTTGTCTGGCTTCGGGGACGCGTCCGAGAAAAGACAGGTGCCAAGCAAATGCGACGTGTGTCTGTGGATCGTTCGGTGCGAGTTCAAGTGCGCGACGAAAATGTTCCTCCGCCTCTGCCCATTCCCAGTCATACGAAGACGCAATCTGTGCAAGACCCGAATGGGCCCAGACTAGATTGCCGTCCAGCTCGAGCGCTCGCATGTAGGCCGCGCGCGCGGTGGGGATTGCCTCGCGCGGCTCTTGCTCACCGGAGAACGCAAGTGCGGCGTGGGAACGGCCCAACAGCGCCCATGCTTCGGCGAAGTTAGGGTCTGCTTTCGTAGCGTCCTCGAAATACTTGATGCTGGTCCGGAAACCGTCGGTGGTGGTTTGATCGAAATAATGCAGTCCAATGATGAAGGAATCATGGGCCGCCGGGGAGACCGCGCGCGTGGTCTCGATGCGGCGGCGTTCTTCTCCGCTGATTTCGGCCTTCAGACTCGTAGCAATCGCGAGAGCAATGCGCGACTGAAGCTGGAGCACGCTGCTGACGGTGTCCGCGGACGAGTAGGACCACACCTGTTTGTCACTTGGGCCATGAATCAATCGCACGTTCACCGTAACAATGTCGTCCTCGCGTTGCACGGAGCCTTCAATCAGGCCTTCCACTCCCAACTGGACGGCGATATCGGGCATGGAAAGCTGCGAATCCTTGAATCGCATGGCCGATGTGCGTGAGGAGACCTTGAGGGCCTTGATCTTCGAGAGCTCCGAAGTAATCGCTTCTGTCAGGCCGTCGGCGAGGTAGTCCTGCTTCGGATCGTTCGACAAATTTTGGAGCGGGAGGATTGCGAGCGAATTAATCGGATCTGATTGGACAACACTAAACAGGGTCTGAATTCCTGATCGGCTTGTGAAATAGACCAAGCTCGCCACAAAAACGATCACCAATGCGGCGAGACCTGCGATGGCTGGACGTGGGAGTGAAGGAACCGCGAAGCGGCGTTGTTGCGGAAATCCTGCAGGGCGCTTGGCCCGGCGGATCAACTTTGCCTTATCGCCGGAGGTGGGCGCTTCTAGCGGCGTGAGGCCTTCGAGCGCGGCCTCGCCGATGTCGAGCGGCTCATCGAATCCCTTGAGCGCGTAGGTGCCGTGCGTTTGCCAGAGGACTGGCTGGCCGAAGGCCTCCACGCCAAGGCGTTGCCGCGCGGAGTTGTAGACCGCGGAGGACATAAGCACCTGGCCCGGCTTGGCGAGGCCGCAGATGCGCGAGGCGAGATCCACGGCCAGTCCGCCGACGCGCGGCGGGCCCCCGCTTGTGCCCGGTTTCTCGGTGACTTCGCCGTGATGTATCCCGATGCGCACGCCAGGCAGGTCGGGTTCCTCAGCATGCGCCTGTTGCAGCCGTAAAGCGAAGATCACGCCTGCGCTCGAAATCTCGAAAGTCAGAAAGCAGCCGTCTCCGGCCCAGTCGATGATCCTGCCGGAACAATCGGCGGCCAATCGCGTGACAAGGGACTGGTGACGCGTGACGAGCGAATCGGCGGCGGAGTCCCCGTGGCGAGTCTTGAGCGCGGTCGAGTCCGCCAGATCGGTGAAGACCAGCGTGAGCATGCGGGCCTGGGCGGCGGATGCGTTCATGACTCATTTTACCGGTGACGAAAGCGTTGCGGAGAAGTTCATTTTTTTGATGATCGCCTGAAAGCGTGGATGATTGCGCAGCGGGTCGAAGTTGGGTGACGTTCCGATCCACGTCATGTAGTGTTCGTTGGTGGTGTAGGCCCGTTCCAGCGCGTCGATGGCCTCCTCATAGCGTCCCAGTGCAATGAGCGGCCAACAAAAGTCTGTGTGCAACACGCTTTGGGTCTTGGCCAGTTCGTGGATTTCGGCCAGGAGTGACTCGGCTCTTTCGCGATTTCCTGCGAGGGCTTGGATCGTGGACGATATGGCAAGGGCGTGCCCGGTGCGGCCGGCGATCGCTATCGCGCGCGCCACCCAGGTTTCGGCCAAGTCTCCGCGTCCGAAATGCGCCGCCGCGGCTGCACCGTCCAGCAGGTAGGGCACTGCTTCTGGACGAGCATCAATCGCACGCTGAATGTATTCGAGGGACTTCGCATAATCACCCGCGTGGTATCGCGTCACCGCGATGATGTGATAGACGCTGTGCGCGCGCGGGGCCACTTGCAGGTGCCGCTCGTTGTATTCGAAGGCTTGCTCCTTCCGGCCCAATGCGATGTTCAGGAACGCGAGGCCGATGTAGGCTGTGAGTTCGGTGGGGTCGGCGTCGAGGGCGCGTTTGAAACGATACTCGGCTTCTGCCCAGTCCCATTCCGATGAAAGCGCGGCCCAGCCTAATCCGGAATTTCCACTAGGGTGGTTTTCGTCGATGCGCAACGCCGCACGGGCCGCCGCGCGGTGCTTTTTGTAGTTATCGATCGGATCGCCGTAGCCCAATATGCTGGATTGCCAGTACACGTACCCCAGCCAGGCGTGTGCCTGGGCAAAGTCCGGCGCCAGGGCAATCGCACGGTGCATTAAATCGATCGAACCATTGATATTTTCGACCGTGAGGCTTCGCAAGTTTCGCATTGCCTTGAGATACAAATCGTAGGCTTCTGGATTAACTTTGGGTGCGGCCGTAATGCTGGACTCTTCGACCGGTGTCAGCGTGACGTTGATCTCTTTCGCAATGGCCAGCGCGACTTCTTTCTGCAATTTGAGCACACTCGAGATGGTCCCGTCGTACGAGTCCGCCCACAGGTGCTCATCCGTCGTGCCATGGATTAACTGCGCCGTGATCCGTACGTCGTCACCCGCGCGGAGCACGGAGCCTTCAACGAGGGCATCGACGCCGAGTTCCTGCGCTACGGTGATCATCGGTTTTGTTGTGTTTCGGTATTGCATGACCGATGTCCGGGAGATCACGCGCAGGGCCTTAATCTTGGCGAGTTCGGTGATGATGGCCTCGGTCATGCCGTCCGCGAAGTATTCCTGTGCGGAGTCGCCGGACATATTGGAGAGCGGTAACACGGCGATCTTGCGGATGACGTTATCTGTGGCAGTGATTTTCGCGGAAGGTTTGTCCGCTTTTGGCCATGCCTTCTCGCTGGCCTTGGGCGCTTCGAAGGGCGAGAGATTGTCGAGACCCGCTTCGCGGATGTCGATCGCTTCGTCAAATCCCTTCAACATATACGTGCCGTAGTTTTCCCAGCGGATCGGCTGGCCAAATTCATAAATGCCGACGCGCTGCTTGGCGCTTTGCTGGACCGCGCCGGTGACCAGTACCTGACCCGCGCGCGCCAGACCTGAGACGCGCGCGGTCAGATCGACGATGAGTCCTTCGACGCGTTGTGCGCCGTTGGATGGCCGCACCGAGACCTCGCCCATATGAATGCCCGCGCGCACGCCGGGCAGGTCGGTTTCGTACTTGTGAATCTGCTGCAAGCGCAACGTGAACACGACCGCGGCGCTGGCGGTTTCGAAGGTCAGGAAGCAGCCATCGCCGGCCCAGTCGATGATACTTCCACCACCCTCGTTGGCGAGCCGGGTGATGTGTTCACGGTGCCGCGCAATCAGATCGCCCCCGGCGATGTCGCCGCGCTGCGCTTTGAGTGCGGTTGAATCCGCCAGGTCGGTGAAGACCAGCGTGAGGACTTTGGAGTGTTTGTCCGATGGATCGGGCATCGATTTGTCCGGACTGGCGCGAAAGCGATCACAACATTAGCATAACGAATAGACGCGTGCCGTGCCGTGCGAATGTTATCGATTACGACGCGGCGGGTGCGGCTTTTTTCGAGCCGCCGCGGCCTTTGGTGGTGGCGAATTGGGAGAGGAGTCCGATGGCGGCTAGTGCGATCCAGGCGCCGATGACCCAGAAACGCTGATCTTCAGAGCGGAGTGCTTCGCGGAAGGGTTCGATGGGGTCGGTGCCGCCGGTGTAGAAGTAGACCCCGCAGACGGAGAGCATCCACGCGCCGAGGACAGAGGTGGCGAAGATCATGACGGGTTTCTCGAGAATCATCGCCATGAGCCCGCCGACGAGTCCGATACCGAGCACAATGAGCGGGCTCCATTCGTCGCCGGTGTTGTGAAATATGTTGTCGCCGATGAGCGATGCACCGAGCAAGCCCATCAGGAAGATGCCGGCCTTGTAGAGGAAGAAGAGGGCAAACGCGCCGGAGATGCCGCCGAAACCCAAGCCGATCAGGGCGGCGGTTTGGTTGCCGTGCGTGAGCCAGAGCGCGATACCTGCTGCGACGGTGCCGGCGAGCAGGAAGCCGGTCAACGCGATCACGAACTTCAGCGTGCGATAACCGAGGAAGCAATAGAGCGTGCCGATCGCAACAGCGCCGGCCATGAACGCGTTAAGTTGTGCTGGCGTCAATTTGTCGATATCAAACGCGATGTCTGGCACTGACTGGAGCCCCCTGCGGGAGATTGTCGCGCCGCACGGACTGCATTTCAAGCGTTGAATGCATGATCGCGGCAAGTTGCGGCAAACCGCGTCCGTTTGCCATACTATTTGCCGCTGCACTACCCGGCATTTCGGCCGGCTTTCTGCACATTCCCGGCGGCCCAGGCCGCGCGTATTCCACACAAAGGCACCCGAACCGCAGCCCATGGATCGTCCGCCCAACACTGCATCCGATCATCCGTGGTTTCGCCGCTTTACCAAGCTGGTGGCCGCCGCGACCCTGTGTCTGATTTTCCTGGGCGGACAGGTGAAGAGCCACGAGGCGGGGCTTGCCGTGCCTGATTGGCCGACGACATACGGGCAGAACATGCTGATGTACCCCATCGACCAATGGGTCGGCGGGATTTTTCACGAGCACTTGCACCGGGTGTTCGCCGCATCGGTCGGGTTTCTGTGCATCATTCTTGCCGTATGGATGGCGATGGTGGAGCGGCGGCGCTGGGCGCGGTGGCTGGGAGTGGTCGCGCTTGGCATGGTCATTGTGCAGGGCCTGTTTGGCGGATTGACGGTTTATCTTTTGTTGCCCGCCTGGGTCTCGACGACCCACGCGATCCTCGCGCAGACGTTTTTCCTGCTTACGTTGTTCATTGCCTATTCGCAGTCGCGCGAGCGGCGGGTACGTGAAGAATCCAAGGAAGATATCGGTTCCTGGCGTGACGCAATGCCGGCACTGATCGTGCTTGGTCTTGTGTATGTGCAGTTGCTGGCTGGCGCGCTCATGCGGCATACGGAATCCGGATTGGCAATTCCGGATTTTCCAGCGATGGCCGGCGGGTGGAAGCCGTGGTTTGATGCGGAATCGCTGGCCTGGGTGAATGCGTGGCGCGCGGATTACGCCTTCGAGACAGGCCAGGCGCTTGAGCCTGTGACGCTTGGACAACTCTGGATTCACTTCGCGCACCGGGTCGGCGCGGGACTTGTGGTGCTCGGTACGCTGTTTGCGGCGTGGCGCGCGTGGACGCGGCAGGACGCGGCGCCGGCGGTATTTCGCACGGCTTTTGTGCTTGTTTCCCTAGTGGCGTGTCAGATCGCGCTGGGTATCGTCACGGTGCTTTCGCACAAGATTCCGTTCATCACGAGTCTGCACGTGGTCACGGGAGCGGCGACGCTGGGGTGCACGGGGCTGCTTGCGCTGCGCGCGATGCCGCTGCGGATGCGTCGCGTGCTTGAAACTGCAACTCAGCTTTTGCCGAGTGAAGCGAGAGAGGTCTCGCGTAAGCAACGCACGCTGTTCGGCGCATACCTTGAACTGACCAAGCCGCGCATTGCGGTGATGGTTCTGGTCACTGCCGCGCTGGGTTACTACCTGAACGTGATCGCGTCCGGAGATTTTCGAGGCTGGCTGCACTTCGCGCTTGCGATGCTCGGCATCGGATTGTCCGGTGGCGGAGCGTCCGCACTGAACCAGTATCTCGAGCGCGACGTCGACGCGCGGATGGAACGCACTCGTAGCCGTCCGTTGCCGTCGGGCCAACTTTCGGCCGCGGCGGTGCTGTACTTCGGCGTGGCGCTCGTGTTGGGGGGCTGTTTCCTACTGGTGTGGCAGGTAAATCTGCTCGCCGCATTTCTTACCCTGCAGAGCGCGTTCTTGTATGTGCTCGTTTACACGCCTATGAAGCGGCTGACGTGGTGGAACACGTCAATCGGCGCGATTCCCGGTGCGATGCCGCCGCTCATCGGCTGGGCTGCGGCGACCGGTACATTGGGCTTGGGTGGATGGATTCTATTTGCCGTCTTGTATATCTGGCAGCATCCGCATTTCTTTGCGATCGCATGGATGTACCGCGAGGATTACGCGCGCGGTGGCCTCAAGATGTTGCCGGTTGTTCAACCGGACGGCCGCAACATGTTCGCGCAGGTTATCTTGTTTTCAGTCGTGTTGATTCCCGTGTCGCTGATGCCGTGGATGGCGGCGCTCGCGGGGTGGACGTATTTTGCAGGGGCGATGGGGCTCGGGTTGCTGATGCTCGGCACCGGGATCGTCTTTGCCGCGCGGCGCGATCGCGTTGCCGCACGCCGGGTGTTGCATGCCTCGCTGCTCTATCTGCCGGGCCTTCTTGTGGCTGTCATCATCGACGCGGCGGTTCGGCTGCCGTAGAGGTACTAAATGACTGTGAATGTAGTTCCGCGAAGCACTTTCGTCCGCCGTTATCTCGTGGTGATGAGCGTTCTGATTCTTGCTGCCGTGCTTGCGACGCTGGCGATGCGCGCGGGAGTGCGCGCGCGATCTAGCGAAGTTTCCGCGACGGTAGGTGCTGCGAGTTTTGCACCGGTTGATGCGCTGCCCGTGCTTGGCGAAGCGGGAGAGTACTCGCTAGTCGATCAGACGGGTGCGGCGTTTTCCTCCGCCTCGCTTCTCGGCAAGGTCTATGTCATCGATTTCATTTTCACGTCATGCACAAGTGTATGTCCCGTGATGAGCGCGTCGATGGCGCGTGTGCATCAGGAATTTGCGGCTGAACCGCGTGTCGCGTTTGTGTCCGTCACGGTCGATCCTGCGACCGACAAGCCCGAAGTGCTTGACGGCTATGCGAAACGGTTCTCCGCGGATCCGGCGCGGTGGCATTTCCTCACGGGCGAGGACGCGGCGATCCAGAGTCTGGCCCGGAACCGGTTCAAACTGGGCCAAGCGGACAAGCCGATTAATCACACGACCCGGTTTGTGCTTGTAGACGGTGCCGGGAAGATCCGGGGCTATTACTTCGGCACCGAGGCTGCGTCCGTGGCCGCGCTGAGCAAAGACGTAAAGAGACTTCTCCTCGATACCGCTCCATAACTCTATTCATATCAACTGGTTATATTTATTTTTCTAATAGTTAGAGTTACTGGTTCCGAGGAATCTAGGTGATATACGGGCAGGTTTAAGGGTTAAATACCTGCTGCGTCTTAAGGTGTTCGGAACAGACCATTTAGGCAGAGTGTTCGAGAAACATGATGATCGTCCAAAAACCTCGTCTCGCGATCTACGCTGCGGCTTTGGGCGTCCTGCTGACGGCAGGCCGCATCGGCGCGGCGGACGGTCCGCCGGCGTTCAAGCGCCCGCCGACCAAGGTCGTCACGGCGCATGGCGAGAACGGCATCCTTGCGCCCCAGGGTGAATTTCCCGGCAGCATTTATTTCAAGGCGGTAAGCGCGGTTGCCACGGAAGTCCGCGGGAAGGTCCTCGAAGTCCTCTTTGAAGTTGGTGAGCGCGTAGAGAAGGGGCAGGTCCTCGTGCGGCTGGACGATGAGTTGATGCGCAAGGATCTCGGCGCTGCGCAAGCGCGGCGCGATCGCGATCGCACATTGCTCAAGAGTGCAGAGACGAGACTGGAGCGCGCTGAAGGATTGGTGTCCGGTGGTCTTAGTCCCACGGAGCAACTTGACGACACGCGCTTCGCGGTGCAGGGTCTGCGCTTTTCCGTCGCGGCGACGGAAGCGGAACTCGCGCGTCTCGAAGCCGTCATCCGAAAGAGTTCGATCGTCTCGCCTTTCGATGGAATCGTGATCGAGCGTCCGTTGGAAATCGGCGAGTGGCGCACCGAAGGCAGTACGGTAGCCGTAATCGCGAAAGAGAATCTTTACGAAGCGGTCATCGAGTTGCCGGAAACCAGCGTGGCATTCGTGTCGCCGGGCATGAGCGTCGAGCTCGCCGTAGGTGGGCAGACCGTTACGGGGACGGTGGCGACGGTTGTTCCGCGTGGCGATATCGCCACGCGCACGTTCCCGGTGAAGCTGCAAATTGAGTCTGAGACGCCGCTGCTCGAAGGCATGACGGCGCGTGCACGCATGCCGATCGGTGCGCAGGTCGAGTGCCTGTTGCTTCCGCGCGACGCCATTATCAACCAGCTTGGCGCGAACTATATTTACACGACACAAGACGGGCTGGCCCGCAAGCACCAAGTTCAGGTCGTTGGTTTTGACGGCATGACCGTGGGTGTGATCGCGCCGGACGTAGGCCCCGGCCAACTCTTCCTCGTCAAAGGGCACGAACGGCTTCTTGAGGGCGATGCCGTCGAGATAGTGTCCGCGTCCGAAGCGGCCCAAGCCCCCACTGCGCTGCCGGCGCCGTAGGCCCGCCCCATGGACCTGATCCGTTTCGCGATCACCAAGCCTGTCGTGGTGCTGGTCGGCGTCATTCTTATTCTTTTGTTTGGAATCGTCGCGCTTTACCAGTTGCCGTATCAGCTCGCGCCGCGCATTGAGAAACCCGTCGTAGGCGTGCGCACATTTTGGGCGGGAGCGAGCCCTTACGAGATCGAGCGCGACATCGTCGAAGTGCAGGAAAAAGTGCTTAAGGGTCTGCCGGACCTGCTGCACATGGAAAGCGAATCGCGCGACAACATGGGCAACATCACGCTGACCTTCGATATTGGCGTGACGATGAGCGACGCCCTGTTGCGTGTGTCCAACAAGTTGGACGAAGTGCAGGGCTATCCGGAAAACGTCGACAAGCCGGTACTCAGTGCAAGCGGATCGGAGACCGATCCGATCGTAATGACGGCACTGCAGGCGCTGCCGGGCAACCCGATGGACGTGTATACCGCGCTCAGTTTCTTCGAAGAAAACATTCAACAGTATCTGGAACGCGTGCCCGGTGTGGCCGAGGTGCAGATTCGCGGCGGTATCCGGCGCGAGATGCAGGTCATCCTCAAGCGCGACCGGCTGTCGGCTTACGGCATTTCGATCGACCAGGTCATTGCGGCCTTGCGCGGCGACAACGTGAACGTGTCCGCGGGCAACCTTGCGGTGGGCCGCCGCGATTTCCGCGTGCGCGCGGTGTCGGAATTCCGCTCTGAAGACGACATCAAGAACGTCGTGGTCGTGTCCGACGGACAGCGAGTTGTCCGCGTGCGCGATTTGGCCGATGTGGCGCCGGGCTACGAGAAGCGCCAAGGCGGTGGTCTGCAGGACGGCAAGCCTGGCATCGTGATTCCGATCGTGTCCGAACCCGAAGCCAATACGCTCGAAGTCACGAAGGAAATCGAGAGGGTCGTCGCTGAATTGAACAGCGGTATCTTGAAAGAAAATGGGCTCGAACTGCAATGGCTGGACGACCAGCGCGGCTACATCGAAGGCGCGATCCACCATTTGCGCGAGGACATTCTCCTCGGCTGCCTGTTCACCGTGCTCGTCTTGTGGCTGTTCCTGGGAAGCGCTGCATCGACGCTGGTCGTCAGCGTCGCGATTCCGATTTCACTGATCGGCACGTTCATCGTGATGCGCGCACTGGGCACGACGCTGAATCTGGTCAGCCTGGCGGGACTTGCCTTCGCGACCGGACGGCTTGTGGACGACGCCATCGTGGTGCTTGAGAACATCGATCGGCACCGGAATCTAGGCAAGACTCCCTTTCAGGCGGCCTACGACGGTGCGCGTGAAGTTTGGGGCGCGGTGCTTGCATCTACGCTGACGACGGTCGCGGTTTTCCTCCCCGTCGTGTTCCTTCAGATTGAAGTGGGCATGATGTTCCGCGACATTGCGATCGCGGTGACGACGGCTGTTCTCATCAGCCTGGTGGTATCGATCACCGTCGTGCCGATGTTGTCATACCAATTGTTTTCGCTGCGATTTGTGCACTGGCTCGAACATCGTGGCCAGGGATTCCACCCGCTCAAGCGCGTGGGCGGATGGATGTCGACGGCCTACATGGCGCTCGTGCGTATGTGCGTGCGCACCGTGCCTGCACGACTCATCACGGTGGCTGTCCTCGTTGCGGGTTCGGCGGCGACGGTCTACTTTCTGTTCCCGCCCCTCGAGTACTTGCCGGAAGGCAATCGCGATTCCGTGGGCACGATGCTGATGGCGCCGCCGGGCCTGAGCTACAACGAGCGCATGGGCATCGGCAAACAAGTCTTCGAGTTCATAGAACCGTACCGGACGGCGGGTTACACCGACGACGAAGGCAATGTCTCGCCGGGCATCCGCCGCATGTTCTACGTGTCGTACAGCAACTTCATGCGTGTGGGTATGATCAGCGCGGACAAGGAACGCGCGCGCGACCTCATTCCCATTTCACGCAAGATGGTGGGGACCATTCCCGGCGTGATGGGCGTGAGCAATCAGGCGAGCATCTTCGGCCGGAACGTGGGCCAGGGCCGCAGCGTGTCCGTGGATGTGAGTGGCAGCGACATTGAAGAACTCGCGGCGATTGTGCGCGTGATGATGGAGCGCGTGCGCGCGGAGATCCCGGATGCACAGCTGAGACCGCGCCCCGAGCTGGATCTGATGTATCCCGAGACCCGCTTCGCGCCGAACGACGAGCGCCTGAGCGCTGTCGGCATGACCGCGCAGCAGTTCGGCACGGCGCTTGACGTTCTTATGGACGGCCGCGACATCGGCGACTTCAAGCAGGAAGGCGAGAAGAAGATCAATCTCGTCGTGAAGATGGACGAGCGCGAGATCACGACCCCTGAAGAGTTATACGCGGCGCTAATTCCTTCGCGCGCAGGCCAGTCCATTCCGGTGTCGTCGCTCTCGACGATGACCACGACGACGGGCCTGACGTCGATTCGGCACTTTGAACGCAACCGGACGTTTACGCTGGACGTGAATCCGCCGGCCGAGATGACGATTCAGGAAGCGATGGAGGTCGTGAACGGGAAAGTGGTGCCGCAAATGCGTGAGGACGGCCTGCTGAACGGCATCACGGTATCGCTGAGCGGCACGGCCGACAGCCTCACCCAGACGCGCAACGCCTTGCAGTGGAATTTCCTGCTCGCGATGGCGATCACCTATCTGTTGATGGCAGCGCTTTACGGCAATTTCATCTATCCGCTTATCATTATGTTCACCGTACCCCTCGCGAGCGCGGGTGGATTCATCGCGCTTAAGCTCGTCAACATGTTTATTGCGTATCAGCCCATGGACGTACTCACGATGCTTGGGTTCATTATCATGATTGGCGTCGTGGTCACGAATGCCATCCTGATTGTGCACCAGTCGCTGAACAACGTGCGCGAAGAGCGCATGGACTACTACGACGCCGTCATCGAAGCGACCCGATCGCGCCTGCGTCCGATTTATATGACCGCGACGACTTCGATATTCGCGCTGCTGCCGCTGGTCGTGCGCACCGGCGCCGGCGCGGAGCTGTACCGCGGTCTGGGCGCGGTGGTACTGGGCGGGCTGGCGATTTCGACCGTGTTTACGGTCGTGATGATTCCCGCAATCCTCGTTTTCTTCCTGCCGATGGAAGGCCGCTTCCGCGAGCGCGCCGAACGTAATATCGGCGGCGGAGAGATCGTCGCGAAATAGCACCTGAAATAGCCCGCCGACAGTCTCTATCTCTTGACTAATGATTCAGTGCGCATTTCCGGGAAGGTGCGACATCTCAAAAGCCTTGTCTGTCTTCAAGCAAACTATATAATTCCTAGTTTTAGGAATACTCACAAGAGAATTGAGATCGAGCGCTGTAGAGCCTATTGATCTATAAAATAAAGGCTTTTATTCAAATTAAAATCGAACGTTCGATTTATTGTTTATAAAAACGTTCGTTCGTGTTATTATCGTGTCTTGTTTATAGTACACGGAGATTGTATATGACTCCTCAGCCCCGTGGAATCAAGACGCGCGAACGGATACTTCGTAAAGCCACACAGCTCGCATCTATTGAGGGGCTCGAAGGAATTACGGTAGGCCGGCTAGCGGAGGCTTTAGGGCTTTCGAAAGCTGGACTCTTCGCCCATTTTGGATCGAAGGAAGCCCTTCAACTGGCGATAATCGAAGACGCTCGCCTGGTTTTCATGGGGAAAGTGATTGAGCCTGCTGAGCAGATGCCTGAGGGGCTTCCCCGGTTGTTTGCCCTTCAAGCCAACTGGATCGCCTATTTACGTGAGATGACCTTTCGCGGCGGGTGTTTCTTCGCGGCAGCATCGGCCGAGTTTGATGGACGGCCCGGCCTCGTGCGAACCCGGATTTCAGCCGTTGCCGGAGGGTGGCGCCTTCGGCTTGAGGCTGAGGCGCATCGCGCGGCGCAGCTGGGTCACCTTCTTGCCGATGCCAGTCCTTCGCGGCTAGCGTTCATGCTTCATGCGACCACGCTAGAGGCGAACTGGGCGCATCAGCTTCTCGGCGACATAGACAGCTTCGACACGGCCCGCGAGATCTCTGAATCCATCCTGCGATCCGTTGCCGCTCCCGAGGGATTGCGGGCCGCGAAGGCCCGGCGAGTAGTGACGGCGAGCGTTCACGGACAGACGGCGTAGCCATTCAGGGTCAGCCATCTTCCTTCAGCCCGATGAATAAGGCCACTTGCCCGTCGCTGTCATGTGTTATCCTGTTCGATGCGCCAGCGGTATGGTTGCTTCAGGACTCGGCCTGAAATCGAGGAGGATCGCGCATGGCGGACGAATCGGATGGCGTGAGCATTATTGAAGCAGGGCCGGATGAGATCGATTTTATCGTCCCTCTCTTCGATCAGTACCGCATGTTTTATGGCCAGAGCAGCGATCTCGCGCTTGCGCGACGATTCATCGCGGCACGCCTGGAGCAACGGGACTCGGTCATTTTTCTTGCCGTGGGCGGCGACGGGGCCGATGAAATTGGGCTCGGATTCGCGCTGCTATACCCGTCTTTTAACTCCGTCCTGGCTACGCCAATCTGGATTCTGAACGATTTGTATGTACTTGAAGGCGTGCGCCGCAAGGGAGTCGCCCAGCGTCTCATCTCCGAAGGGCAGAACCTGGCCGAAGAGACCGGGGCGACCGTAATATCGCTATCCACGGCGCGGGACAATCATCCGTCCCGCCGGTTATACGAGCGATTGGGGTTTACGCTCGATGAGGGTTTTTGCACGTACCTGAGGCATATGGTTGAACCTGGCTCGTGAACAGGGGTCCGACAAGCCCCGATCACTGCGAAAGTGGTAGACGTAACCCCAAGAATTTGGTAGGCTTAGCATTGCATTCGCGGCACCTGGCTGATTGGCGAGGTGGCCGCACCAGGCGCCGGGCTGCGGCGTGACCTAAGGAACGACCACGCATGGTTGGGCGTACTGCGATCGAAGGACGGGTCGCGCGGTTTTATCCTGGCTCGCCACCGGCCTTTGACTCCATGCAAAAATTCCTCTTCGATCGATTCCAGAATCGGCTCACCCGTTCCGAACTTTTATTTGATCCTGTCAAACGTACACGGCCGATGAATGAAATGTCTGCGAGCACAGTATCCGCAATCGATTGCAGCAGGTTTAGCCTGGAGTCGTTGCGGAGGTTGGGTTCATATGAACAGGCACTGTAATCATGGGATGGCGAAACATGCGAGGAGTTGTATGATGTCGAAGTATTCATTGTGCGTCAGTGCAAGAACAGCGTGCCTGCTCTCGGTCGTGGTCGCGTGCTTCGCGGTTTCTTCACCGCTTGCCGCCGACGACCAAACGCAACCGGCGCCCGGTGGCGCGGAAGTGAAAAGCCAACCGGGCCACGTGACGCGGACGATAACGATCAATACGCCGTCCGTCACTGTACGCGCGAATCCAAACAAGCCGCAGGTGACTCCGGCCCAAGCGTCTACGCCTCGTGCTGGCGGCCAGTATGTGCATCTGGATGCAAACGGCCAGCCCCTATCGAGTCCACCTCCCGGAATCCTGGCCCCGATACCGCAGCCTCCCTCGGGCGATCCAGTTCCTTTCCGGACCCAAGCCGATCCGAACGCCAGACTTTTTGATTCGTCGCATATCCGCGCCGTAGTCGTTGGACGTGTCAACGCGAACGGTCAGGTCGAATTGGACTGCCATGATGGCGATGGCGCGGCGGTCTCGGGGCATCATGATCATTTGCACGATGCTGCATCGCCGGCAGCGAAAGTGTCCTCGAATAAGTCGATCAAGGAGGTGCGGTAAATGAGCCAGCGAGCATTACTTGGGATCGCCCTGCTGGCGTTTGGTTTCACTTCAATCGCGCACGGTCAGGCCATCACGATTCTCAACAACGACGGGGCTGGCGAAGGCTTCAACGATCCCACGCCGCGCGTGAGCGACATCAATGGTGCGGCGACTACGCTGGGCCAGGATCGATTGAACTGTTTTGCTGCCGCGGCACAGGTGTGGGCGGATTATCTTTCCATAACGATTCCGGTCGTGGTTGACGCACAGTTCAGTCAACTGGGAGGATCCGCATTCGGCGCGATCTTGGGATTTGCCGGTCCGACCAACGTGGTCAATGACTTTGTAGGCACCCCAATACCCGGAATGCTGTTCGTGGCGGCCCAAGCCAATCAACTGGCCGGCACCGACCTGACGGTCGGCGCCGAAATAGCGACTGAGTTCAACGCGGATGTTGACGATCCCTTCGTGTTGGGAAGTATATCGTGGTACTACGGCATTGATGGCAACACGCCGCCGAATACAATCGACTTCTTTTCGACCGCCATGCACGAGATTGGCCATGGACTTGGCTTTCTCAGTCTGATGGATAACAGTTCGGGCGCCCTGTTCGGCGGCTTCATGGACATTTATACGAACCAACTTCGGCAACTGGGTACGGACTACACGGCGATGAGCGATGCGCAGCGCGCCATTGCGAACGTCAGCAATCAGGTGGTGTGGAAAGGGAGTTCTGTAATTGCGTCTCAGGGCTTTCCACAGCCGATTTATTCGCCGTCTCCGCTGCAACAAGGCTCATCCATTTCTCACTGGGATGTGTCTGCGACGCCAAACCTTCTGATGGAGCCGTTTGCGACGGATTCCTTCACAGGTCTGACGCTCGAGCGCGAAGCTTTCGCAGATATGCTATGGCCTGTTTCCAGTTCTTCCGGGAGCCTCACGGATGCACAGGTCTCCGTATCGTTGTACCGGGACACGATGTCTTCCGCCGATCGGGCAATTTACGATGAAATATTCGGCCATTTTGCGGATGCAGTATTCGAAGCCACCAACCAGGCAGTTGGCATCTACGAGGTAAAGGTTTTCCAGGATGGCGAGCCGGTTTTTGAGAAGCCACCCAGGATTTCGATCACCAATGAGAATCCGATTCATCTTGATGTCGGGGAAACCTACTTCGAATTCGGAGCGACAGCGATCGATTCGATCGATGGGAACGTGACATCGGATCTGCTGATAAGCGGTAGTGTGAACACGGCCAGAGCGGGGGAATACTCGGTCGTTTATTCTGTGACAGACTCCGCCGGGCTGCTGTCGCGGGCAACCCGTCGAGTAGTTGTTCATGGCCGCCCGCCCGTAATTGTCGTTCAGGGCAGGGCTTTGTTTGCCAATGACAATCCGGTCTATATCACTGTAGGTTCGCAGTACATCCAGGCGCCCGATCCGGACGAACAACCTACAGCCATCGTGGATGCCGGAGTGATCGCGCTCGACATTTCGGACGGCAATATTACAGAGTTGGTCGTCACTTCTGGATTCCCGTCGGGCAATCAGTCGATCGACACGTCTACCGAAGGGACACGGGTCATTACCTATTCCGTGACCGATTCCAATGGATCTACGGCAGTAGCGCAACGATCAGTGCGCGTTGTCGCTGCAGATTCCGATATTCCGCAGATAACAATTCTAGGTTCCAATCCCATTTTCATGGACATCAATCAGGACTATAGCGACGCGGGAGCCACTGCGACGGATCTAACAGACGGGAATATAACCGGTTCGATTGTCCGTAGCGGAGAGGTATTAGTAAACTTCGAAGGAGTTTATGAAATTGAATACAGCGTGACGGACAGCGAAGGAGAAACGGAAACGGCAACTCGTGTCGTGGTTGTCCGGGGCATTGAGCCGGAAATTCATTTGGTTGGATCGAATCCCGTGAATATCGAGATCGGATCGAGCTATGCCGATCAAGGTGCATTCGCCGTCGAAGACAGCCCGATGGATGTATTCGTTTCCGGGAATGTAAATCCGGCGACACCGGGTACCTACATCATCTCGTACTTCGGGGAGGACGCTGCTAACAATTTCGCCTTCGCTTCGCGTGTGGTGAACGTGATCGGTACATTGGATCAACCGCAGTTGTCGGATATTATGTGGCTACGCTCCGGCGTGCCGAGCCTGTCGTACGCAGGCGGGATTGGTACGGCGGGCGGATCGGTCGTTATGTACGACATCTTTGAAGGTGGCGAAGCCGGAGAGGACCTCGATTTACTGGCTCCGGAGAACCGCCGTATCGCCGGGTATATTCTGGCGTCGCTCTTCTTGCAATGGTCCGGCGGCGTGGGAACGGAGTTTGCCGAATCGGCGGCGGACATTGCCGTTGCGAATTCGATCCTGGCGGATCCTTTCTCGCCGGCGTCCGCCCCAAGTGGTTTTGGGCTTAACGTGTCGTCGACACAGGACGGCGTGGCCACCGGCGGTGTGTTCGCTCCGCTGGAAGACACCCAAGCGACGGCCCAATATCGGCTGCACGGCGCGAGCGCATGGGCGACCGCGGTCCGCCCTGTTAGCGAGGACCCGAAGCCTAAGCGCCTTGTCGCCAAGCGCCCGCGGTCGTTTAATCCGCTGTTGGCGAGTGTGGCGCCGGAGGGCGAGGAGGTGCCGGCGACCGATTTGGGCTCGCTGCCTACAGGCAACTTCTCGGGCGCGCGGTTTGTGAATGCCGGCGGCGTGCCGTTCACCCGTTCCTTCGTTCGCCTTGCAACCGAGAATACGCTACCTCTGGTTGCTGGAAGTCGGGTTCGTTCCGCTGCCAATTGTCTTCCCGGACGGCACATCGACGTCGACGTTGAGGCGCTCGGACCCTTGGTCTTCCGGTTCCCCGTGGACCCGGATCTCCGGGAATTGGTCGTGGTTATTGCCACGCCGTGCATCGGGGGCGTGGCGAACCTGGACGTGACCCTTACGGACGCGATCGGCCGCATCATCAACCCGCTGCCGGTGGACGATCCCGCCGTGCTTAAGTTCCGCGCAACGGTGGCGTCGCCCGGGCTATGGCAGATGAGAATGTCGGCGCGGACATTCAAGGCGACTGGCGTACAGATCGATGTATATGGTGAAGCGGGCACAACAACGCACCGCGCGTCGCTGTCGCTCGTTCGCGCGCCGGCGGCCTCCGCGAGCAGCTTTATCCAGTACCCGACGCCCGTCGTGCTCATCGCGAACGATACCAGCGGCCTGCCGATTTCCGGGGCGACGGTGAAAGCAACCGTGACTACACCCACCGGAAAGGAAAACGCGCTGGCCTTCGTGGACAACGGGTCCGGCGTGGACTTGGTTGCAAACGACGGCATGTACTCTGCGAATATGCCGTATACGCAGAACGGCCTCTACACCGTCGAACTCAGTATCAGCGATACAAACGGCACGTCGGATTTCACCTTGAAAGGGACGTCGCGCGCGCCCACGCTGGGCTTCCTTGGGCCGGAGTTCACTCCCGAGCCGGGGACCATACCCGTGGGTGATCCATATATCCGCGGCATCATCACGAGCTTCAGCGTGGGTGGTCTTGAGGCGGACGACCACGGCGATGGTTCGCGTGACGCTACGAATGTCCCCCTTACAAGCGTCGATGTGCCGGGACGAATCGACTCGCCAAACGACCTGGATTACTTCACGTTTACCGTCGCGGCGCGCGGGGCCACAGAAGACATAGTCGCGCGCCTGACCGATGCCAGCGATCAGACGGCATATCGCATGCGTCTTCTCGACTCGTCGGGATTGAATGTAATCGCCAATGGTGCGATTGGTCCTGCGGGGTATCCGCAGATCGAGGAGGCCTTGCCTTCCGGGGTATATCTCCTGGAGGTGACGGCGCCGGGCGCGCAAAAGCGCACCAGTTACTCGGTCAGCGCCGGTGCGGCGATTCCCTCCGACGTGGAGAATGTCGGCATTGAGGCTGCCGCGAGCGGGAGTGGCGGCGGAGGAGGCGGAGGAGGCGGTGGTGGGTGCTTCATCGCGACCGCGGCCTATGGCACGCCATTGGAGACCGAGATCGACCAGTTGCGCGCGGTGCGTGACGAGCAGATGCTCGGCAATGCGCTCGGCGCGGCATTCGCCAATGCGTACTACCGCTTGAGCCCGCCGGTGGCGGATGTGGTTGCGCAGAATGCGGTGTTGCGCGATGCGGTGCGCGGCGGGATTAACGCGGTGCTCGCGGTCATCAACCTCGACACGCGCGCAATAGCGGTCATCGGTGCCATCGCGATGGCGCTTGCAGCTGCCGGTGCGCGGAGAGCTCGCAGGAACCGCGCGTAATTTCATACAAAGTATATCGTCCCTGATTCGGATCCCGGATCAGGGACGATTCGTTTTATCGGGAACGATCTCTATAAGGGGTGCGTTTTGTTGCACTATTCGGTCGCGCGGGAGCGCGACTCTCCCTAGAAAATCCCTCGTTTGTCGCGGGTGCGGAGGGGCATCTTGTCGGCGGCGACCTGGACATTGAGTTCGAGGAGTTGCGCGGCTGTGAGGTTCGGCAGGTCCTGCGCGACTTTGAGGAAGCGGTCGGATTCGCTGCTGCTGATCGCGTCTGCTGTCAGGGTCTTGAACTTGCGGATGTAGTCCTCGCGCTGGAAGGGCCGGGCGCCGAGGGAGTGCGCGTTGGCGACAGCCATCTCGTCAATGAGCTTCTCGCCGTTTTTGAAGGTGATTTCGACACGGCCGCCGAAGGCCTTTTCCTTCGAGTCGTGCGAGTGGTAGCGCTTGGTCCAGGCGGGGTCTTCCTGCGTGGAGATTTTCTTCCATAGCGCGACCGTGCTGGGCCGGTGCGCGCGATCGGTCGTGTAGCTGTCTACGTGGTGCCACTTGCCGTCCTCGAGTGCGACGGCGAAGATGTA
>SXGT01498580.1_pt1 | contig 42365 bp, 44 predicted proteins | sample 3176221 | NCBI WGS metagenome assembly SXGT01 (sample SAMN11356862, study PRJNA531348) | freshwater metagenome | isolation source: freshwater sample F1-120 | place: China: Fuxian Lake, Yuxi | collected 2017-12-25
AGAGAATGAATAATTTTAGAACTTATGAATTGGCCAGAACTAATAATTTTAGAACTTATGAATTGGCCGTTCAATTTTATCGCCTGGTTTCGAAATTTAAAGTGCCCTGTCATCTGAAGGGGCAATTGCAACGAGCAGCTTCAAGTGTGGCTTTAAATCTCGCAGAGGGTTCGGCTAAACCCAGTCCTAAAGACAGAGCAAGATTCTACCGTATTGCTCTTGGCAGTTTTCGTGAAAGTATAGCAGCTCTTCAATTACTTGAGATTCATAACCCTGAATTGAATGAAATCACGGACAAACTCGCTCGTCACCTTTACAAACTATGCAAAGCCCTCGAGTGACGGCTAGTCCTCTAGCCGTTATTTAGAAAGAACCCGGAATACAAGAAGCTAAAGTGATTCTTTGAGATAAGGAGTGATTTGGAATGCCCTAACAGACAGCTAACTAATTATTTTCCCTATACAGAAGTTCTACCCCCTCAAGAGTAAGGTTAGGTAGAATTCGGGTTTGCGTTTTTAAATGACGGTGGATGAGAGAGGAAATTCCTCCAGTGAGAGCGATCTCACACTTTTTACCTATTTCATTCTGTAAACGATTAAGTAACCCGTCAATGGCATCGCAGTAGCCAAATAAAATTCCACTTTGAATGCAAGAGGTGGTGTTTTTACCAATGACCGACTTAGGAAAATCGGTATCCACTAAAGGTAATAAAGAGGTTTTACGACTTAATCCTTCAGCTCCCATTGCAATTCCAGGAAGAATAATACCCCCTTGATAAACCTTATCTTCGGTGACTACGTCAAAAGTAGTTGCCGTTCCTAAGTCCACCACAATCGCAGGAAGTGAAAGGTTTTTTACAGCATAGGCAGTATTAGCTAATCTGTCCGCTCCGACCTCTGTAGGAGTTTCTACTCCGATCGAAAACGAGCACCTATTCGAATAGGAAACAAAAAAAGAATCTTTACCTAAGTAGGTTTCACAGAATTTTTTCAAATTAAAATTACAGGGTGGGACTACAGAACAAATGGCCACCCCTTCAAAACTCTTCAAAGTAATTCCCACATGCTGAAGCAAAGGGAATAAGAAACCTGCATACTCATCTACCGTTCGAACGGCCTTTGTTTCAGATCTCCAATGATAAATAAGTTTCGAATTTTGAAAAACCCCGTAAGAGGTCTGAGTGTTTCCAAGATCTATGACCAACAGCATGTGATTTCTCCCGTCACAAAACTTTTGCGTTCACCTTGGGATGTTGATAACACAAGGGCCCCACTTTCATCAATGCCCAGGAAAGTGCCTTGAATAGAGGCTGAATTGATATTTTTTCCTAGACTCAAACCCGTCTCTTTTAACTCAATTTTCTTACCTATAAACAGGCATTCTTTCTCCCACAAAGTTTGAATAAATCGAAACCCCTCTAGCTGATACACTTCATAAGCTTTAAAAAAAAACTTCAAAAAGGATTCGAGAACCTTATCAAGTTCAAAGGATTTACCTTGTGAAACCTCAAGAAAAGAGGTCGCTTTAAAGGGACGAGAGTCAAAAGCTTTAAGCTCTGAACTGGGAACATTAATATTGATCCCTACCCCTACAATAATAGCTAACCGTGTAGGCTCTCCAATTGTCTCGCACAAGACCCCTCCCACTTTTTTTCCCTGAATGAGACAATCATTGGGCCATTTAACTCCCACCGACAGACTCGAAGGAAAAAAACTCTTAACGGTTTGAGTCATTACAGCCCCCGCCAAAAGAGCCAGATCGGTAGGTCGGATAGTGAAATTCGGAGTGAGAAGAAGAGATAAATAAAGCCCCCCCGCGGGGGAATGCCATTGTCGTTCTCCTCGGCCTCGACCCAAGGTCTGCTGCTTAGCCACAATGACAGTGCCCTCTTGGGCTCCTTGTAAAGCTCTCTCTTTTAACGTGGAATTGGTCGATGCAATCGACTCATATCTAAAGATTTGAGGTACAACGTGGGACAAACGACACCTTATTAAGAGGCTAAACTTTCCTCATGTTCCTTTAAGAGCTTATCTAGTCGCTCCTGAATTAAGCGCTCCACAATAGGAGGCATAAGCTCCATTAGAGCTGTTTCAACCATGCGATGTAAATCCTGGTTTTGAACTTTTGTTTTAACCTCATTTTCTAAAGCCAATTTGTAGGCCATTGACTCTTCTGAAGTTAACACTGGGTTTGCCTGTTCCATCATGTTGAGATCCTCCGGTAGTGAACGAATCGGGGAGTTATGTGTTCCCCATAGCTCCTCTGTGCTTTCCTTAGGCCCTCCAGGCACACGCTGCACAGTTCTCTCTTTAGAAGAAGATCTCTCCCCTTCCCACAGTTCGGCAGCCGTTATGGGAACCGACTCTTCAGACGCAGAGCTCCTAGAACTCAGGTTTTTTAGGCGGCTAATGGATGATTCTTGCGAAGCCCCACCTTCACCCTCTAGAAAAGTCTGACGAACCAGCTCCTCTTCATCTGAAAAGGCTCTATTAAAGGTAGCTTGAAGATTATCTTCAGCGGGAAGAATTCGAGTAAGATCCTTCTCCATAGTTTTTTCAACCTCTCCTACCAGCCCATGAACAAGGTCTTGAAGAGCTTGCGGGGTAAAAGGTTTTTTTAAGATCGAAATATAATGTTTGGCCTCTTTAATATCCTGCCCTGTAATCAACACGACAGGTGGCGGGGAAAGCATTTTTCCAAGCCATGACTCTAATTCTTTAGGAAAGGATTGCCACGGAAGTCCAGCCACAGTCTCACTAAGAAGAATCATATCCACAGCTGTATCTACGACTGTATTAATCACCTCTTGCCGATTGCGGGCATAAAGGACTTGGTACATTCCCTTGTCCAACGTAAGGGCGACCACTTTTTGAACCGTGAGACTTTCATCAATGAGTAAGATTCTTTTTTTCATGGGTAGAAAAATTATATCAATTAAATTTTAAAACTAATAATGTGAAATGTGCAATTTTTGTTGAAATCTTGATTTTTTTTTGCTTTTTTTACAATATTTAATATTCACTAATAACTTAAGCTAGTTACCGCTTTTTTCGCTCAGCATACAAGCACTGTTTAATTCGGTGCGCACAAGAAAAAATCGCATCTCTTCATTTTTTTCTTAATCTTCTTTCACAATCTGACGAAATAACTTGTGAGCACAGGGATTACTGTAGCTCAAGAATTAAGAAGGTTCGTTCCCGGAACACGAGGTTCCCTTGCAGTAAGGAGATTGCAAGAGCGCTGGATGCGATAGGGATTTCAAGGGAGGATATATGGGTCTTCGTATTAATACAAACGTTCAATCTGTAGCTTCACAGCACCGATTAGAAGAATCTCAGGAAGCTTTAAAGACGACACAAAATCGTTTAAGCTCCGGTTCACGCATCACTCGCCCAATGGATGATGCTGCCGGGTTAGCGATTTCTGAGTCGTTAAGAGCCACCATAAGATGCACTAATCAAAACATCAAGAATGCCCACGACGGATTTTTTGTCCTTCAGACGGCAGATGGAGCTCTGAATGAGATCACAAATATCGTGATCAGAATGAAGGAGCTAGCCACTCAAGCCTCTTCTGATACCAATGGAGATAGAGAAAGACTTTATCTCGATAAAGAGTATCAGCAGTTAAAGCAAGAGTTGGATCGAATCTCTGAAACCACTCTATTCAACGGTCGAGCACTCATCAATGGAGAAGGCGGTACCATCTCCATCCAAGTGGGACCTAATAATGGAGAAGACAAAGATCGAATCCTAGTTACAACAAACTTTGAAGTTAATTTAAATACTCTGGGATTAGAGAGCTTCCAAATCGGTGATGCTAACGGAGCCAGAGAAACTCTAGAACAAACTCAAAGAGCCTTAGATAAGGTCGCTGACGTTCGTGGTGAAATTGGAGCTGGTGAATCTCGCTTAAATTCGAGTATCTCTGCCCTAAAATACTACGAAGAGAACACTTCAGCTGCCTATTCTCAAATCAGGGATGCTGATGTGGCTCATGAAACTTCTGAGTTGACTAAGTACAATATCTTAAGTCAGGCAGGAACATCTATCTTGGCACAAGCTAATTCAACACCGCAATTAGCTCTAAAATTGTTGGGTTAATGAACAAGCTCTAACGAGTTAAGTTCACTAACCCACCAAACTAGATAACAACCTAGCAAGCCTTTAGCCCTTAAAGAGCAAAGACTCACCTTAATAAACTACCGACGAGTTTTTTTCTTAGCAGTTTTGCTCTTCGTCGTTTTTCTTTTGGTAGTTTTCTTTTTGCCCTTCTTAACAGCTGTTTTTCTTTTTGTAGCCATTATGACATCCCCTATTTATTGGTTAATAATTGTAACATTACTGATTGAGCTGCACTTGCCATAAGTTGCAAACCCTAAAATTAGTTTGACGCAAAAATAATCTTGAATCAAGGCATTAATTGTTTTTTTCTTTTCATTTTCTTCATAATTCAAAATCCAGACCTCTCATTTTTCTTTTTTCCGTCGATAAACTTAAACTTCCTGTTTTTTTTGATCTAAAAATTTATTTTCACTTTTTTTAAAAATTTATTGGTTTTAGTTTAAATCCAACCCTTTTCCACAAAAAACAGCTCACTAAAATCAGAAAATTACCCATTCCTCATTTTACAAAAAAACTAGATTTCACACTCAAAATGACTCACTCAAATAATATCTATCCCTTAAAAAAACGAAGTTGAGATACGTTTTAGGTTTCCTAAGTAGAACCTTCTGCTTTTGTTTGCCATTTTGATTCTCCATTGCTACTGTCCTATCGCTTAAAATCACAAAAGGAGGGATCCTCGTGGGCCCAGGTGACAATGTTGTAATGACAACTATGGATGATGTTCTCAATTGGGGACGTAGCAACTCTTTATGGCCTTTGACCTTTGGATTGGCCTGTTGTGCAATTGAAATGATGGCGACCGGAGCTGCTGACTACGATCTGGAGCGATTCGGATGTGGAGTTTTCAGAGCTACGCCGCGTCAAGCCGATTTAATGATTGTGGCTGGAACTGTCACCTTGAAAATGGCCTCGAGAATCAGAATGCTTTACGAGCAAATGCCCGACCCTAAATGGGTCATTTCGATGGGCAGCTGTTCCAACAAAGGCGGCCCCTACTGGCAAGAGGGGTACCATGTTTTAAAAGGGGTAGATCGAGTAATCCCCGTGGATATCTATGTTCCAGGCTGCCCTCCCCGTCCTGAAACCTTAATTGAAGCCATCATGATGCTCCAAAAAAAGATCAAAGTTCAAGAGGCTGCATTAGGCCCTATTGGATTTGCAAGGAAACAAGCATGACATTCGAAGATATTTTTTCCAAACTTTCGCAGAAGTTCCCTCAGGGTATCTTAGGAAAAGAAGAGACCAAACCGGATGCAAGTATCAAAGTAGATCCCTTGGCCATTCATGACATCCTTAAATACTTAAGGGATGAACTCAACTTTGAAACCCTTCATATGGTGAGTGGGGTCGATTACCCTGCCCTATCCGCTCTATGTGTGGTCTATCATCCCGGTTCCTATACCCACAAGATGATCGTTCCTCTAAAGGTTTACCTTCCTAGAACAGATGAAGCCAAAGTCGAAAGTGTCACCGATCTTTTTAAAGCGGCCAATTGGCATGAAAGAGAAACCTATGACATGTTTGGGATTCAGTTCTTAAACCATCCCGACCCCCGTCGAATTCTCTGCCCCGAAGATTGGGTGGGCTTTCCTTTAAGAAAAGACTATGTCACTCCCGATTATTATAATGGAATGCCGGTACCTCTCTATTTTGAAGATGGAGCCCCAACTAAAGAAGGAGCTCACTAATGCAAACAGATACAACTCACGCTTTGACCCCTTCAGACAACTTAAAGGAGACTCTGCGCACAGATGATCTTCTCTTAAATATGGGTCCCCAACATCCTAGTACTCACGGAGTGCTAAGAGTTGTAGTGACCACTGACGGTGAAATTGTTAAAGAGGCCCATCCTGAAATTGGTTACCTCCACCGTTGCTTTGAAAAACACTCTGAAAATGTGGATTACATTGCAGTATTACCTTATGTGGATCGCTTAGATTATTTGGCATCAATGAATAATTCAATGGGCTATGCCATCGCTATTGAAAGCCTTCAAGGAATCGAAGTTCCCAGAAGAGCTGAGTACATTCGGGTTATTATTTCCGAATTACAACGAATCGCGAGCCATTTAATGTCTTATGGAACGTACGGATTAGATATGGGGGCTTTCACCGCTTTCATGTACGGATTCCGTGACAGAGAGATGATCTTGGATATTTTTGAGAGTATTTCCGGGGCTCGACTTCTCTATAATTACATGTGGATCGGCGGAACCTACAGGGACATAACCCCTGAAATCGTTCAAAAAATCAAAGACTTTCTCGTTTATTTTAAACCTAAGGTTGAAGAGTATAACAACCTAGTAACCTACAACAAAATCTTTCTTGAACGCACTCGAAACATCGGTGTGATCGACTTAAAAACCTGCCACACCTATGGATTAACAGGGGTGATGTTACGAGGTGCAGGACTGAAATGGGATTTAAGAAAGGATCATCCCTATTCTATTTATAAAGAGGTTGAGTTTGAAGTTCCAGTAGGAACAGGTCAAATGGGAACTCTTGGAGATTGTTGGGACCGTCATATTGTTAGAATGAAAGAGATGCTTCAGAGTGTGCGAATCATCGAACAGTTGCTCGATGGCATACCAGAGGGACCTCACCGAGCTAAAGTAGGTAAAGTCATTAAGCCGCCTATAGGTGAGGCTTACTCCAGAACAGAATGTCCCCGAGGAGAATTGGGTTTCTATATCATTTCGGATGGATCGGGTAAGCCCTATCGTGTTCGATGTAAGAGCCCCTGTTTTATGAATATCAGCACTCTCAATGAACTTAGCCAGGGTGTCATGGTTGCCGATTTAATTGCAACGATTGGAAGTCTTGATATCGTATTAGGAGAGGTGGACCGATGACCTTCACAGAATATTTAGGCATGATAAAAGATGCGAGTTTGACCACTTTTAAAGGGATGGGAATCACTTTAAAAATGTTCTGGAAAGTCTCCGCTAAAGGGAGTGTTACTATTCAATACCCTGAAACTCGCGACCATCTTCCCATGGGTTCACGAGGTCTTTTATTTAATGATGTCGATGATTGTATCTCTTGCAAACAGTGCGCAGTGGTTTGCCCAGTTGATTGCATTTACATTGAAGCCGATAAGAAAGAGACCACTGCAACTGCCGAATTCACCAAAGGCGGAGTGAAAAAGACTCTGGAGCTTAAGCGTTTTGAAATCGATGTCAGCTTATGCTGCTACTGTGGTCTTTGTAGCTCGGTGTGTCCTACAGAATGTCTTTATCATACAAAGGAATACGAATATTCTGTATTAGATAGAGATAAGCACATTATGAACTACATGGACTATAAACGGTAAATGCCAAAAACTCTTCGCGAAAAGCTGAAAAATCTTTTTAAAAAACCCTCTCTTCCTGTGATTACAGACAAATCATCACTGCAGGAAATCTCCGAGGTTTATCCTCAGTTCTACAATTTTATTCAGAGAAAATACGCAGTCAAAGTGTCCACAAAAGAAAAGACCCAATCTCTAAAAGACTTTGTGGTTAGCCGAGAGCTTCCCCCATCTCAAGTCGTTTTCATGGAAGTTCAAATGGAGAGTCGCTCCAGAGGGGTGGAACAGATTTCCGCTCAAGAGGTGATTCACTTAATTCAAAAGAGGCCCTCTCTTTCGATCTTAGATGTCCGGGAAGATTGGGAACTTAAGTTCGGCTCTCTTCCTAACTCTTCACCTCTAACCCATGAGCTATTAGATGAAATGTTACAAAAATGGGAAAAGGACAAACCCCTTTTAGTTTACTGTCATTTTGGAGTTAGAAGCCTTGATGCTGCTTCATTCTTAGCAGATCAAGGCTTTAAAAATGTTTCTATCTTAAAAGGTGGAATCGATAGCTGGTCAAACGAAATCGATCCCAATATTCCAAGATACGAAGGGGCTTATTGTTAAGCTCTAGTCGCTTTATGAACAGCTTGGCTTAAGCGAGACACATATCGAGAAGCTGTTTTCTTCTTGATCAAGTTTTTGCTAGCAGCTTTCATTAATACTTTTTGGGCTTCATTAAGTAGCGGCTGCAAAGTTTTTTCAGCCTCTTTTCCTAATTTAGCCTTCATCGCTGTACGAAGATTTTTAACAATCGTACGAAAATGAGCACGAGCTTGATTATTTCTTTGATTTCTTACTACAGCTTGTCTAGCTGCTTTTACTGCTGACGCATGTGTCGCCATAAATCACCTCTTAAAACCTATGCACCCTAGTCAACCGATACGAAAATGTCAAATAGCGATAAGTAGTTGGTTAGATGGCTAGCCATTTTTCAACTGTCTAGAACCTAAACGAAAATTACAGTCTAAGTCACTGTATCCTTTATGAATTATATGGCCTTGCGCTTGCATTTCTATCTTTTCAAAGAAAGAGGCAGATTTTGAACCTTCGAAGTAGAATAGCTACAATAGTTGTTAAACTCACCCTGTTGAGTCTTCTATTCCCTATTTCGACCGCTTTAATAGCCGAAAATCCCCCGCTGTCGACTCCACAAGTTCCGCAAACCCAAGCTCAGCCACAAGAGAGTTCCGATCGCTCAGGATCCTCAGGAGCTGCTCAGGCTGCTGCTATGGCAGGAGCTGCTATGGCAGGATTAGGTTGTATTATGGGGTTAGAGGCTGCGTCGAAAGAACAAAACCCTAGCACAAAGAACATGATGCAGATGATGGCAATGCAACAGTGTGCGCAGGCGGCCCAAAATGCTGCCTCTGCCGCTCAAAATGGGGATCAGAAAAAAAAATTGGATTCACCTCCCCCCTTAAATCAGCCCCCCCCTTTTCAAGCGCCTGAAATTAAAGTTCCAGAGGATGGAAAAGCGACCGATTTAAGTAAATTTGCTCAAAACACCAAAAGCTCCGACTCTGACAAGTCAAAAGATGATTTTAAAATAAAACCTTTTGAAAACCCCATTCCAGCTAATACAGAGAAACCAGCTCGAAATGATAAAAATTCAACTCCTATTGCGGCTCTCACACCCGCAAAATCAATACCCGAGCTCATAGCGCCAAAAACCATTACCACTGGAAAAGATAACAAAGAAGAGGACTCAAATTCAATTAATCAGGCCTCTAGAACCTTAGGTTCAGCTCTTACGGGAAAAGGCTCAGCAGATGATCTCTTAAAAAAAGCACTTGCTGAAAATGGAACAAATCCAAATGAAACACCTATGATTCGTCTGAGAGGTGCGACAGGGAAAGAAGAAAGTGGAAGTGGCGGTGGCTCAAGTGCTTCTGAAGGAGGCGGTGGTGGGTCCGATTCCCCTTTTGAAAACTTACTTGCTCAAATGTTGGGTGGAGGACCAGGGGCCGCTGGAGATATAGGTTTTGGTGGAGGCTCTGACATCATCAATATAGGTAAAGACAAAAATAATCAGCCCAAAATAAACATCTTTCAATTTGCTTCTAGCGTTTACTCAGAGCTAACCCACACTCAAAATAGAATCGCAACTCGTCGTTCGGATAAGCCAGTTTCTGTAGTTAATCAAATACTCGGTTCAACTAATTACGAAGAGGGCCGGGTCGGTTCAGTGCCAAATCTAGTCACTAAAGCCCCCATTCGTTAATTTCTTAAACAATATCAAATTCAGTTTTCAGCCCAACATCTCTTGGCCACTTGTTTGCTTACTGCCTGAGCCCTCCTCAGTTGAAGTGGCTCTGAATTGGGTGGAACGTGTTGAGAGTTATTGGTCTTTTAATTATTGCACTATTATTTCAGGGGCTAGCTTTGGGAGAATCTACCCATTACCCCATTAAAAAGAGTCCTGGAATACCTCTCTCCCCCCTTTTATGGAATGGCCCATCCCCTTTAAACACCTCTGAAACTTGGATAGCTCAGATTTTTCACACATCTGAAAGAGCCCTTCCCCCAATTTCCACGCCTCAAGCTCACAACTCCGTATCAGAGATCAAAATCGAAACTCAAAATCGAAAAGATCTAGCCCATAAAGTTTTACGAGAGAGAATGGACAACTTTGCAAAAGCTGAAATTATCGAACGGCTCAATTCCTATCTCATTAAAAGTGGGAAATTTAATTCCACGGCTATCACAAATCTTCAGGACAAAATGGAAAAAATTAAGGATATAGAGCTCTTTTCTTCGGGAGAAAAAACCCATTCACTCTCAAAAAAAACATCTTATACTGTTAAGATGGGATTTGATTTTAGAAATTCACATTCAAAACTCGAATATGTAGAGAAAGACCTAGAACTAGGCCTCTACCATAGTAGAACTTTAAGTACTTTAACGGGAAGAGAGTCTTTCACTCAAAATCTTTCGCTTCGATTAAATAAAAAATGGGAAGAACGAAACTTAAAAGCCTCTTTTGATTTACCTCTTACTATGCCCTATTATACAGCTTCATTATCACAGGATCTCTCCACTTCAGTTTCTTCTAGTATTTCGGCACAGGCCCCTCTTCGAGGAACTAATCTAGCTAGAAAATTTGAAATTCGTATCGCTTTTCTCTTCTAAAAAAAACCAGGGGTGTTAAATCATTAAAGATCTAACACCCCTGTCTGATTTTAGATACCCGGGAGAAAGCTTTTCATCTATACACACCTGTAGAGAGTATTAGCCCCACATCGACTTACCGCCTACTCGCCTATTTTTTTGCTCAAAGGGCAAAGCGTTTCGCTTTGACTTCTCTCTATGAGCTTACTTGGCGACTTGGCTCACTCACTATCTCTTCATTCCCTATCCACCCAGCCGTTTCTGTATACCGATACTGGCTGTAGAGTTTAGCGTCCTTGGTATAAACCTGACTGTCCTATCTCATTGTCAGCCTTGGTTTTCACAACGGGATGATCTTAAATGAATCGATATCGCAACCCTTATTTTTTTAAAAAAGGTTGCTGCTTCCTACTTCGTAAAATTCCCCAGTCTCAGAGAACCCTTCTCTAAGCTCTATTCTTAAGAAACTAGATACCTTTAATGACCTCCTTTTCGGATCTGTTTGCTTTTCGTTGGGAATTTTGGCGAAGGACTTTAGTTAATGCTTAATTCATTAACTTCTTGAGGTCCTAATACGATAATTGGGAACTCATTCGCCTCCAACGTTCTGCTCGCTCCCATGACTCAGTGTAGCAATTTCCTACCTTCAAATGCAATACGCAAAGATTCGACAGTCGTTTCGTTAAACAAAATTTGAGTTAAACCATTGAAAATTGGTAAAGAGCTTGATAGATCTTGACAGCATATTTATTCACGACTTCATCATGCCTGGATGGCGGAACTGGTAGACGCGTTGGACTCAAAATCCAATACTCGCAAGGGTGTGAGAGTTCGATTCTCTCTCTAGGCACCAAGTTTTATCGACTGTAAAATAATAATTTCAATTCTGTATACCAATGAGATAAGGAGCGCGCGTGGAAGTTCTTAATAATATGGGGTGGTCGGGATTTTTATTTTCAAATTACAAAAACAGAAAAAAAATCCCTATTGAATCGGTCCAGTCAGTTAACTCCATGCCCCCCACGGAACAATAGCCACTCCATCGTTTTTATCTGGGGGAATGGTCCTTTGTACTGGAGCTACGATAATCCCGTATTCACTTCCAAGTTTCTTCATAACACCTCTTAGCGGACGCTCTTCCCAAGATAGTCGACGAGTTACCTGCTCCAAGTTAGCAATGATTCGAATGGGAATATCCTCACACACAAGATCTACGGGATTACCTTGAGCCGATTTATAGTAAATGGGATCGAGACGTTTGCCTTGATAATCCCAATGGCAAAGCCATTCATTCCAAAGAAAATGGCGAATGAGTGAAAGCTTGACCCCAGCCCCATTTTCAGTTTTCATAACAAACCTAGCAAGTCCCGTATCCATAAAAAGCCATACATCCTTTCCAATTCCAGATGGATGACAACGGTGACGCTGAACGATAAACAACATCTCCATCGCACTAAGATAGCGTTTCACGATGACTGCCCGTTCTTTAAAATGTCGTAGAGTGGGCAACTCCCCTTCCACCAATGTTTTTCCTATTTGCCGAAGAATGGAAAAGGCAATTTCCGGATCATAATTTCGCTTAAATAATCGGGCCATATCCCGATAGATTGAGGTTTCAAGCCAAGAGCTCCAATAAAGCTCTCTCTGTTCATCAGATCGTGTGAATGCTGGAACCGGCATTCCCCCCAATACTAAGTCCTTACTAACCGACTCCACGGAAGCGCGAACCGATTTCGTCTTCCATGGCTGACAAAAATTAACCTTAGCCTGAGACTGTTCATTTCTCTCTGCCCAAGTGAAGGGATGAAGCCTTAAAACACCTATTCTTCCTGTCAAACTTTCTCTAATACTTCCCTGATCTGAGAATGAACTAGAGCCTGTAAGTAAATAACTTCCTGATATTCTCTTCTTATCTACAATACGCTTTAGCTCATCAAAAATAATTGGAACTTTCTGAACCTCATCGATAATAGCAGGTGACTTAAGCCGCGATACAAATGACTTAATAGATCCTTGTGCCTCCTCGCGTAACTCGTAGTCGTCAAATGTATATTTTCCAGCCCCAGAAGGCATAATAGCCTCCGCCAATGTAGACTTCCCACATTGTCTGGGACCAATAATTGCTGTTACTGGCCAAAATGCCAGGAGCTTTTGAAGTAATGTAAGGCCGTGCCTTTTTCTTAGATGAGGCATATGTGTAATAATGCCTTAAATAAAAGATTTTTACAATATACTTATTATAGGCAATTATTATCTATATCATTAAAAAGTAGGCCAGAAAATCTGTGCCTTTCGGAAAATAATACTTGGCCCTTAAGGGAAATAAACTTTATACCTATGTCATCAAACTCTTAGAGAATTAGGATTAGATGCTGTCATTAGTGCCGGTCTTTCCTTATATGAAAGCAAAGTAATGGTTTTAACGGCAGTATTTTCGCACAGGTAAACAATCCTTTTTCGCAGGAAAAACCCCCTCACAAGGCCCTGTTTTTAAACTGTAACGGATCTGTTATGATTGCGTAGAGGGACTAATGCAAATCCATTTTCCACGTTTACTCTGTACCGCTCTATCTTTTTTAGCAGAATTGGGATTCTTTTTTGGAATCTTCTTAATGCTTGCTACCAAAATTGGTTTAGGGAATGAACATAACAGATCGGAATGTTCGATACTTTTTAAGCTTATGCAAATAAATGCACGAGCCAAAGGAAATGCCCCAGAACAAACCCAAAAGGAAGCCCTTGATCTTGACAAAAGAGCTCAAGAAATTACTTCAGCTGCGCGCGGAGAGATCAAAAAACCGGTCGTGCTATCGAAAAATCTTTTGGATGAATTGACTAAACAGGTAAACGATAAAAAAAATCGTTTCTTTGAAAAAAAGGAATCTGTTTTTCAAATGACGACGGGTAATGGTAAAACACAAAGGATTGTAACTGACCTACAGATCTCCGATGGGAAAGTTGGATTTCGTGATCTTAAAGACAATAAATTTTACACGACCGATCTGACCCGCATTACCGAACTATTTAAAGTTGAACGGCCTGAATCAATAACAAATCCGAAATTTATTCGAAATTATCCACCTGCGAGCTCGGTTGACACCATCATGGATGGAAAGTTTCGCAATCAGGTGGAAATCTCCTTTATCAGCGATGCCGAAATTAGAGAGGTTCATAAACCAAAAGAAAAAGCGACTCTAAAGCAGGAGACCACTCGAAGGTATGAAGGCAGTTCTCTAGAAATTGGTCTAAACGAATCTGGCAAGGCTATAATCCAGCAGCAGGCCCTTAGAGGCTGTACAGCCGCGGTGGCTGCTATGCTCATTCGAGATAATGGGCGTCCTGTGGATCTACATGACCTTCGAAGTACAAATCTCGGAAACGAAAACTCAATGGCGAATACGATTGAATACGCGGGATTAAAGCCCATTTCCACAGCTATTCCAGGTAATATGGAGAAACTGCAGGAGCTAATCTCTAAAAATGGTCCAGCTATTGTCTCCGTGGGGGGAGAGATAGGGGGGCATGTCATTATAGTAGATGCCATTGATCTCAATGCCAAGACCGCACGTATTCGCGATCCTTTTCATGGGTGGGATATTACAATTGATCTAAATGCCCTTCAGTCTCGTATCTCTAAAAACAGCTCGATTATTCAAGTAAAAAAGGCTCCTTAAGGGCCAGTATTAAGTTGTTTTATTGTCTAAATATTGCTTATTACGATCGATACTGTCATAATATGACAGTATCTTGCTTTATTTACACATATGAGCACACTGGCACTAAAGATTAGAAAAGCTCTTCCTATAGACGTATTTACGGATACTGAGGTCGTAAACCTATTGAAGGGATCGCCTAATAGACGCTATGGACTTGTTAAACGAGCCATTGCAGATGGCGATTTAATTCAACTTCGTCGAGGGGTCTATTGCTTAGGGAAGATCTTTCAACGGGAGCCCCTGAATCAGTTCGAATTAGCTCAGAAAATCTACCCCTCCTCTTATGTGAGCTTGGAATCCGCACTCTCTCACCACGGCTGGATTCCAGAAGCGGTTTACACGGTAACAAGTGTTAGTTTAAAAAGATCAGCATCCTTCAAAACTCCACTGGGGAACTTTAGCTATAGGAAAATTCCAAAGTTTAATTTCATCGGAGTGGAAAGGGTGGATTTCGGAAGAACGGTGCATTTAATCGCAAGTCCAACGAAGGCGCTAGCAGACTACATTGTCACCCACAAGATGAATTTACAACCAAAAGAACTAATGGAGTTCTTGCGAATCGAAGAAGAGTACTGGAAACAGCTCTCCTATAAGCTTCTTACTGAAATTATGGAGAGCTATCGAAGCACTCGTCTAAGGACTTTCCTTAGGGCCTTAAGAAAGGGTAACGAGCTATGAGCGTAAAAATAATTCAGGACAAGTTGGATAGCTACAAATGTCGGTCCACACAGGAGGAGGACTACGCTCTAAAGGAAATTACTCAAGAACTTGTTTTGAATTCGCTCTACAATTCAGGATTCTTCAAGAAGGCTGCATTTCAAGGAGGGACCGCGCTTCGAATTCTCCATGGTCTAATGCGATTTTCTGAGGATTTGGATTTCGTCCTTCTTAAACCTAACAAGAGTTTTGATCTTAACACCTACCTTTCCTCCATAAATGCCGAACTGAGGGCCTTTGGTTACGATGTAAAGGTTGAGAGGCGTTCATCCGCAAATGCTGTACAGAACACTTTTCTAAAGGACGATTCGTTAGGCAGATTGTTAAAAGTTCAATCCCCAAAGGCCGAGGGGCCGAAGAGGGTGCTAAAAATCAAACTTGAAGTGGATACCAATCCACCTGCCGGAGCAAAAACAGAGACGAAGTTTCTAAATTTTCCGATTAACTTCTCGGTGACGGCTCACGACGTTCCAAGTCTCTTTGCTGGCAAAAGCCACGCACTACTTTGTCGCGATTATATCAAGGGGCGAGATTGGTTTGATTTCATTTGGTATGTAGGGCAAAGGGCCGTCCCCAACTTCGAGTTCTTATCCAATGCTCTAGAGCAATTTGGATCGTGGAAAGGTAAATCGGTCAAAGCCGATATCAACTGGTACAGGAAGGAGATGGCTCGAAAAATTAAGGAGGTGAACTGGGATAAGGCCAAGGCCGATATTCAAAGATTTCTAAGACCGGTCGACGTTAAAACTCTGGAGCTATGGAACGAGAACTTCTTTCTAGACTGTCTCAAGCAAGTCGGAACTAACGCTAAGTAGAGCAAGTTTTTTGGGGTAATATACGAATGCTGAACATCTTGATCGCAGTAAATTGCTCGCACGAGCCGAGGATTTACCTTATACAACCCACCATTCCACATCCAGCCTCTATGAACAGGGCGATGTTATTCAAGTTTTGCGTCTCTAAGAGTCATTATACTGGCTAGGGGCAATAGCTTGAATTTAAAAAGCAATTCAAAAAAAACTCCTTATTCTTCACTTTTTATAACCTGACGTTCGTAATCCAGCGCTCAAAATCCCCGTTTTAACAAGATGAGCGTTTAAAGGACAGATTCTCCCATTTACACCTCCTTAACTTCGAGATACAAAACTTGAGGTTTAGTTCCCTAAAAGAACCTTCAAGAGGAGTTCTCATGCCCTTAATATTGGTCGCATTCACTCTCATTGCTGTCGTTATTCTTTACTTTCAATATAACCCTCTTGAACACAGTAAAAAGTTCATGTTCCGACGGTTTGTGAACTGGTTTCCGATGGGCATGAGTTACGCCTTTCTCTACATGGCTCGCTACAACTTAAACGTTACAAAAAATGCTCTCGGACCGCTCATGAATAAAGAGAGCTTTGGGCTTATTTTTGGTGCAGGAACTATCACCTACGGATTGTCCTTTTTAATCAATGGCCCCTTAGTCGATAAAATTGGTGGAAAACGCGGTATTATCATCGCCACATTAGGCTCTTCAATTGCTAACATCGCAATGGGGATCCTCACCTTTCTTCTCTTAAACGACCGATGGCCTTTCGATATTACGATTTCATTTGCCATTTTGTACTCACTCAACATGTTCTTCCAAAGTTATGGAGCGGTCTCTATTATTAAAGTAAAGGCCTATTGGTTCCATGTGCGTGAAAGGGGAATCTTTGGCGCTATATTTGGAACGCTGATCTCTTTCGGAGTTTATTTCGCATTCGATTGGGGCCAGGCCATTGCTGAGGCCTCAAGTGCCTCAATTACGACCCCTACAACTTTTCAAATCTACTTCCGACAGATCTTTGCTCTTGAAGGGAAACAAACCAATGCTACTTGGTTGGTCTTCTTTATTCCAGCCACTATCTTATTAGTTTGGACCCTATTAGATGCTTGGCTTATCAAAGACACCCCTTCAAAAGCCAACTTTGAAGATTTCGATACTCATGATGCCTCCTCAGGAGAGATGCATGTTGAGTACACCATGGTTGAAACCTTAAAACTGGTATTTAAAAACCCTGTTCTCATGATGATCGCTGTCGTTGAATTTACGACAGGTGTGATTCGTAACGGAGTCATGCAGTGGTACTTTATTTTCGCAAAGGAGGTAAAACAACCCGGTGCTGAATTTTTTCTCCACCATTGGGGGCTTCTACTCTGTATTTCAGGAATCATAGGAGGCTTCACTATTGGTTATGCCTCTGACCATATTTTCCATTCAAGAAGAAGCCCACCAGTGGCCATTGCCGGGGTTTTAATCCTAGTTCTCTCTCTTGTACTTTGCGCAATTTTATACACTTCACCCATAGGAGTCGGAGTCTGTGCAGTAGCTATCTGTCTATTATCGATCTCCATCCACTCACTTATGTCGGGAACAGCAGCTGCCGATTTCGGAGGGCGTAAACTCACAGCCACCGCTTCAGGTATTACCGACGGTTTTGTTTATCTAGGAACCGGTCTTCAGTCGGTCTCTTTGGGATACCTCACAGGCCATAGCTGGCTTTTTTGGCCCGCATTCTTGGTCCCGTTTGCGGTGCTCAGTATCTATATCGCTGTGAAGATGTGGGGCCATCTCCCCGAAGCGACTCGTAAATATTTAGTCACGGTTGAGAAGGTGACAATCAAAGAGGTATCGGTAGTAGAGATTTCACAAAATATAAAATCTTAATTTCATTTAAGAGTTCCGACTAAAAAAGCGGACTACTTTGAATTAAGCTTCACACTAAAAATAGTGTCTAAGGTAAAGATCCAACCGGACTTATGAGGAACCTTATCTGGCCTTGCTAAACGGGTAACCGGCTCTGTCTCCTCCGCAACCTGAAGCTGAGTTAACTCATAAGTAAACTCTTTAGCGGGATTATGGGGATCAATTACCACGATTTGATCTTCTGAAAGTTTCTTTTTTAGCACGACAAAATGCCTTCCAAGAAGTTTTTTATCACGATCATGAACCTGAAAAACAACCATTTTCAATTCATTAGAATTGGTCTCAAGTTGTTTTCCATCAAACTTCGTCCACACCTTTAAAGGGATCTCTCCTTCACTGGGTTTCGATTGAATAGACCGCTCAGCTGAAATTTCAAGTGAATGATTAGGTAAATATTTACCTAAATAATTTAACAGCTTTGTCATTTGCGTATTAGTGACTCTGCCAGCCAAGAGCTCTGGAATCGCTAAAAAGGCCCCCTCTAAAACCGGCTTGGGATTTAAATTTTCTTGCTGTGACATGACTCTAAGTCCCTGAAGCATATTAAAAGCCGTACTCGAAGCACAGGCCCCCCCACCTTTAGGATCAATATAAGGACCAAAGTCGGACTGCAAAGCTAGCTTAGTTTTCCCTTGGGGATCTACTTTCTGTAACTCTGAAAAGAGATCGGTGAAACTTGGCTTAGTTACTAAAGCAATTTTTCTTAACGACTCTGGGCAGCTAATACCCCAGCCCACATTAAATGAGAGGAATACAGCGAGTACAAAAATATTAAAATGATACATATTAATTTTACTTAGTTTTATCTAGAGCCGAACGCCATATCCCAAAACTCTTGGCCATAAATCTTTCGTACATAATCACTGATTAAGACATCAGATGCACCATCCGCAATTCTTAAGCCTCTTAAATCATTTAGCCTCTGCATAAGATCCATATTATCACTATAACCAGAAGCTGCATGGGCTGAGATAGCAGAATCTACAGCGTCAAAAGCCTTATCAACGCCCCAAGATTTTGCAGCGGCTGCAATTACAGCTGCGGATTTATAATCACCCCCATCCATTAATTTCGCGGCCTTTTCCAACTGATCAAAAACCATATTTAACTCGAAAGTTAATTTACCCAAAGGCTGTTGAAGGTGAGTCATCGCTCCTATGGGTTTTCCATTAACGATTCGAGTAGCTAAACGTTCTGCGGTCTGTTCAAGGGCTTTTTGAGCCGTTCCAATTGCCGCCGCCGTCTGCATGACTCGCCAATAGGTAAAATGTTCCCCAAACAATTTGTGCCCCTCTCCATCCTCTCCGATTCTAAACTTCTCTGGAATAACCAACTTATCAAACGAAACACCCCCAAATGAATTGCCCTTAAGCCCTGGAGCCTTAAGATCTTTAAATTTTAGTCCGGGGTAATCGATAGGGAGACAGAAAGCATTAAGTTTAGAATGTTCAGGAGTGCTGTTAGGGGCTTGGGTTATAATAACAACATGTGATGCATTTTTAAGCCTGGCATTATATTTTTTCTCGCCAGTGATTTCATAACCCCCCTCAACTTTTTTTGAACTGCTCTTCATGCCTCCGATATCAGATCCGTATTCGGGCTCAGTAATAGCAATAGCCATATATCCCTTACCCTGAACCACCTTTTCTAAAATCTCTTTGTGGCCTGGCTCCTTGGACATAAGAAGAGATCTCGCATGTCCCCCACCAGAAATATCCCTTAAATCCAAAGAGTGCCTTCCGGCATACTGGAATATTTTTACCATTTCGGAAGGCTTTAAGTTTTCTCCTCCTACCTCTTTCGGAAGATCGAGCCCTGGCAAACCACTTTTGGCCGTTTTTCTTCTCCATGCAACGGGCGAATTAAATTTATTAGTTCCATTAAACTCCTCTGCAACTTCATCGATCAGTTTAAAATATTTTTCTTGAACTTCACTTCCCTTAGGACGAAGCGGGTTTGAGTTAAGTTTAGCGAGTTTAATGCTACAGTTCTGACTTTCCCCTACATCGGGAATAAGGACCCCAAAACAGGGGTTCCATTGTAATGAAATCCCAATGAGCATTACGAAAACAAAAATCCCTGTCTTTGAACTTATAAACATACCTATCTTTTCGGTTTTTTAAGTGGATTACTAAAATCATGTCTCATGGCATTATTTAAGGAAATTAATAGCCTTAAAAGCCGATTGGGCATAAACTTAAACCTTACCCCTCACAAGGACATCCCCATGAAACAATTCTTAATTAGTCTTTTATCTTTAATAATTTCCCAATCAGCTCTCGCAGGCTACGATAGCAAACATGCGACTCTAACCGAACTATTAAAAATGCATGTCAAATCCGGCGTAGTAAATTACGAGGGAATAAAATCGGAATCCACAAAACTTGACTCCTATCTTGCGCAAGTTAAATCGGTTTCAAAAGAACAATATGCCTCATTTTCAAAGCCAGAGCAGATGGCCTATCTCATTAACGCCTATAATGCCTACACTTTAAAAATGATTATCGACTTCTATCCTGTACAGTCTATTCGCGATATAGGTCCACTGGTAGGAGGCAGTCTTTTTAATAAAAACTCAAAGCAATGGCGAATTTCAGAGTATGAAGTTAATGGTAAGAAGTTTACTCTTCAGGCCATGGGAAAAGCCATTACTCTCGATGATATTGAACACGAAAATCTACGGCCGATATTTAAAGATGCCCGTGTTCATTTTGCCTTAATCTGTGGAGCTATCAGTTGTCCTTTTTTACAATCCGAAGCCTATACAGCAAAAAATCTTTCAGAGCAGCTCGACTCTCAAGGAAATCAATTTTTAGCGGATCCTTTTAGAAACCGTTTTAATGAAACAGAAAACAGACTCTATCTCTCTAAAATTTTCGATTGGTTTTCGGATGACTTCAAAAGAGATGCAGGATCGGTAAAAGATTTCATAAGAAAATATCTACCCAAAACTGTTCAGGCTAAAATCAACGAAGAGACATCCATTTCGCATCTAGACTACGATTGGTCACTTAATAACAAAGCCGGACGAATTCCCTGACTAGGCGCTGTTGCAACAGCGTTTAACTACATTCCCTTCTCATTTAAATCAACCAACATTCCATCCTGAGAAGGGGATTGGGCAATTTCCCAACGATTATTCTCTGGATCTATGAGAAGAAAGCTTTTCTCTCCCCATGGATGCTCTTTAGGGGGACCACTCACCTTTAAATTCATTTCCACCGCTTTTTGATAGGCGGCCTGAACATCTTTAACAGTGACACCGTAAGAAACCTGTGAGCGGTCCTTAGGTAATGAAAAATACTGTGACGCCTTTCCTACCGGCTTAAAAAATGCGATACGAAAGCGACTCGATAAAACAAATTCACAAAATTCAGAATTGGAAAAATGAGGCTCTATTAAAAATAAAGACTCAAAAAACAATTTCATGACTTCGACATTCTCAGAGGAAATCACCAGATGGGAACAGGCCTGTATCATCGTTTAACTCTACACTTAAACTTAAAATCTTGTAGGAATTACTTTTTGCGAAAGTAAAAGTTTTCTCTTAACAACCCTAACTGTAGCTCTGTAAGGCAACCTATCCCAATAGAAATTCTGTCAAACTTATAAGGGAACGTGTATGGACGGTGGAATCTCTACTAAATTTGAGGGAATCCGAAAAACAATAAAAAACTAAACAGCTGTAAAAAAGTTTTTCACTTTAAGAATCTGATAACAATCCACTCTTTTCTACTCATAGACCTATAGAATACAGTTCAACCCCCATGGAATAAAAAGGGCTCCTAAGATATCACAGGGGTTCACTTTCTTGTCCTCTGTCGGTCTTGACCGATTCTGGTCCCAGTTGTGCAACTTAAAAAACAAAAAGCGAATTTATTTGATCTTCACTTAGGGGGCATTGTGAAATCCATCTATCTTTTAGTCTTAATTTCTCTCTATTCTCTTTCAGCGATGGCGGATACCATTCTTAACGGTTCATCATTTAATTCTCAAAGTTCCCAAGTTAAAGATCAAGGAGGCTTTCTTTTTGTAGCAGGTCAACCCATTTTTATCGGGGATAATGGTGAAATCCTTGTTAAAGTTAATGGGAATTTTCTCCCCGCAGATCCCAATACGACTTCACAAGTTTTGTCTATGTATCGAACTTGGGCCAATGATGTTAGAAATGGCAAGACCCCCAATAACTCTCGATTTGCGATCGCTAATCGTGCACTGAATGCCCCCCTTATCAGAGGTGGAAACAGTCCTGATACCTCCAATATTCCCTTAAATCCCAGCATCCCCCGAGCTAGAAATGGAGGTCAGCATTCCAACGACACATCCAATCCCAACTCATCCCGCTCATTCTCTCCACTCTCGGAGGAACAGAACGAATTCAATACCTCTATTGATAGAAGCAACTTAAGGATCTTTAAAGACAATCAAAATCATCTATTCTTTATGGATAAAGATAACAGTAAAAAGCATATCTTCTCACTAAACACTTTTAGAGGGAACAAGATCGCTTTTCAAATGAATCAAGAATCCTCTAATGAGCAGAGTGGAACACTTAAGATAATATTTACCGATCCTCGTTTTTTAAGTAAAAGCGAAATCTCCATTACTGAAGATAGAGCAAAACTCACCTGCAACAACGAAGAAAAGGTATTCACTGAAATTACGATAGAAAGCAAAAAAAATGAAGCCCTAGATAGCGTCCAGTTTCGTTCTCTTGCAGGTGTTACACTAAGAAGGGAACAAGGTCCCCAACCTATACGCACACTCTGTGAGTCTGTGGTTCCCTAATTATGAGAGACTCTCCACTCACGTCTAAAGTGCGAAGTCCGATAAGAGATTGAGTTTAAGTTTTATAAAACCCAACTCTACTCTCATAATAAGGAGCAATCATGAAGGTTAAGACATACAAAAATGGAAAAAATGGCTACACCGCCTATCTTAAAGATCTTGGTACGGGCTGGGAGGCCGGATTCACCAATGGCAGCAATAAGCCCATTTTTGTAGGAAACTTTATCCACGCCAGTGAAGCCAATGAGTGGTACACGCTCATGAATGATGAAATCACCAAATTTAATAAAAAATTCACCGTAGGAGCCAATTGCCCAACCCCTTGGTATACCACCTTCATAGGGGGCCATCTTTATAAGCATTACTATAATTTTATCAATCGTGTTTTGACACAGCACAGTCGCCGCTATGAACAAATGGTAGAACGGGAAACCAAAAAATATCGCCAACTCAACAAAAACTGGTATCCAGGTGAAAAGGCCCCCTTCTTAAAGGCTTCATAACAGTCTTAAACTTTTAGAGGCCATGGGAAACCAGGGCCTCTTTATTTATTCCCTTAAATTCCCAATTATAAAAACCCGACTAGCCCCTTTTTTTAATTGAAAGCCCTTTCTGGGAGATGTAAAAATAGAAAGTAGAAATTAATCTTACGAATCCAATAAGAACGAGGTTCTCAAGTGAAAGAGACTTCTCAATCTGAGCCCCCCAAAAAAACTAGCCCTACCTCTGAATTTATTCTTAATAAAGCTGAATGGTTTCTCTTCCAAATGGATGTGATTCGTTTTTGGTTTACCCGGGCATGGCGAATCGGGATCTTAATGGCCAAGGGAGGCTACCTGACCTCAGAGAAAAAAAAACTTTTTAACCGATTAGGGGAAGAGGCTTTTTATCGAATGCAAAAAGGGGACTTAAGCCTTACAGAACTCATCCCCTTAACTCAAAAGATCCAGAATCTAATTCAAAAAATAGAGATCCAGGAGTTACTCATTCGACGATTACGATTTGGAACATCTCACAAAAAAAAAATAACCTCACAGGGCTCTGAAGAACCCACCATAATGACTTAGGACACCTTATGTTTTCATTCACTGAAGAACAAAAACTACTTATTCAATCGGTGACGGCACTTGCTAAGGAACACTTAGCCCCAAGAGCTGAAGAGCTTGATGAAACTGAAAGTTTCAACACAGTGGCCTTCAAAAAAATGGCAGAATTAGGGCTGCTAGGAATTACGGCTAGTGAAAAATATGGAGGGGCAAATCTAGGGGCTTTTGAAACCACTCTAGTGATGGAAAAATTAGCAGAGGCTTGTGCCTCAACCACCCTCTCCTATTTAGCCCATTCCATTTTGTGTGTGAATAATATTCACGCAAACGCCTCCGAGGCTCAGAAACAAAAATATTTACCTAAACTAATTTCAGGCGAATGGTTAGGGGGCATGGCTATGACAGAGCCAGAAGCAGGTAGTGATGCTCTTGGGCTCCTCACTAAAGCTGAAAAAAAAGGTGCTAAATATATTCTAAATGGCGCTAAGACCTACATTACTAATGGTCCTGGCGGAGATATCTTTGTCGTTTACGCAAAAACAGGCCCTTCAAGAAAAGATGTCAGCACTTTTATCGTTGAGAGTAAATTTCCAGGATTCAAAGTAAGCAAAAAGCTAAAAAAAATGGGGATGAGAGCCTCCCCTACTGCAGAGTTAGCTTTTATTGACTGTGAAGTTCCCGTTGAAAACTTGATCGGGAAAGAGAACGACAGCATCTCTCACATGATGAAGAATTTAAATTTGGAAAGAATTACCATTTCCGGAATATCACTGGGAATCACCTCGGCCTGCTTAAATTACTGTTCACGCTTTGTTCAGGAGCGGCATCAATTTGGAAAACCTTTGAGCCACTTCCAGATGGTTCAGGAAAGAGTTGCGGAAATGGCAACCCATCTTGATGCAGGAAGAGCTCTCTGTTACACAGCCGCTCAACGTTTCGACTCAGGCGACACCGATTCCACTCTAGGGGCCAAATGTAAGCTTTTCACAGCTCAAATGGGAACTCATGCAGGCATCGAGGCTATTCAGTTACTCGGAGGGGCGGGGTATATGAAAGAGTACCCTGTAGAACGCTACATGCGAGATGCAAAACTTATGGAAATTGGGGCCGGCACCAATGAGATCATGCGCATTATTATTGCCAAATCACTTCTGAATCTAAAGGAGAAATAACTCTCGTGGCACTCATTTTTTATCCTCCAACTCAAAGTGACGAGACTGCCGTCAGACAAAAAACTCAAGAGTTCTATCAAAAGTGGATACTCCCGACCGCTCTCGAAGAGGATCGGAAAGAACTATTCCGTCGGGATCTGGTGAGTCTCTTTGGAAAAGCTGGACTTATCGCGCAAGCAATCTCAAAGGACTTTGGGGGCGGAGGGGGCTCTTATCGATGTCATTATTCAGTTATTGAGGAGCTCGCAAAAGGGCCAATCGCATTTTCAGTTTCAATATCCGTTAGCAATTTAGTTATGGGAGGAATTCTTACTTTTGGAAATGAAACCCAAAAAAAAACCTACCTTCCGAAACTCACCGCTGGAGAATGGTTAGGGGCCTTCGCTCTTTCAGAACCCCAATCAGGAAGCGATGCTGCGGGGCTCATGCTAAGGGCCACAAAAGTTCCAGGGGGCTACTCACTGACAGGAAATAAATCCTGGTGCAGCAGTGGTGGAAATGCCGATCTTTATCTTGTCATGGGAAGAACGGGCGAACATAAAACAAAAGGGATCTCCTCTTTTTTAGTCACCCAAAACACCCAAGGTTTTCGAATCGGAAAGAGAGAAAAAAAGTTAGGACTAAAATCCTCTGCCCTTACGGAACTTATCTTTGAAAATTGTTTTATTCCGGACTCACAACTATTGGGAAAAGAGGGGGCCGGTTTTGAAATAGCTCTTTCTCAACTAGACACGGGTCGAATTGGGATTGGGGCTTGTGGGGCTGGCATTGCCACGGCGGCTATCGAACGAATGCAAAAAGAGCTCAATGGAGATTTTGGTAAAACCTGTCTATTTAAAGAGTCAATTGCTCAACAATTTAGCGAGTACTACGCTCGACTTCAGGCGATTAAACTCCTCATCACAACTGCCTCTGAGCTAAAGGACAAAAAACAGAATATTAAAGTTCTAGCCGCTCAGATCAAACTACTAGCCTCTGATCTTGCTATGGAGGTAAGTCAGGATCTAGTCCACTTTTTAGGCGAGCGCGGTTTTCAGGAGGAGGAACAGGTAGAGCGATTCTTTAGAGATGCTAAGGCTCTTCAAATCGTAGAAGGAACCAACCAGATTCAACAATTAGTCATTGCTCGAGAAATGGAGAATATGGTTTGAATACTTACTCTTTACCTACTTTCAACTTAGATCTAAGTGACCTCTTAGGGGCTCATTCGAAGATTTCGAATTTCAATCCCCTTCCCCTATTTGAAAAGGCTCAAAAATCTCTCGAACAAAAATTCGAAAATAAAACGATAGGATTTTACCACTGGCCAGAAGTTATCTCTGCCGATGAGATTAATAAGATTCAAACTCTAACCCGAGAACTTAGAAATCAATATGAAGGGCTTATCATTTTCGGTATCGGAGGATCCCATTTAGGGGCCGCCTCTATATTAGAGGCTCTAAGAAATGAAAAAGAGGAAAAAAACTTTCCGATTTTCTGGCTAAATAATGTCGATCGTTGGGCCATGGAACGAGCCCAATCCTTTGTGACGCAGAGAAAGGTTGCAACTCTTCTTATTTCAAAATCGGGAAATACCACAGAAACTCTCTCCGGTTTTTTTCATTTAAGCCCACATCTAGATCCTAAGGGAATTGTCATTATTACCGATCCTGAGAGTGGAGAACTCCGCCGCTGGATCAACACTCATGGTTACAACCATTTACCTGTTCCCCCGAATATTGGTGGAAGATTCAGTGTTTTAACCTCAGTAGGATTACTCCCTCTTGCCTTAGGTGGAGTCAATATTTCAGATCTACTCCAGGGTGCTAAGGACTTAAAAAAATCGCTAGCCCCTTTACCGCTTCAGAAAAACCCTGCCTATCAATACGCTTTAAGCTCTTACTGGTGGGATAAAGAAGAGGGGCATCACACCCAATATCTGATGCCCTACCATAGCAACCTAAAACTTTTAACCGATTGGTATGTTCAGCTTTGGGCCGAAAGTATCGGGAAAAAAGATCTTCAAGGCAAGTCGGTAGGGCCTACTTTTGTAGGATCTCTAGGAACCCGAGACCAACATTCTCTTCTTCAATTATTTAAAGAGGGGCCCAACAACAAAGTGGTCGGCTTTATCGATGTAGCGTCCCATGCTCAACCGCTTATTGTAGGGGCTTCGCCTGTTCCAAGTCCCGATTTTGACTACCTCTGCCAGCATAGTTTTGAAGAGATAAATTCAAAAGCTCTCTTAGCCACCGCTCAAAGTCTTAAGACAGCAGGAGTCCCCACTTACAAAATAGTGTTTACAGAGTTAACACCCCGAAGCTTGGGTTCGTTTATTCTCTTTCAGGAATTGGCCTGCGCTATTGCTGGAGAGTTTTATCAGGTTAACACGTTTAACCAACCTGGGGTTGAAGAGGCAAAGCGCCTTTTAAGACAATCTTTATGATATAATTTCAATATTATGTCACACCCCAAAAACAATCCTACTTCCAAACCTTCAGCCACGACCGATAACTCTATCGCTCCGCAACAGCCCACTCAAGAGCCTCAAGGAACCATTGAAAAATCGGAACCTACAAAAACTCGAGCTATCGATGGAAAAACCATCGCAGATGTCATTGAAGAGGCCAAAACAAATCCTCCTGCCATTGTCGTTATTACCGGAAAACCCCTCGGCAAATACTTTCTTATCTCCAAAGAAAAAATGTTTCTAGGACGAGAACTCAACACCGATATCTGTATTCCTGAGACCTCAATCTCCAGAAAGCACTCTGAATTTATGGTAACTGAAAATGGGGTTGCCGTTATGGATCTTGGAAGCACCAATGGGACTTTCGTTAACGATGTTAAACTCGATGCACTGGTTCCAAGAATTCTCAATGAAGGAGATCATGTTCGTTGTGGAAATACTCTCTTTAAATTTGTTCGAGAAGGTCAAATTGAAACTCGCGCTGGATTAAAAAATTACGACTACTCCACAGACAGTCTTACCGGAATATTTAATAGAAAAGCTATTGTTGAAACAATCCAAGAGGAGTTCACTAAGGCTAAGCTTCGAAATACCGCTTTAAGTTTTATTCTTTTTGATATCGACCATTTTAAAAAGATCAACGACACCTACGGCCACCCTGCTGGAGACTATGTACTTAAAGAGATTTGTGATCTCATTAAAACTAAAATGATTCGTCAAAGAGACGCTTTGGGAAGATATGGGGGGGAGGAATTCGCACTTCTACTGCCCCAAACAAATTCACAAATCGCAATCGATGTCGCTGAACGTATTCGTTCTGCCATTGAGAAACATTGCTTTCTTTTCGAGGATAAACAGATTTTGGTCACCATTAGCTTAGGGGTTGTAGCCCTAGACTCTACCAGCAAAACCTACAATGATCTGATCGCTCTAGCCGATAAAGCCCTCTACGATGCTAAAAATAATGGCCGTAATCGTGTCTGTGTCCGATAAAGATGGGTTAGGGAATGGCCAGCAGTTCGGGTCTATAGCCTTTTTGTGCAAGTGGCCAATTCGAGGAGAGCATATCTGTGCCTTCCAGAACTACTCAAGAAGAAATCTAGTCTATTGGATGACGCTAGATCTGCAAAATAGTAAAAATGTCTTTACCAATTGATGAAGCCAGTCGAGCTAATAAATGCAGTTCCTATTGCCAGCTTTATCCCCGCGTTAAGAGTTTGGACGTGGTACCTAGCTGCGTTTCGAATCGCTTTCGACGTCCACGCAATATGATAAGTACTTTACAATTATATATTGGACTTATTTACAATTGTATTTACAATTATCCTATGTACGCTAAGCAAAGCTTGCGTTTACTAGCCAGTGAGAAGCTCAGAAATGTGCTTCAAGTCTGGCCTGGTTAACCGGTAGGTTCCTACCGGCCATTGCCGAAACGAGAGGTCCTGACTCCAAAAATAAATAGGAAAATGAGACTACTAGCGATAGCAAGATTTGAAGATAAGCGTGAAAAACTTTCCACTTATACCAAACCAAAAAGATATTAATTGGAAACAACTCGGGAGATGCTATGGAATCATCTAAGCGACATAAACCCAATCAAATTTTGAAGAGCCGCATGCGGGAAATTCGCACGTACGGACCTGTGAGGGTTTTATCTTCGACAGTTGCTTTAAACAAAGGTCGAAGGTAATTCTACTCCATGGAAACGAAGACGAAAATTTTAAGATCGATAAAAAAACTTGGAGTGGTTGCGTCCAGTGACCTAGTGGGACCTTTGGGGATTTCAAGGCAAGCACTTGCATCCCATCTATCCGAGCTTGTTGAAAGTGGAACTTTAATCAAAACTGGTTCTACGAGGAACGCTACTTACGCGATTAATTCCAAGAAGGGCAAGAGGCTTCTTCAGTCACAATCCCCCAAAAAAATCCTGCTAGTTAAAAAGCTAAAAGGCCTTCAAGAGGATAGAGTTTGTGATGAAATATTTTGCGCACTTAATTTAAATTCAAACCTCTCTCCGAAGGTTCAAACAATATTTAGATATGTTTTTACTGAAATGTTAAATAATGCAATCGATCATTCTTATTCCCTACAGGCGATAATCACTGCAGAGCTTTTCTCAAAAGAAGTTGAGTTTCGAGTTCGAGATAAAGGTATTGGCGCCTTTAAAAATATACAAAAAAAATTTCGATTGGCTAGCGAACTTGAAGGGCTTGAACATTTATTAAAGGGAAAGCAAACAACCATACCTGAAAAACATACTGGAGAGGGGATTTTTTTCTCTTCAAGAATTGCTGATGTTTTTAAAATAAAAAGCCACTCGATTAGCCTTGCCATAGACAATCAAAAACATGAGATTTTTATCAAAGAAGAGCGTTTCAAGAGAGGTACCGAAGTCATTTTTAAAATTCTTAAGCGCAGCAGAAAATCGCTTTCCGACCTATTTAATCAATTTACGAGTAAAGAGCATGTTTTTGATCGCAATGAAATACGAGTCGTTGTTTCTTCTCAGGTTGGAAACTTGTCCAGGTCTGAAGCTAAACGACTTCTTTTGGGGTTGGATAAATTCACGAGAATTACTTTTGATTTTAAAGGTGTGAAAGAAGTCGGACAGGGTTTTACGGATGAGATTTTCAGAGTATTTCCCAGCTTTCATCCAACTATTCAAGTCGATCACGATAATGCAATTCCGGCCGTTGAATTCATGATTCGACGAGCTCAGAAAAACTCCAACCCGCTAAAGTGAATTTTGAGATTAAAAATCTAAAACAATATATTTAACTGTAAGTCCACTTTTGCTAGGAAAGATCAGTTCACCGAGAACTGCTAATTAACGAGGGCAAGCACCCCACAAAAAAAACCGTCTAATTCTTTGACAGTACCTAATTTAAATACCCGTTGTTCACGAACTTTCTACTTTTTCAATTTTTGTCAGCCTAAATTTCTGGCATTTTTTTTGAAGTGTTTAATAGCACTTATTGAAAACAGTATTCTGGGGGATCTTTGTGAAATCAGTTTTTAAAACCTCTTTTTTAATTCTCTGCTTGATCTCATTAGCTAATTGCCGTCGCGGTGGTGGTGGACCTATGGATGGTGGAGGTGGACCTATGGGCGGCGCAGGCCCCTGCCCACGTTGCAATAAAAACCGCGAAGCTAACAATGATGCCCTTCGCAGAGATAGGATAAACCCATTCGATCAAGCTCCATTCCCTAGAGCAAAAGATCCCAATAATCTCGATATTGGTGGAGGTCTAGGTGGAATTGGAGATCCCTCTGTAGAGGGCCAAAGTTCGGAATCGAGAGATACAAGAGTTATAAATCCCTCAACCTCTCACGATGGCACTTCCCCCCTCAGAATGCCACTAGCCACCGAATAACGCGTAGTTACAAGCTATTTCTAATCCGCTTTGTTCCTTTGCGTTTTAGCTTTTGCAGGTTAGGGTGGGGGGTTCTATGTCAACACAGCAAATCCCAAACCCAGCAGGAAAAGCCACAGATCGGATCACTCGACTTCCCAGTGATTTAGTTAATCAGATCGCTGCTGGAGAGGTGGTAGAGCGCCCTGCAAATCTTATTAAAGAACTCGTAGAGAACAGTCTAGATGCGGGAGCCTTGCGAATTGAGGTTCACTTAATCGAAGGAGGGCTCAAGGAGCTTACTGTTATCGATGATGGGTGTGGCATCGTTGAAGAGGATCTTCCTCTTGCGGTTGAAAGACATACGACAAGTAAACTAAAAGCCCTTCAGGATTTAGAAAATATTTCAACCTTTGGATTTAGAGGTGAAGCCTTATCGAGTATCGCCTCGGTTTCAGATTTTTCGATAAGAAGCCGTCCAGAACACTCGGAGCGAGGGGTGTCGTTTCACCTTCCCTATGGCGAAAATCCTGTTCTAAAACCGGTGGGCTGCCCTACAGGGACACAGGTATCGGTAAAAGATCTCTTCTCCCGTATTCCAGCCCGTTTCAAATTTTTGCGTTCTCAGTCGACAGAACTCTCCCATTGCGCCAAAACTTTCAAAGAATTGGCTCTAGGCAATCCTGAAGTCTCATTTTTTCTTCATCACAATGGACGACTCTTATCCAAATATACCTCTCACTCAAGGCTCGATCGGCTCAAAGAGTGTTTAAAACCCGATTGGGAACCTTGCTACTTTCAAGACTCGATTGAAGAGATGAAGTATGAAGCCTTTTTTTCCCCTCCTGACTGGGCACAACCACGAGGCGAACTCATTATCTTTATTAATCAGCGCCCTGTTAAAAACAGACTCTTAGTTTCCAGTATCAAGAATAGTTTTTTAGAAATCCTAGGACCTAATCTAGAGCCTTCAGGGGTTTTTTATTTAGATATCCGAGGGGATTGGGTCGACGTTAATGTTCATCCTCAAAAACTTGAAGTTCGTTTTTATAGGCAGGAGAGAATCTATAGCTGGTTACTCAGCTCCCTAAGAAAACAACTCACGGAGTTCAAAAAACACTATCCATCGACCTTTTCTGATGAGAGAAGCTCTACACTTGTTAATACGACTCTGGAGTTACCCTCTTCTCAATCCTGGGGACCAAGGGGATTTGAAAGTTCAACCCCATTTAGATTTCTAAGTGTGGTGCGTTCTCATTATTTAATCCTTGAAAACCATGAAGGGCTCTTCATTTTAAATGGAAAGGCTTACGAGGAGAGATCTCTTTTTCTAAAACTCCAAAAAGAGATTGAGTTAGATGGAATTAAACGACTTACTTTACCTGTAGCTGTCATTCTTACTCTCACAGAAATAGCTCTATCTAAATTCCATGAACTCTCCTCTCTTTTCTCCCGTTTAGGATTCGAACTTGAACTCTTTGGTGATAGGGATGTGGCTATTAAAGCCGTTCCTAGCTCATTTGCTGAAAGTGCAATCAAGGACAAATTCAATCACCTTATCGAACAGCTCTTAGCTCTTCCCTCTTTCGTTACAGAAGAACAAAAAAAAGAAAAAGCGCTCACGCTCCTCGCTCAAATGGGAGCCCAAACAAAAGATTTTTCGAAAAATTTAGAGGCCGGACAACTCCTCTTAAATAGTATTACAGACTTAAATGAAACCTGGACTTGCCCTCAGGGGAACCCTGTTTTATTTAAGATATCTTGGGACCAATTGGAACATTATTTTAAACACTTATGAAAAGACAACTTGCTATCGCTATTCTGGGACCTACCGCTTCAGGTAAAACAAAACTCGCGGTTCAACTCGCCAATAGACTTCAGGGTGAAATCGTTTGCATGGACTCGACCACGGTCTACAAAGGGCTGGATATCGGTTCAAGTAAACCCAGCGCTGAGGAGAAGGCCGGAGCTACTCATCACTTATTAGACATTGCAGCCCCCAACGAACCTTTTTCGGCCTTTCACTTTGTGCAATTGGCCGAAAATACCGTCAACGATATCGCTTCAAGAGGGAAACTTCCCATCATTGTCGGGGGAACCTACTTTTATTTAAGAGCTCTACAGTTCGGAATGTATGAACTTCCTAATATCGCGAGTGAAGTCGTCGAAAACTTAGAAAAAGAGTTCTGTGAGGATGACAAGATTAATACTTTAAACATGCATGAGGAGCTAAAGAAAAAAGATCCTAAAGCAGCTGAAACGATTCATCCCAATGACAAGTATCGTCTCTTAAGAGCTCTCGCAATTTTAAGAACCACTAAAGAACTTCCTAGCCAATTGAAACCCACTCCGTTTTCTCTAGCACAAAAAAATAGATTGTGGATGAAGTATGCAGTGACTCTTTCCAGGCATGCTTTAAATCAGGCTATCGTTAATCGCAGTGAAAAAATGCTAGGCGCTGGCATCGTCGAAGAGACTCGAAAGCTTCTCGAACAGTACCCCGATGCTCGATGCTTAAACAGTATCGGTTATGCCGAATGTAAGGCTTTCTTGAATAAAAAAATAACGGAAAAACAGCTGCGAAATGAAATCATTGAAAAGACAAGACAGCTCGCCAAAAGGCAAGTGACTTGGCTTCGAAGTGATCCTGAAGTTCGATTCGTCGATTTCAGAGATCAAGACAGAATTTGTCTGGAAGTTGAAAACTTACAGGCCGCTTTGAACGAATAGGAACATTTATGCAATCAATGACTGGATTTGGTAAGGGAGATTTAACAGTAGGATCCTCGATGATTTCAGTTGAAATTAAATCGGTGAACCACCGCTACTTAGACGCCCGATTCCGACTTCCCTCAACCTTAGGTTTTTTAGAACTCCCTCTTCTCGAAATTCTTAAAACTCATTTCGAAAGAGGATCCTTGGAAATTAATATCCGACAGAAAACTCAAGGTGGCCAAGATCTTAACGGCTCCTCCGTTAAATATTCTATTGATGAAGAGGCCGCACGTTCCATTATTGAAGGGTCGGAAAAACTTCACTTAAAATTCGCAACCCCCAAAACCCCCTCTTTGGAAATGCTATTTCAATCAGGGCGAGTGTTTATTCTCAGTGAAAGCGCCGAAAACCTACCCGCGTTAACTGAAGGCATTAAAAAAGTTTTCATCTCTACACTTAAAGATCTTAAAACGATGAGAGAACAGGAAGGAAGCAAGTTAAAAACTATCTTAACGCAAGGCACATTAGAATTAGAACGAGGGGTCGCCGAGTTATCTAAACTTGCCCCTAGGCAACCTCAAAAAATTAAAGAACGTTTAGAGACGCGATTAGCCCAATGGAACATCTCAACCCCGGCCGATCCCCATCGCTTAGAATGGGAGATTGCGTTGGCGGCAGAAAAATCTGATATTACAGAGGAAATTGACCGACTCAGAACTCACTCCGATTCGTTTTTAACCTTATTGAATCAAGCGGGAGCCGTGGGAAGAAAGCTAGATTTTTTAACACAAGAGCTCCATCGTGAGGTCAATACCACGGCAGCTAAATCGGCCGATATTGAAATAACTCAACTTGCCGTCACTCTAAAAACCCAGATCGAAAAGCTAAGGGAACAGGTGCAAAATGTCGAATAACTATCAAGGAATAACGAGTTCGGAATCACAATCAGATCGAATGCTAAATATCGGTCACGGGAGCTTTGTAAAAGTGGATCGAATCTTGGGAATTTTTGAAGCGGGATCTCTTCCAATGCGTCGTTGGAGAGACAAAGCTCTCGAAGAAAATAGATTGGTAGATGCCACTAAAGGAAAAAAGATGAAGTCATTGATCTTAACCGACTCCAATCATGTCATTCTCTCGAGCGTCGTTGCCCAAACCCTTAACGATCGCTTGTGTGAGAAACGTTCTCCCACGGGAACTTCGTTAAGACCCCAGGAGGAAAGGCTGTTTGTCTCCTAAAAGAAACCAACACACCCCCTTACCAAGATTGGTGGTGATCTCTGCCCCGAGTGGCGCAGGAAAAACAACTCTCTCCTCAATGTTACTGAAAGAGTTTCCTCAACTCCAGCGTTCAGTTTCCACTACGACCCGAACTAGAAGACCCAATGAAATTGAAGGAACTCACTACCATTTTGTCGACGATGCAACTTTCCAGAAAAAGATCAATCAAAACCTATTTGCCGAGTGGGCACAGGTCCACGGAAAACGATATGGAACCACTCGAGCTATTGTGAATTCCCTTTTAGCTCAAGGTAAGAACCCCGTTTTTGATATTGATGTCCAAGGGGCCATGAATTTAAAAGCACTCTATGGCGACCGAATCCTTTTAATCTTTATCCATCCCCCTTCTATAGAGGCCTTAAGAGACAGGCTCATCCAAAGAAAAGAGGACTCAACCGAGTCCATTGAAAACCGCCTCAATAATGCCTATAGTGAAATTCAATGGAGTCAAAAATACGATTACCAGATCATAAACGACAACCTCCAAAGAGCCTTTCAGGAATTAAAGACGATCATACAGCACGAGTGTCTGGAGAGGTCGAAATGACCCCTCCCCCCAACCTTCCTCTTGTTATTGCTAAGCCAAGAGAGCTAGCAGATCTCATTGCGTGTGTTAAACAATACAATCCCAATGCAGACACTAGTTTAATTGAAAAGGCCTATCTCTTCTCCGAAGAGGTTCACAAAGGGCAAAAACGTAGTAGTGGGGAAAGTTATTTTCACCATCCCATCGAAGTCGCTTTCATTATTGCTGATCTTCAACTTGATACGGTCACAGTTACCACCGCCCTACTCCATGATACCGTCGAAGATACTGTTGCTACACTTCCCCAGATTGAAGAACAGTTTGGCTCTGAAATCGCAGCCCTAGTCGATGGGGTTACAAAAATCAGTCAAATTTCATTTCAAACAAGCGAAGAGAAACAGGCCGAAAATTTTCGTAAAATGGTTTTTGCCATGGCGAAAGATCTCCGTGTGATTTTAGTTAAACTTGCTGATCGCACTCATAATATGCGAACTCTTCAGCACTTACGCCCAGATAAACAGGCTCGAATTGCTCAAGAGACTTTAGATATTTACGCTCCATTGGCAAATCGCTTGGGATTATCAGCTTTAAAGCGGGAACTTGAGGATTTATCTCTTCGATATACTAAGCCGGAAATCTATTACAAGCTTAGTATTCAGGTCGCAAAAAAAATAAAAGAACGAGACCAGTACACTCAAGATGTTCTTACGATGATAGAAGGGGCTCTACATGAACATGAGTATCACAACGTCTATGTCACGGGTCGCCCTAAACATTTTTACAGCATCCATAAAAAGATGGAGAAACGTAACCTAACCTATGATCAGGTCTACGATCTTACGGGCTTCAGAATTGTGCTTGAAACCGTAGAGCAATGTTACGGAGTTTTAGGACTTATCCACTCTCTATGGACGCCGGTCCCTGGAAGATTTAAGGATTATATCGCCATTCCAAAAGCCAATTTTTATCAATCTCTTCACACAACTGTGATAGGACCGGGAGGAGAAAAGGTTGAGGTCCAGATCCGTACACGAGAGATGCACGAAACAGCAGAACGTGGAATCGCGGCCCATTGGGCTTATAAAGAAGGGAAAAACATTTCCCAGGAGGCTTCCAAATTTAGCTGGCTCAATCGCCTAGTTGAATGGAATAAGGATCTTCAGGATCCTAATGAGTTTTTAGAAACGGTAAAATTAGATCTCTTTTCTGAGGATGTTTATATTTTTACACCTAAAGGGAAGGTGATTGAATTCCCGGCTGGAGCCACCCCACTAGATTTTGCCTATACGATTCATACCGATCTAGGCCACCACTGTATTGGGGCCAAAGTGAATGGAAGAATGGTCCCGCTTAAATATAAATTAAAAAGCGGAGACACAGTTGAGATCTTAACCTCTCCCAACCAAACCCCTCATAAAGACTGGCTAAAACTCGTAAAAACCTCTAGAGCAAAGAGCAAAATCCGCCAGTTTATTAAAGTTCAAGAGCACGAGAGCTCTAAAGTTGTAGGAGAGATGATCCTTGAGAAGGAGCTTAAAAAAGAGGAGCTAAGATTTAAAACATTACTCAAAGAAGGGATTTTACAACAGGCCGTCGAAGCCTTTTCACTTAAAACAGTTGATGATCTCTTAAGCTCTATTGGTTACGGTAAACTCTCGGCTAAAAAAGTTATCAGTCGTCTTCAACTCCCCTCTAGAGAAATAGAAACGACAGAAACAAAAGAGGCCAAGGAATCTAAAGAAACTAAACACCCCTTACAGAGAATCGTCGAAGAGGCTTCAAAGAAAAGCACCACTCGTCATGTGGTTAAAGTTAAGGGAATAGAAGGGCTGTTAGTTCATTTTGCAAGATGTTGCAGTCCGGTCCCTGGAGACTCAGTGGTGGGTTTTATCACACGAGGTCGTGGAATTAGCGTTCATACTCGTAAATGCCCTAAGGTTTTCGATTCAGATCCCCATCGTCTAATCGATATCGAGTGGGATACTACGGCCGCAACTGAACGTGCGGTAAAAATCCGGGTCCTTTGTGAAGATCGTCCTGGTCTACTTGCGGATATGTCAGGGGTTATTAAAGATCAAGATTCTAATATTACTAGAGCGCAGATCGGAACCACTAAGGACAAAAAAGCGGTCTGCCTTTTCTCAATCTCAATTAAAAATCTAAATCATCTGTCCAAAATTATTTCAGCTATTGAAGGGGTTCCCGGTGTTCTAAGGGCCGAGAGAGTTCAAAAAAAAGAGAGATAACTCTTCACTCTTGAAACCTCTTTTTTGATTTTCCTACAGGAACTAAAGCCACAGTTGGAGTGCTAGTTTTCTTTTGAGTTATCAAAGAGGATTTAATCGATTGAGCTAAACTTCCAGGAATTGAAAGCAAACCCGAACTTACTAAAGATCTACTTTCGTTTAAGGGCAACGGCTTAGCCCCCTCTAAAATCCACTCCTTCACTTGTCGATAATCAACCGACGACCTATTCTTAATTTGGCTAAAAAGTAAAGCTGCAGCTCCTGTTACAAAGGCCGTTGCTTGAGATGTGCCAGACATGGTTCCAAATTTTCCACTGGGGATTGTGCTTAAGATTCCTAACCCCGGGGCTGCAATATGAACTGGAGTTCCAAAATTGCTCGAAGAGAGCAATTGATTCTTGTGGTTAATCGAGGCCACTCCGATGATGTTATCAAGGGGATAGCTTGCAGGATAGTAAGGGCTAATTGAATTGTTGTGGCCATCATTACCAGCGGCTGCAACAAAAAGGACCCCTTTTCGGTTAGCCTCTTCAATAGCAGCTCTCTCAGCCGAGGCAGATTCAGCCCCTCCTCCACTGTAATTGATAATATGAGCCCCCATGCGAACAGCATACTGGATAGCTTTAACAGTGTTTTGAAGATTATTCATTCCATTGCTTCCAGAGTCATAATACTTAAGTGGCATGATAGAAACAGTAGGACATACTCCAGTCGTACCGATACCATTAGCCCCCTCTGCAGCAATAATTCCCGCAATATGAGTTCCGTGTCCATGCGTATCGTAGGGAAGAGGCTGATTATTTACAAAATCCCAACCGGCAACGTCGTCAATAAATCCATTTCCATCATCATCAATTCCATTACAACTTTTATCTCGGCAAGTTGAGGAATTAATATTTTTCGCAGTCCAGGGTCCCACCTCACCTACATTGGCCCAAATATTATTTTTTAATTCAGGATGAGTATAATCGATTCCGGTATCAATAACTGCAACTACAATTTGGTTCAAACACTGCAAGACCTGCCCTTGAACAGGTTGTATAAGGGGAGTAAAGGAATCAAAAAATCCAATGTCAGCTAATCCCCAATCTTGATTTAACAGAGGATCAATCTGATTATTTAAATTACCTTTTTGACGAGAATGGTTCTCGAAACGACTTAAAAGTTCTTTCGGAAAAACTGGGAAGTTGTAAGGATTGGAGCTTTTCAAAATTGTGTTTTCAAGTTCTTGGGCTTTAGCCACAAAGGGAAAAATAACAAGAACCAGAACAAAACCAAAAGCTAGAGAGATTCGCTTCAAAGAACAGCGTTGAGTTTTAATTTCTTTTGCTACTAACTTAGCGCGGATCAACTACTACCTCCACCCACTGAGGTGTCCTTACTAATCAGTTCACAAGTAAGACATCCAGTCTACGGCTTCAATACCCAGGATGCCCCCTGGGTATCTCTCTAAAGAGCAACCCGTATGCCACGGAGAAAGAGCTTCTAAGGTCTTGAATTTGATAAGAGGTTTTTATAAGAGGCTAAGGCAAGCTGGAAATTGAAATGACAGTCAGAAACAAATTCTGTCACTGTCACTTATTGTCCTGTTCGGAGACAAAAGTAACAGCATTATCGCTCTCTAAATCCTGCAACCAAAAGATTAACATCACTCTTTGTTTCACAGAGGAGCTTGCAACTATAGGATTCTTATCAATTAAATCGAATGGTGGTGAGTTGAGACTAGTTGAAAACCATTGGGACCCCATAAAAATCTAGTGTTCTATTTATAGACATGCTATTAGCTGATTTAAAGAGGGTAAATATATGATGAAAATTCTTAAACTCAATTCTCTAATTCTAATGACATCTTTCTTCGCTTACGCAAAAGGGCCTATGCTTCATGGAACCTATTACGAAGCAACCCATAACAACTCGATTGGCTTTGTAACAGTCGATATCCATGGAACCGCCACTCGCGTTTCTAGTTGCAATGTCCATCCCCTTTGCGCCCAATCAAGAGTGGAAATTGCCCACTGCACAAACAGCTTAGAACGCGAATGTTCTTATCTAAAAGATATTGTGATGAGCAAATTAAGATTCGATTCGCAGAGTACAGACTATCCATGGATCGTTGAGTACAGTTTTTTTGAAGAGACCCAAGAAAAATGGACTCCTCTTTTTACTGTGCGCTCTTCGACAATCGGTGAGAAACAAATTCTGGTTCAGTTCAGTTCGGAAAGCATTGAGAGAGTCTTCAATAAGTCTTTAATAACAGAGCGCTAATCTTTAGCGTTTTTTACTGCTAATCGTTCGAGGCAAAGGGGAAGATGGCAGAGTCATTGTTATGAGGTTGGGGGCTAAACCGCCCCCCGTTCTCATAGCCTTATAGTAGAGATAGTTTCTTAAAACCAACTTCACATAATTTCGGGTTTCAGTCACCGGAATAAATTCTACGAATACATCCAAAGATTGATTCCCAAACTTTTGCCACCAACGACGAGTACGCTTAAACCCTGCATTATAGGCTGCAGCCATAAGCGCATAATGGGGGGCCAGTTTCTGAAGCTGATAGAGATGGTAGGTCGAGATCTTTAAATTCTCTTCGGCCTGGAAGAGAACCTTGTCGGTTGAATAGGGTTGATATTTCCAACTTTGACTAAGGCTGCGAGCTAGACTCGGCATGAGTTGCATAAGCCCACGAGCATTGCTGGAACTCACAACTCCAGGGTTAAAGGCACTCTCCTGTCGCATGATTGAATAGATAAAGTCCTCATCGATGTTCCATTCTTTAGCTAACCATCCCACTTTATCGGCAAAGGGCCTTGGGAACATTTCTAAGAACTCGCTATGGATCATCGGAGTCCATTCGGCAGGAGGAGTTTTATGAGCCCCCACAAGAAGAGAAAAGATCTTCATCGACTCTAGATGGTTGCCTGCTGCCCTAAAAAGATGCGCGATATAAAGCATGGAAAATAAATTTCTCTCCGGATGTTCTTTAACTTCATTCACAGCTTTAGTGAGAAACAGGTTCGCATCTTTATTTAATCCTGCTTTCAATCTCTCCTCGGCCTTAAGAAGATATTTATTAATCAAAACTGGAACCTCGAAAACTTCATCTAGATATTTTCGACTAGCCTCTAAGTTCACTTCAGGAATAGTAAATTTTTCTCCTCGCTCACTTTTTGCTAAGTAAAGATAGTAACCGGGAAGAGCTAATGAACTAAGCGTCTGAAACTCATTTTCAGCTAATTTTGGATTAACAGATTTTTGGAATCGATAGAGCCAATAGCTTTTGCGAGTTTTGTTTGATAGCGAATGATCCTCGTCACACTGACTCGATAATACATCGATCGCTTTTTGGGGCTCTTGTTTAGAGTAATAGGTCAGAGATAAAAGAAGTGCCGCATTTGCAGATTCAGGAGAGCAGGACTCATATTCTTTAATTTTTTGATAGGCTTCAGTGATCGCTAAAACATCTCCTACATCGTGCGCGATTCGAAAATAGAGATTTAAAATCTTCATCCACTCAAATCGAGTGCTGTTTTTTGAGAAATCTGGATTCGCAACTAACTCTTTAGCTTTAAATAGAGCTTGCTCATTCTCGTCTCGATTCCATAATTGATAAACTTGAGCATGGGCCTTTTTTAGAGTCTCATTTTGAAATTCATTTTTTTCATCCTCTCCCGACTCTTTTCTCTCTAAAAACAATTCCGTTTTAAGAGTTTCACTTTCAGAGAGTATGGGCTCCACCTCAAACTTAAGTTTCTCACTTTTATCTAAAAGCTCCTGAAAACGCTCCGAGTTAAACTTTACATGTTTAGATTCAAGGGTATAGAGATCCATTAATCTCTTTTTCTCAAGCGATGTCAGATCGGGTTTTATTTCAAGTAGGCGGCATTCCTTCACAGTACTGGAGGAGAAGAGCTCTTCAGGAAACTTTTGAAACGTCGCAGGAAAGCGAATGGGTTGATGTTTGGTGGCACACTGGCATAATAAGAGAACACCCAATACAGTTAAAATAAGCAGTCTCAAAACCATGGGTCTATTCTAATCTAAGAACGCCTTAGGAGAAAAGCAATGAACTCTATTCCTCTAAAAAGACTTTTAATCCTATTTTCGCTATTGTGGATTCTTGGATGCACGTCGTCAGAGCACCCTAAGGTTAAAGAGATTGAAAAACAGCTACTAGCGGCAGCAGAAGCGGTCACTCAAATTGAGACCTATATTAAGAAGATTCCAGAACAGGACCAGGGACTACTCTTAAAGCTTAACCAAGACAAACAACTAGCGCTATCTAGACTCGCAAGGCTCAAAGAAAACTTAATGGCATTAGCGCCTAATAAAAAGATTGAATCTAAATCTGAAGAAAGTAGCACTCACTAGAAAGATCCACAGCCCAACATGCTATTTAATTCTTATCTCTTTCCGATTTTCTTTGTTGGATTCTTTTTAGTCTATCTACCACTGCCCCATTCCCTACGTCGCATTTGGTTACTTCTTAGTAGCTGTGTCTTTTACATGGTTTTAATTCCCAAATATATTCTGATACTTTTTTTCTTAATCGGAGTAGATTATGTTGCTGCATTGGCAATTGAACGCCATTGCGGTTATCGTCGAAAAACAATTCTTTTTATTAGTGTTTTATCAAGAACGAATGGACCTAGTTATTAAAGATATGCTTCAGGCAACCACTGCCGCATCAACTCGTTTTTTTGATTATTTCGAAAATAGTAGTTTTTCGGAATCCGATTTTTACAATGCAGATCACTTGAATCATATTGGCAGAGAAAAATTTTCACTTATTCTCAATAAAGATATAATACAGAACTACTTAACCAAAGATTAAATGGTTCTTGAACAATCGTAGTGGAATACAAGAGGTCATAAAAGGATTTTGATAGGATTTGTGGATGTGCAAACGGCCCCTGCTCCGCCTAGCCTGAAAGTGACAATAAAGGAGGGCCTTCGGCCGGCATCTGAAACGTTCAGCGGCTACGCCGCTTCACTAAAAGCCTGAAGATTGTCGCAAATTTTGGAGTAGATTTCCTCGCGGACATCACAAGTATTTAATTTGA